>ENA-OQJX01000528-OQJX01000528.1-human-gut-metagenome-genome-assembly--contig:-NODE-528-length-18804-cov-2.789099_pt1 | contig 18804 bp, 21 predicted proteins | sample MGYA00242615_ERZ504782 | MGnify/ENA primary metagenome ERZ504782 (study PRJEB26092, sample SAMD00036354) | human gut metagenome | host: Homo sapiens | study: EMG produced TPA metagenomics assembly of... | reverse complement strand
GTTCCACCATGGTGGAACGATTTTTACCCCACGGAGGAACGATATTTTCCGCATGATGGAACGATTTAAGATTAGCACTCCAGGAACGAAATCCTAATAAATGAGGATTGTCCCTTCCGCAAGAATCCCTTTACTTTGCAGGCGCTAAAAAACCAGTTTATGAATAGATATAGAATTTTGACCGGTATCTTCTGCCTCCTGGCAACCGGCAACGTACTTGCCGAAGAGGCAGACACCTTGAAAGTGGTGGATGTAGAGGAAATAACCGTCATTGCCGCCCCCAAAGAAAACCGGAAACTGCGCGAGCAGCCCGCCGCCGTCACCCTGCTTTCGCAGCAGGACATGCAGAACGCACAGGTGAACTCCATCAAGAATCTGACATCCGTAGTGCCCAATATGTTTATCCCCGACTACGGCTCGCGACTGACTTCGGCAGTCTATATCCGCGGCATCGGCTCGCGCATCAACACTCCCTCCGTAGGACTTTATGTAGACAATATACCTTATATAGACAAGTCAGCCTTCGACTTCAGCTATGCCGACGTAGAGCGCATCGACGTGCTACGCGGTCCGCAGGGCACGCTCTACGGGCGCAATGCCATGGGCGGATTGATTAAGGTGCACACCAAATCGCCCTTCTCCTACCAGGGGACGGACTTCCGCATGGGGCAGGTACGTACAATGCCTATAATACCTCGCTGACCCACTATCACCGCCTTTCGGAACGGTTCGCCTTTTCCACCGGAGGTTTTACGATTATCAAGGAGGATTCTTCCGCAACACGGTGAGGGACGAGAAAGCGGACAAGGGGCAATCGGCAGGTGGACGCATCCGCGCCATCTACCTCCCCTCGGACAACTGGAAGGTGGACCTAAACATCAACTACGAATACAGCGACCAGGGTGGCTACCCATACTTCTATCAAGGCAGCCTGGCTCCCGAAGCACAGAGCGAGCCGCTGAAGCCCTACATCGGAAAAATCTCCAATAACGCCCGCAGCAACTACTACCGCAACCTGCTGAACACGGGTCTGAACCTGGAATACCAGGCACAGCACTTCACGTTGAGCATGGTCACCGGCTACCAGTTTCTAAAGGACTGCATGGACATAGACCAAGACTTCACCGCCAACGACATCTATACCCTGCAACAGAAACAACGCTCCCACGCACTGAGCGAGGAAATCATCTTGAAGAGTAAAAGCGGCAGCCACTGGCAATGGACCACCGGCGCCTTCGGCTTCTACCAATGGCTGAATACGGAAGCTCCCGTCACTTTCAGGGAAGCCGGAATGGGGATGCTGAACCAGATGTTGGGCAGTGTCATCCCATCGCAAATACAAGTAGAGATGGGACCATCCATGAGTATGAATATCCTGCCCTCACTGGGCATCAGCAGCCGGACCATGCCCATCGGGGGCAGTTTCGACACTCCGCTGCTGAATGGGGCACTCTTTCATCAATCTACCTTCAGAGATTTATTCGGACTGAAAGGAGTGTCGTTCACTGCCGGGTTACGCCTGGATTATGAGCGTATGAAGATGGATTACAACTCCGGCACCAGCCTGGACTACAAGGTGGGCATCAAGGGAGAAATGAAGCGGGGCGACGTCGTCATCCGCGAAATGGAGATGATGCCGGAGACGGCACTGACAGTAGAGTCGCGCTACCAAGGAAACATTGATAAGGATTATCTTCAGCTGTTGCCCAAGTTTGCTTTGCAGTATGACTTTGCGCGAAACAGAGGGAATGTGTATGCAACGGTCAGCAAAGGTTACCGTTCGGGAGGTTACAATGTGCAGATGTTCTCCGACCTGCTGCAATCCAGTTTGAAGAATGACATGATGCGGCAAAGCAAAGAGGCGATTATGCAACGTGCCGGATGCCTACAAAGAGCTGGTGGGCAAATACTTCCCCGATGCGGGAGAGAATCCGGATGCAAAATCCGCCACCGTCTACAAGCCCGAACAGACCTGGAACTACGAAATAGGAACACACTTGAATCTGCTGGACGGACGTCTGCATGCCGACGCCGCCATCTTCTGGCTGGAAACCCGCGACCAGCAGATTTCACGCTTCGCCCCAAGCGGACTGGGACGCGAAACGGCAAATGCCGGCAAAAGCCGCAGCCAGGGGGCAGAGGTTGCCTTGACGGCTGCCGTTGCTACGGACTTCACGCTGAATGCAAGTTATGGTTATACCTATGCCACCTTTAAGGATTACATCACCAACGAGAAAGTGAATGGGGAGCTTCAGGAAATCAGCTACAACGGCAAGTACGTACCCTTTGTTCCCAAGCATACCATGAATGTGGGCGGTCAGTACATCTTCCGCATCCGTCCGGGGCACTGGCTGGACCGCATCCAGCTGAACGCTAACTACACCGGTGCCGGGCGCATCTACTGGACCGAGAAGAATACCGTGAGCCAAGCCTTCTACGGCACGCTGAACGGACGTATCAGCTTCCAGAAAGGACATGGACAGATTGATTTCTGGGTGCGCAATGCACTGGACAAAGAGTATGCTTCGTTCTATTTTGAGAGTATGGGGAACGGATTTATGCAGAAAGGACGGCCTGTGCAGGCGGGAATAGAGTTGAGGTGCAGGTTCTGATTGGAGAGCTTTGTCCCTCCGAAAGTAAAGGAAAATAGAAACGGTCTCGGTACTTACACATTGCATACCCGAACGACCGTTTCTATGTTTCTATCTGACAGAGGAGAAGTTATCCTCTATGTACCCAGTTTTCAATTTCAATATTAGGTATTCTTTCCAGATGTTTCTTGTTTTCAGTAACCATTATCATTTGGTTAGCCACCGCTGTACATCCTATAAATAAGTCCAAATCCTCAATGGGAGTTTCTTGACTATATAAGGCAGCCTTACTCCGGGCATAACAACATAAAGCCGAGGACAAAGGTATTACCTTGATATCTTGGCAGAAATCAGTAACAAGCTGCAAGTTTCTCTCCACATTATTACTTCGCTCTGCACCGAACAACAACTCTGCTACCGTAACCTCCGAAATGCAACAATGTTCCCAGCCCACCTTTTCAATATGTTCGTCTACTCCAAATTTCTGACGCATGAAGTGAACACAAATATTAGATCAAGCAAATATCGTTTCATTCGTCAAAGGGGCTAAAGTTTTCTTCTTTTCGAGAAAGGCGTGATGCATATATATCATCATTGATTTCATCAGAATCACGATTGTCCTTCCAACTACCGGCATACTTTGCAAGCATACGCTTAGTCAGCAATTTGCTATCTGCCGCTGTCAGAATGGAATGACTATTCTTATTCAAAACCTCCTTCATATATTTTCTGAGGCTCTCCAATGCAGTACTGCTATTGATATTGACTATCTCACGAATCAACTCCAATTTTCCGGCTTCCAACTCCAAACTACTCATAATCAATTCCTCCTTTAAAAGTTCAACTACAAAGTTACATTTTCCTACTGAATATGGAAAAGTTACAAAGCTTTTTTATTCATTGATAGCTCCGCAATGTGGGCAGACTCCCTTCTCCCTCAGTTTCTGCCCGCATCTGCCGCAACGATAGCGTGAAGCCAGCAGCGAAATGCGAAGCCTTTTGAGGAACACCCATACAAAAGCGGTCAAAAACAAGTATCCGACGTAGATAGATGTAGTCAGGATAAAGAAGAAATAACAGAAGATGCAGCAGGAGGCCAGCCCCAACAGATAGAATACGGCCGCCGCCGGACTTAACTGGCGAAACAAATCGTCGAGTACCGCCAGCAACACCACTATAAACAGCCAGATACCCATCAGAAAAGCAGAAAGCACAAGCGGTACCTTGAACGGCGACAAGGTAGGATTAAAATAGAAGTGTTGCCACGTCTCCGGCGCAAACACTTGTATAGATTCGTAAATAGTGGCACAGAACGCCATCAGCAGACATAGCAACAACGGATAGAGACTGTCTATATCATTAAAGTACACCATCCTCAACTGCTTGCGCCGAAAAGCCCGGAACAGCCAGACTGCCACAAACAAGGCAAAAATAATGATAAAATAAGAGGCATGGGTATCACTGAACAAGTAGATGGCCTGCGAAATGCTGTCTGTAGGAACAAAGGCATGCATCATTTCGGACTCCCGCAACCAGCCCTGCACTTCCTGCGAATGGGCAAGCTTCACCCATACACTATCCACACTGTCGGCAGGATGGATGGCGAACTCGGCAACCACCACGCGGTCTCCCCGATAAAGCATATTATAGCAGTCCTTCACGGGCAGACAAGCCAAATTCACAGAATCTGCCAGCACTTCCAGATTGGTATTCCAAGTATAATGCCGCTCAAAAAGATAGGCCAGCGAATCACGCGTCTCCTTAGACAGATGTTCATCTTCAAGATTAGGACGGGAATAATGGCAGGAAACTAAAGCAATGAAGCATGAAAAATAAAGAATGCAGAATAGGAGGGAACGCAGTGAACGCAAAGGATGTTTGTCCCTGCCCGCTTCCCGGTACCGGTCATTTGCCAGCCTTTCATTATGTGCCCGTTCCTCACTCCTCATTTTCAAGTCTTTATTAGTAATTCCTCATTCTTCATCCTTCATTAAAGCGGCTCTTCATGAGCAATGACTTTCATCTGGCAATTCTTGCAATCAAAAGACAAGCGGAAACGCTTGCCGTCCGTCCCAACCAAATAATAAGGTTCCCTATAAGGAGAATGTCCTTTCTGATAGGTGGGACACCATCCCATACTGAAACGCAGGCAATGTTTGCAGAACATGAGTACAGCATCCGGAACCGCTTGTGCCTCGTAAGCAGGTGCTATGGACGACAACCCGTGCTCACGGTAGAAACTCCGGGCAGCACCGTTCATCACATTACCCAGATAGGTCAGCGAAGTAGCCGGGAAAGCATGGCTGGTCGGTTTCCAAACAGCCAGCTCACGACGATAAGTAACACGCCGAGCCGCAATCAGCTTATCTATCACCTGCCGGCGCCAGTCCGCCACCGCAGAAGCAGGAAGGAACCAGTTAGCAGAAAGATTGAGCCTGATGCCCGAAGCATCTTCAGACAAATATCCTGCTATCTCAAAAGGAGTATTCCCCCAACTTGCCCAGCTGATTACGCAGATTATCCACCTGCAGTGTACGTGCCAACTCTTTCGGATAAGGGAAAGAGAGCGTCACGCGGTTATCATCCTCGTCCGCAGCCGTCAGGCTAAACCCGAAAGAAGTATCTGACAACTCCCAACAAACACCGATTTTACGTTCGGAGGATTTGCGGGTAAGAATACGTTCAAACTCCTGGTCGAAGTTACGATAAAGTCGGGTACGGGGTTTGATACGAGGCACTTCCCCTGCCGGATAGAGTTTGTTACCATCCACCGGTTGATGCGGAAACCTTGCAAACGTCCCTGCTCATCAAGAAAACAGACACCGTCTCCGTTGTGGAAAGGCTTTACGCCTGCCACCGTGAGATATCCCCCGCGCTGTTCCTTCAAAGTGCCCATCTCCTCTCCCAAAGATTTGGGCGTATCGAACGAAGTGATCTCCCCTCCCCTTCCTTGCAGGAAATAATGGGTGAAACCGCGGCTGAAACTCTTGTCCAACTGTGGCTGGAAATCGAAACGGCAGGTGCCCGAAGAAGCACGGGCATATTCCTTGCGACGGGCAAAAATGGCATCGAGCTTCCTACGGTAAGCCGCCGTCACATTCTTCACATAGGTCACATCCTTCAAGCGGCCTTCTATCTTCAGCGAAGTGGCTCCGGCATCCAGCAGTTCTTCCAACACCTCGCTTTGGTTGAGGTCCTTCAAAGAAAGCAGATGCTTATTACGCACAATGGTCTTGCCATCGGCATCTACCAGACTGAAGGGTAAACGGCAGAATTGCGCACCATTCCCCCCGGTTGGCACTCCGTCCGAAACAAGCCTGGCTGACATAGCACTGCCCGCTATAACTGACGCAAAGAGCCCCGTGTACAAAGACTTCGAGCGGCACGTCGGGACACGCCTCATGGATACCGCGTATCTCCTGCAAAGAAAGTTCGCGTGCCAACACCACCTGACGGAAACCGGCATCGGCAAGGAAACGTACTTTCTCCGGCGTACGGTTATCCATCTGCGTACTGCCATGCAACGGAATGGGCGGCAAATTCAACCGCGTAATCCCCATATCCTGTACAATCAGTGCATCCACACCGATGCGGTACAGCTCCCAAATCATCCTCTCCGTCTCTTTCAGCTCTTCTTCTTTCAGAATGGTATTGACCGTCACATAGATACGGGCATTATACAGATGGGCATGCTCCACCAAAGCGGCAATATCCTCCAAAGAGTTGACAGCAGCCGCACGCGCACCGAACTTGGGTGCACCGATGTATACCGCATCTGCCCATGATTCACTGCTTCTATGCCACACTCCAAATTCTTGGCAGGAGCCAGCAGCTCTATTTTACGTTGCTTTATCATCGTTTAGTTACGAGTAACTCACCCTATTTCATTAATATTATACGGCGTCTCCTGATATACAAAATAATTCAGCCAATTGGAGAACAACAGATTGGCATGGGCACGCCAACGCACCAGCACTCCTTTGTCCGGGTCATCGTCCACATAGTAGTTACGGGGTATCTCAATGGGCAGGCCTTATTCAAGTCACGGCGATACTCTGTATCCAATGTCAGCGGGGAGTATTCCGAATGGCCGGTCACGAAGAACTCACGCCCTCCACGGGCCACCGCCATATATACACCGGCATCCTCCGACTCGGAAAGCAGCGTCAATTCCGGAACCTTCTGTATATCTTCCCGGCGCACTTCCGTGTGGCGGCTATGCGGCACATAGAACATATCATCAAATCCACGGAAAATGGGATGCAACGGTTGCAAGGTACGATGTTCAAAGATACCGAACATCTTCTTATCCAGTGCATACTTCGGCACTCCATAATGATGATAGAGCCCTGCCTGCGCCGCCCAGCAGATGTAGAGCGTAGAGGTGACATGCGTACGCGCCCAGTCGAAGATTTCAGTAATCTCATCCCAATAAGTCACCTCCTCAAAATCCATCTGCTCTACCGGAGCACCGGTGATAATCATGCCATCGTACTTTTCACCGCGCATCTTGTCGAAATCCGTATAGAATGTTTTCATGTGTTCTATCGGAGTGTTCTTGGAAGTATGGCTTTTTATCTTCATGAACGAGATTTCCACCTGAAGCGGAGTATTGGAAAGCAGACGCACCAGGTCCGTTTCCGTTGTAATCTTTAGCGGCATCAAGTTCAGAATCACGATACGCAGCGGACGGATATCCTGCTGGGTTGCCCGGGAATTGTCAATGACAAATATATTCTCCTCTTTCAGCAACTCGATAGCGGGTAGTTTATCGGGTAAATTTAAAGGCATGAGTTTATATCTATGGTTTAACTTATTACTGTCTACGATTTTAGCGTGTAAAGTTAGGCAAAAAATCAGAGTGTGATAAATAAATTATAAAAGTTTTATCGATTTATCCCTCTTCATTTAACACGTTTAATTACATTTGTACCCGAAACCTATTAAAAGTTATTAAAAAATAAGATTAAAAAGCACTGCGGCATCAAGCGTGATACTGATAATTAGCATCCAAAAGCGTAAAAGACTTTTCCATACCGGTTATAGCTCTGCTAAATCCATATTTTTAAGACAAGGTTCATTGAGTATAATTGGGAAAGCGGAAAAACCGTTGCCCCACAATAATAATACAATGAAGAAACTTATTCTTGCAAGAGGAGTCTTGGCTGCCTCTTTATTCTGCTGCATGTCCTTAGGGAATACAGCTTGTGTGAACCGGATTGACGAAGAATCAGAAGCGGAAATCGAGGAAGGGACGACACCTATCACGTTCTCTATCAAAATGGAAAAAGCCAGTACCAAGGTCACAAACACCGCCTTTGAAAAAGGAGACAGAATGGGCTTGTTTGCAACCACTTCCTCCGGCTCCATCAAGGGAAAACGGTATATTGACAATCTGGCCCTGGAATATACGGAAGGCTCCACACTGGTTCCCAAAAAGACAGTATTCTATCCGGAAGGAGATGTGTCACTGGACTTTATCAGTTACCACCCTTACCAAACCGAAGGGGTAGCTGCCGGTACACCCGTTCTTCCCGTATCTGTGCAGATAGACCAGAGCAATGAGAAAAACCGCGCACAAAGTGACTTCTTGGTAGCTAAAGCGCAAGGAATCACCAGTAAAACCAAATCTGTAACCCTGGAGTTCCAACACAAGCTGTCCAAACTGGCAATCTCTCTGACACCCGACGCAAGCAACTCTGCCAATGATTTGCTGAAAGCCAATCCGCGTATCATCGCAACCGGGCTCAAGACCTCGGCCGATTATAATCTGGAAGACGGGACTTTCAGTAATCTTACGGGGACACAAGACATCATAGCCTCCGGCGAATGGAGCGTCAAAGACAACAAACTTACCGGCAAGGAATTCATCATCATACCCCAAACGATAAATGATGGCAAGCAATCCTTCATTATGGAGTGGAGCGGACGTATATACAGTTGTGCAATACCCGAAGTGGAAATGAGTAGCAGCACGCAATGTATCATTAACATATCAGCCATGCAGAGCAACAGCAACGTACTGAGCAGTTTTGCCGGAAAAATCAAGGAATGGAGCAGCCTCCCTCCCATCGACACCGACAATATGGAAGATTACACTGCCATACATATCTCCGCTCTCTCCTTTTCTCTTTCAAATGTGTACAGAATTTATCACGAAGGGATACCCATTGCAGAAGTCTGCAAGGAATATCTCAAATCAGCGTCATTGACTTCCAGAGCCGTTATAGCCTATCCCATAGGCGAAAATGAAAAGACCGACCTGAGCAATGGAGTCATCCTACAGCTTGCAGACCGTAAAGACACCATCTGCGGAGGAAGAATAAGCTGGAATACAGACGACTATGGATTTACCTACACTAAAGGGGAATATACCGGCATAGACAAGCTCTATATAGACAATAACCATAAGCTACTTCTGGATAAACCGGAAAACGCCATCAAAGTGAATGTAGCATGCTACACCCTTCGAGACATCAGAAAAGGAGTGTCTACCGAATACCCCATTGTCAAGATTGGAGCCCAATACTGGATGGTGGAGAGCTCCATGCCACCACCTACCGCAACGGAACTCCCTTGAAAAAACAGATTGATTTGGGAACAGACAAAGCCGGATATTACAAGCCGGACAAATATGACATTTATTTTTACAATGGAGAATCCATACTGGCAGGAGAGCTGGCTCCCGAGGGCTGGAAAATTCCATCGGATGCAGACTGGGAACAGCTGAAAAACTACACCGGCAACGATGCCTCCATACTAAAAGCAGGAGAATGGCAGGCAATGGTATCCGGTGAAGTTGCCCCCGTCAACAACTATACCCGGTTCAATGCTTTTCCCGTAGGAATGTGGTACAACAAGGGGCACAACAGCCCAAACAAAATGACCGCCTTCTGGAGTTGGGACTACACAAAGCATACCCTTTCGGAAAGCACCATTTATTTTCTCGGAGAAAGCGACGAGTTTGTATCAAGCGCCGCCCATGTCACCGGCAAGCCCTACTATAAAGCTCTTTCCATCCGTTGTATAAAAGAATAGCCGGCAATTTCGACATTTCTCATTTCTTTTTTGTATTTTTGTTCCCAATGTGCAAGATTTTTGCCAATCGGACAAAGATAACGAAAGAGAAATGAGAGTAATCGACTTGATAAACAGTAACGAAAAAACAGCTTTTTCCTTTGAAATATTGCCACCACTGAAAGGTACGGGCATCGAAAAGCTGTATCAGACCATAGATACGTTACGGGAATTCGACCCCAAATACATCAACATCACCACGCACCGCAGCGAGTACGTATACAAAGACCTCGGCAACGGATTGTTCCAGCGAAACCGCCTACGCCGCCGCCCCGGCACCGTAGCCGTAGCTGCTGCCATCCAGAACAAGTACAACATCACCATGGTGCCGCACATCCTTTGCAGCGGCTTCACCCGCGAGGAGACGGAGTACGTGCTCCTCGACCTGCAATTCCTCGGCATCACCGACCTGCTGGTGCTTCGCGGTGACAAGGCAAAGCACGAATCCTCGTTTATCCCCGTAGGCAACGGTTACCACCACGCCGTCGAACTGCAAGAGCAAATCAACAACTTCAATAAAGGCATTTTTGTGGACGGCTCCGAAATGAAAGTCACCAACACCCCCTTCTCGTACGGCGTAGCCTGCTATCCTGAGAAACACGAGGAAGCCCCCAACATGGATACAGACATCTACTGGCTGAAGAAGAAGATGGAGATGGGTGCAGAGTATGCCGTGACCCAGCTCTTCTACGACAACCGGAAGTATTTCGACTTCGTGGAACGTGCTCGCCAAGCCGGTGTCACCATCCCGATTATCCCGGGCATCAAGCCCTTCAAGAAGCTGTCACAACTCAGCATGATACCCAAGACTTTCAAAGTCGACTTGCCCGAAGGACTGACCCAAGAGGTCTTGAAGTGCAACACCGACGCAGAAGCCCAGCAAGTAGGCATCGAATGGTGCGTGCAGCAATGCAAAGAGCTGATAGCCCACGGCGTCCCCAGCCTGCACTTCTACTCGGTAGGAGCCACGGACAGCATCAAGGAAGTAGCCAAACAAATATACTGAACAATTGACAATTGATAATTGACAAATGATAGTATCACAAGTAATAACTCATAACTTATAACTCATTACCCCGTGTTCAGTTTCAAGGACATAATAGGCCAAGAGCCAGCCAAGCAAAGGCTGATACAAGAAGTGCAGGAAGGACGTATCCCCCACGCACAACTCTTCTGCGGCCCTGCCGGAGTAGGAAAACTCCCATTGGCACTTGCCTATGCCCGCTACATCTGCTGTCCCAACCGGACGGAAACCGATGCCTGCGGTACTTGTCCCTCCTGCGTGAAATGGAACAAGCTGGTGCACCCGGACGTACACTTCGTATACCCTATCGTCAAGAGTGCCAAAGGGAAAAAGGAAGTCTGCGACGACTATATCGCCAACTGGCGGCACCTGCTGCTGAACAGCCCCTACTTCGGACTGAATCATTGGCTGAACGAGATGGATGCCGAAAACGGGCAAGCCATCATTTATGCCAAAGAGAGCGACGAGATAACCCGCAAGCTCAGTCTGAAATCCAGCGAAGGAGGTTACAAAGTCACCATCGTATGGCTGCCCGAAAAGATGCACGAAGTCTGCGCCAACAAGCTGCTGAAGCTGCTGGAAGAGCCGCCCGAGAAAACGATATTCCTCCTCATTTCCGAAGCTCCGGAAATGATACTGCCCACCATCCTCAGCCGCACGCAACGCTTCAACATCCCCAAGATTGAAGAAGCTGACATAGCAGGAGCCTTACAGCAGAAGTACGGAGTGCAGCCCCGCGACAGCGAGACCATAGCCCACCTGGCAAACGGAGACTTCATCAAAGCATTGGAGACCATCCATCTGAACGAAGAGAACGAACTGTTCTTCAACCTCTTTGTCAGCCTGATGCGACTCTCCTACCAGCGCAAGATACGGGAAATGAAACAATGGAGCGAGCAGCTTGCTGCCATGGGACGCGAACGGCAGAAGAACTTCCTGGACTACTGCCAGCGCATGACCCGCGAGAACTTCATCTACAACCTGCACCGCAAGGAGATGAACTACATGACGCTGCCCGAACAGAACTTCGCCACCCGTTTCGCCCCCTTTGTCAACGAACGGAACGTCATGGGTATCATGGACGAACTAAGTGAAGCGCAACGCCACATCGAGCAGAACGTAAACGCCCGCATGGTGTTTTTCGACTTCTCTCTCAAAATGATTGTTTTATTGAAACAATGAAAAGTGGCAAAATAATGAAATGCAAAGTATCAAATCGTAAATAGTAAATAGTAAATAAATAGATGATGGAATTTAAACTACATAACGGAAGCGGAGGTCTCTGCTGCAAGAGTTGCGGCAGGCAGGACAAGCAACTGAACACCTACGACTGGCTGGCAGACATTCCGGCAATGCCGATGAGAGCGAGCTGGTAGAGGTTCAGTTCAAGAATACCCGCAAGGGATATTTCCGCAACAGCAACAAGATACCTCTGGAGAAAGGCGACATCGTAGCCGTAGAAGCCACCCCCGGACATGATATCGGTGTGGTGACCCTGACCGGACGTCTCGTGCCGCTGCAAATGAAGAAAGCCAATATCAAGTCTGAGGCAGACATCAAACGCATTTACCGCAAGGCGAAGCCTGTGGATATGGAGAAGTACAACGAGGCAAAAGCCCGTGAACACTCCACCATGATACGCTCGCGTCAGATAGCCCTGGACCTCAACCTCAACATGAAGATTGGAGACGTGGAATATCAGGGAGACGGCAACAAGGCCATCTTCTACTACATAGCCGACGAACGGGTGGACTTCCGCCAGCTCATCAAGGTACTTGCCGACGCTTTTCGCGTGCGTATCGAGATGAAACAGATTGGTGCCCGCCAGGAAGCCGGACGCATCGGCGGTATCGGTCCCTGCGGACGCGAGCTGTGCTGCGCCACCTGGATGACCTCCTTCGTATCGGTATCCACCAGCGCGGCGCGCTTCCAGGACATTTCACTGAATCCGCAGAAGCTTGCCGGACAATGCGCCAAACTGAAGTGCTGCCTCAACTACGAAGTAGACTGCTACGTGGAAGCACAGAAACGCCTGCCCTCACGCGAGATTACCTTAGAGACCAAAGACGGTGAGTTCTTCTTCTTCAAAGCCGACATTCTGAGCAACCAGATAACCTACTCGAGCGACAAGAACATCCCCGCCAACCTAGTGACCATCAGCGGCAGACGCGCCTTCGAGATTATCGGTTTGAACAGACGTGGCATCAAGCCCGACAGCCTGATAGAAGAAACCCATCGTTCCGAACCCAAAAAGCCGGTGGACTTGCTGGAACAAGAGAGCCTCACCCGCTTTGACCGCAGCCGGAAAGGCAAGAGTGGCAGTGACGGCAACGGTGGCGAGAACAGCAACAACAGCCGTAACAAGAGAAAGAAAAAGAGTGGAAACGGTCGTCCGCAAGGAGGTGAGCAGCAGGGTGCTCCGCAATCCAACAACCAGAGAGAACAATCCAGGCAAGACCGGCAACCGAGACAGAAACAAGACCGGCAAGCACCCAAACAAGGTGAACAGCAACAAGGCGAACGTCAACAACGGAACAATAACAACCGTCGTCCGCCCCGTAACAATAAGCCCAAACCTCAAGGTGAAAGACCTGCCCAAAATGACAAACCGGCTCAAGAATAGGAATCTCTGCCTGAAAGGTATCATACTACTGTTTGTCGCAAGCCTGCTGAGCGCTTGCGACAAACAGACTGTATACCATTCCTTCCAATCCCTTCCCACCGAAGGCTGGCTGCGCGAAGACACGCTCTCTTTCGACGTGAAGGTCACCGACTCACTGACCTACTACAAACTGTCTTTGGAAGTTCGTAACCGAAGCAACTACCCCTATCAGAATCTACCTCTATCCATCTGCTACACCATCGCAGATTCCATTCCGTCACCCACGGACACCATACAGCTAATCCTCGCGGACAAAGAAGGAATCTGGAAAGGTGACGGCTGGGGAGGTCTCTATCAGACTGCCGTCTCCGCAGGAAGCGTTCAAATCGGCAAACCCGGCACCTACCTCTTTAAAGTGGCCTATACGCTACCGGACGAAAGGCTGCAAGGAATCAATGACATCGGCATCAAACTGAAGAGATAGGAACTCCCTATTGTTCTTTATCACCTTCTTCTAACAACCATCTCAGTCTCCCACTCACGTCTCCTTGAAGCGGAAACGGGCGGGGTATCATAACTTGCCCTCTTACCTCATAGCGTTACGTCTTTTACGCCAGGATGTAACGACCGTTACACCAGCATGTAAAGGGCGTTACAATATAGCGTAAAAGTCGTTACGATACAGCGTAAAGGACGTTACAATGCGGTGTAACGGACGTTACATTACGATGTCAACAATGTGTAAATGCAATGTAATGATAATCAAGTCCATTCGTATGTCCCACAAGGAAACGGTCACAACTAAATTCGGCGATTACGTCCCGCATCAATCCGCAGAAAGATAAACAGCAGGATTGTGAATCCCCAGAGAGAAGAACCTCCGTAACTGAAGAAAGGCAACGGGATACCGATGACGGGGGTCAGCCCCAGCACCATGCCTATATTGATGAATAGATGGAACAAGAATATACTAAGCACAGAGTAACCATACACCCGGCCAAAGGGAGATTGCTGCCGCTCGGCCACGGCAATCAGCCGTAAAATAAGAATAAGGAACAGTAACAGTACAGCCGTAGACCCTACGAATCCTTCCTCCTCACCCACGGTGCAAAAAATGAAGTCCGTATCTTGCTCCGGCACATACTTCAGCTTTGTCTGCGTACCATTCAAGAAACCTTTGCCGGTCAGCCCCCCGGAGCCGATGGCTATCTTCGACTGGTTCACGTTATAGCCGGCACCAGCAAGGTCCTCTTCCATACCGAGCACCACCTTGATACGTATCTGTTGATGGGGCTCCAGCACTTTATTGAAGAAGTAGTCGCTGGAGTAGAGGAAACCTATCGAACCCAAAGCAAACAGCCCAATCAGAAAATAAGATAAATGCGCTCGCTTAAAGAAAGAAAGACAAGATACCCGACAACAAGTGCACAAAGCCCCACTGCACCCACACCAAGTTGAAGGGTACCACGTATTCCGAAATCAGATAAGCCACGAGCAGCACTCCCAGCGAACCGCCGATAATATTCCGCGTGGGTTCCCAACGTTTTTTATAAACCCATACCATGCCTCCGGCAAAAAGCAGTACCATCAGCAGCACGGCAAATTCTCCGATAGGCGTCGGCGTATCGGCAATCATCACCGCATCAAAACGGATACCCACCACGAAGTAGACCACTGCACATATACCCGAGAACAGCACCACGCCCGGCATTCCCTCCCGATAAAGCATCAGGAAAAATGCAGAGTACACCAATGCCGAACCCGTCTCCCGCTGCAGGATAATCAGCAACATGGGGAAGAGAATCAGGAAAGCCAGCATAAGAGAGCTTTTCCAGTTCTTCATCGTAAACGAGTAGGCGCTCATATACTTGGCAAGTGCCAGCGCCGTGGCAAACTTGGCAAACTCCGCCGGCTGCAAACTGACCGGCCCCAGGATGAGCCACGACCGCGACCCTTTTGTGTCGGGCGCAATGAATATCGTGACAATCAGCAACAGCATCAGCCTATATATATAAGGTAGGAGAACATGTCATAGAGGGAATCGTCCAGCATCAGCAGCACAAACCCCAGCCCGAAGGAACATATAATCCAGACAAACTGCTTGCCGGCACGCGTAGAGAAGTCCAGAAAGTCACGGTCACCATAATCATAACTCGCCCCACAGACACTGAACCAGCCGAATACAATCAGCAGCAGGTAAACAACAATCGTCACCCAGTCCAATGATTTCCATATGCTATCTCTCCTTGTCACCAATTTATTTACGATTTTACTATTTACTATTTACTATTGAAGTCACTCACCGTTCATCCCTAACCCCTAATCCTTAATCCCTAATCATCATCTCTCCTCATCTCCGTAAAGTATCACCCGGTTACTGAATTCTTCCGCCCGTATCTCATTCTCGGGCGACAGCTTTCCATGCAGATACTGGTCCATCATCATGGCACCGATAGGTACGCCATACGTGGCACCGAAACCACCGTTCTCCACATAGACGGCAATGGCTATCTTAGGGTTGTCCATCGGGGCAAAGCCCATAAAGACAGAATGGTCCTTGCCACGGTTCTGTGCCGTGCCCGTCTTTCCGCAGACCTCCACACCCGGCAGGATGGCTCCCGCCATGCGGCAAGTGGCGCTACCCGTACTTCCGTCTACGGCGGCACGCATACCTTTCACCACCATTTCATAATATTCGCGGTCGATGGTGGGATAACGGGGATTGCGATAGATGCTGTCCAGTTCATTGTCTTCTATCTCCTTCACGATGTGCGGAGTAATGAAATGCCCCCGGTTGGCAATGGTGGCACCCAGATTGGCTATCTGCAACGGGGTGGCAAGAATCTCTCCCTGCCCGATGGAGATACTAATCACCGTCAGACCGTTCCACGAACCCCGATAGGCTTGTCGTAGAACTTGGCATTCGGTATCAGTCCACGCTGTTCGCCGGGGAGGTCGGTACCGAGCCGATAGCCGAAGCCCTGCGATACCATGTGGTCTTTCCATACGGTAATGGCATTCTGCGGCGAACCGTATTTTTTATCACCGAACATGCGATACAATCCCCAACAGAAATAGGAATTACAAGAGGTAGCGATGGCAGGAATCAGCGACAGAGGCGAACCATGTCCGTGACATCCCACATGAAGGCCTTTATGATTGAAACCATGCGCACAAGGGAAAGTCGGATAATCTTCGTGGATAATCTCTTCTTGAAGGAAAGTCAGTGCCTGCGCCGTCTTGAAGGTGGAGCCCGGCGGATAAGCTCCCATGATGGCACGGTTCAACAAAGGCTTCCGCTTGTCCATCTGCAGCAGGCGGTGGTTCTTTCCCCGCTGGCGCCCTATCATCAGATGAGGGTCAAAGGTAGGCGAGGAAACCATGCACAGAATCTCACCCGTAGCCGGTTCGATGGCCACAATGGCACCGATTTTGTGTTGAAGCAGCCGTTCGCCCAACATCTGAAGGTCAATGTCGATGCCCAACGTCAGGTTCTTGCCGGGTACGGAGGAACGGTCCAACTGTCCGTCCATGTAGTGTCCCTGGATACGCCCGTGAGCGTCACGAAGCAGAATCTCCACCCCCTTCTCTCCACGCAGATACTTTTCATAGGATTTCTCGATGCCTTGCTTGCCTATATAGTCTCCGCGAATATAATAGTCATCGTTCTCAATGTCTTTCTTGGACACTTCGCCGATGTCTCCCAGCAAATGGCCGGCAGAGTTATAGGTATATTGGCGGATAGTACGCCGCTGAATATAGAAACCTGGAAATTTGAACAGCTTCTCCTGAAACACACCGCACTCTTCGGCAGAAAGCTGCGTCATGAACACCTGATGGGTGTATTTGGAATAACCGGGGTTCATCCAGCGGTTCTTGACGTCCTTCATCCGTTTGTCAAACTGCTCACGGGTAATGTTCAAGGCACTGCAAAGGTCGAGTGTATCCAGCTGCGTCACCTCCCGAGGCACAAACGTAATATCATAGGCAGGCTGGTTAAACACGAGCAACTTACCGTTACGGTCGTAGATAGCCCCCCGTGATGGATATTGTATCTTGTTCAGAAAAGCGTTACTGTCCGCGTTCTTCTTGTAGTCATCAGTCATGATTTGCAGGTCGAACAGCCGGAACACGTAAATAAGAACGATGACAATAGCCGCCGCTCCAATTACATATTTCCGCTTTTCCAGTGTATAGTCTTTCATCAATTCCTAATCCTTAATCCTTTATCCTTCTTTCTTATTCCTCAACAGCCATAATGCAGGTCACAGTAAGCAGGGTACTTGCCGCAATTCTCAACAACAGCGTACCAATATGGGCAAAAGAGAAGAATTCGAGGGTAAGCAACAAGCCGTGATGTACCAGCACACTCACAACCAGATATTTCAGGAAAGGAAGAATCCCCATTGTACGGATGGCCGGAACCAGTGTATCCAGCGTGTCACGAGGAACGAACAGCCGCAGGAAAGTGGGGCGCAAGAAAGCCAGCAACACCGTAGCGGCAGCGTTCATCCCCGGTGTGTCGGAAAAGACGTCGACAGCCAGCCCTAAAAAGAATGCCCACAACATCAACGCATTGCGGGGAGTGTCCGACTCAAACTTCAGTATCAAGTAGATATACAGAAATGGAGTGGCATATCCTGCAATATGCACATTGTTCAATATCAGCACCTGCAACAGTACCAAGCCTATGAACCATCCTATTTTATGCAGATAATTAATTAACAACGCTAATGAGTTATAAGTTACGAGTTACAAGTTATTGAGTGTATAAGTTATAAGATATAAAGATGATTAATCCCTAATCCTTAACCCCTAATCCCTAATTTCTTAGTCACTTCTCGTCTGCCCTCGACTCCAATGCCTTTTGTTCATCCTGCCCGTTGCGGGAAATGACGCGCACATTGCTCACCTTTCCAAAGTCCGTAGCCAGCTTTATCTTCAACAGATACGAAAGCCCGTCGTGCGAGTCAGACATGTCATCCACCGTCCCCACCATGACACCTTCTGGAAACACGGTGGAATAGCCGCTGGTCACTACTGTATCTCCCAGATTGAATTCGGCATGCCGGGGCAAATCCTTCAGATAGGCAAAACGGGAATTACCTCCCTCCCACTTCAAATAACCGAAATAATCACTGCCCAAAATCTTACAGCTGATGCTTGACTTGCTGTTCAGCAACGGAATGACCAACGAGTAATGGGGAGAGGTCTTATACACAATACCCACCACGCCATTGGCATCTACAACTCCCATCTCAGGACGGATACCTTCTGTTGTTCCACGGTCTAAAGTGATATAATTGTCAGCCTTGTTCAAGCTGTTCTTTATGACATTCGCCTTGAATATCTGATACTCCGTAGGAGCAAGCCGTTCCATGCTGTACAACCTGGCGGAGTCCAATCCTTTCTCCTTCAAGACATTTTCCAGAAACGAAAGCCGCTGCTCCAGCCACATGTTGCGGTCGAGCAGGTCTTCGTTGGCCGTCTTCAAGTGGAAATAGGAAGTG
>ENA-OQJX01000526-OQJX01000526.1-human-gut-metagenome-genome-assembly--contig:-NODE-526-length-18847-cov-3.038622_pt1 | contig 18847 bp, 22 predicted proteins | sample MGYA00242615_ERZ504782 | MGnify/ENA primary metagenome ERZ504782 (study PRJEB26092, sample SAMD00036354) | human gut metagenome | host: Homo sapiens | study: EMG produced TPA metagenomics assembly of... | reverse complement strand
AGCTGAAAAAGCCAGTCCTGACCCGCGAATGGATGCGGTTCTGGTTTGAAAAATTCCGCAAGGGTGACATGAGGGACATGGAACACCAGCGGCAGATCATTGATACCTTTGTCAACTCGGTCTACGTCTTTGACGACCGGGTCGTGCTCAATTTCAACTTCACGGACGATTCCAAAACCATCTCCCGTGAAGAGGTGTTGGGTTCGAGTGCTGTGGACAATGCTCCACCATTCCAGCGTGCCGGTGTAGTAGTGCATGCCGTTGTTCAGCTGGTGCACGGTGTACTCGTTGTCCGGCCAGAACTGGATGCGGGTCTTGGCCAGCGTGTCCGGGTTGATCTTGTCCAGCCACCAGTCCACAGTGCTGCCGCTGTTCTTGGCAAACTTCATCACCAGTGCGGTGTTTGCCTTGCCGTGGGTCTGCATCATCCAGTTGTTCACAAACTCCACTTCGTCCACCTTGGGCACACCGTGCTCAGCAGGTAGTCCGAGTTGATGTGACCGATATCGTGGCCGACCGTCCACCAGCTCTCGCGGGGCATGGCTTCCAGCACCAGAACGTTCTTGCCCTCTTCGGCCAGCTCACGGTAGCAGCTCAGGCCGGCATAGCCCATACCGATGATGGCAACGTCAACATCGTAGGTCTTGGTGATCTCACTGTCCGGGATGGCTTCCGGGGCGGTGCGCCAGCTGGCAGCCTGCTCAGAAGCTTCCGGGGCAGACACTGCAGTGCCTCCCATAGCCTGTGTGATGCAGTCGTTCATGCACTGCTTCACAGCATCGCTGGTAATGGTTGCACCGGACACGCCGTCGATGGTGCTGTTCTGGGCTTCCAGCAGCTGCTTGATCAGGTCATCCTTTGCGGCCTGACCAATGGAGTCGGTCTCACCGGACAGATCCAGCTGGATGTCAGTAATGGCTGTCTCGCTGAAGGTGGCGGTCATGGTGATATCGCTCATGCCCTTGGCCGTGGCAGTGTAGGTGCCCGGGGTGTACTTTGCAGCGGCAGAAGATGCAGCCGTGCTGCCGGAAGCAGCATTGCAGGCAGCCAGTGCGCTGGCGGTGATGCCGCTCATGGCAGCAGCAGAAGCCAGCTTCAGAAAGCTTTTGCGCGAGATCTTTTTCATCTTGGTGGTTCCTTTCGTTTTTCTCTTTCTTCTCAATGTGCAGAGCTGTGTGCTCCTTTTCGGTTGTTAATTCTATCACAATATCTCGCACTTGAAAAATATTGCTTTCTTTTTATAATTAGAAGTAAAAGTTATAAGCATTTTTTTAAGAGAAAAAGGAGCCGGTCATGACCCTGCAGCAGATGCGCTATTTTATTGCGGTGGCACAGAATTTGAGCTTTTCCAAAGCGGCACAGCAGCACTATGTTTCCCAAACAGCGGTCAGCCAGCAGATCAAGCTGCTAGAAGAAGAGCTTGAAACCGAGCTGTTCCAGCGCACACGGCACTCGGTGGCGCTTACCAGTGCCGGGCAGGTATTCTACGAGTATGCGGTGCGCAATCACCGACCTTGCGGAAGATGCCGCCCGCCGCACCCGCGCCGCTGCTGCCGAGTGCAGCACCCCGCTTGAGATCGGCATGATGAGCGGCATGGAAAACCTGCCCATTCTGGAAAAGCTGCTGCTGTTCAAGGAGCAGCACCCTGCCATTCCGCTGCACTTTCATCTTGGGGATTTTCCCACCCTGAAAAAACGTCTGCAGCAGAAAAAGCTGGACTTTGCCCTGCAGCTGGAGCTGGTCCCGCTGGAGGATGCCTCCTCCCTGCTGCGTGCTCAAGTAGGCCAGCTGCGCCAGTACGTAGTGCTCAACCGCCAGAGCCACCTGTCCAGCTATGCGTCCCTGCACCGCAGCCAGCTTGCCAGCGAACAATATTATGTACCCGCCATGGATCGGGAGCTGTGGAACCAGTTTGCGCAAGTCCTCACCCGCCACGGCAGCGACCCGCAGAACATCAAATTTGCGTATTCCATGGAGGAGTTGATGTTGCAGCTGGCTTTCTACGGCGGCTATACCATCCTTGCCGAACCGGTGCTGGCTCAGCTGCCCGCCAACAAAAACCTCACCTTTATCCCGCTGGAAAACGATACCGTTCCCGCTTGGGCCGTATGGAACCGCGAGAACATCTCGCCCGCCCTCCGGCTGCTTCTGCGTGAGCTGGATATTGACCCGTGACCTGCTGCAGAACGCATTGACGATCTTGCGCAAAAGCGCTGCTCTTTTTTCAGAAATTCAGCAAGAAAGGTCTCTCCGGCGCTGCGTGGAGAAATGCAAAGGTCGATTACATGAATCAAAACGATCCTGTCCCGGACGATTTCACTCTTTCGCCGGCCCTTGTGGATGCACTGCCCGCGCTGTTTTTTTTTGCCTGCAACATGGTACTGGTGGCAGGAATTTTGCTTTTATCATGAATATGCAGTGAGCCGGAAGCCTCTGATCTACAGAAGGCTCCCGGCTCATTTGCTATGGACTTTTTACGTGGATGCCATTCGAGTCCTTGATCGAAACAAAAAATTCCACGTCATGCGACTTGGGATTTCCTGGTAGCCTATTCTGTTGCTCAAACACCCCACTGGGGTGTTTGTTGCTGTCGCAAACGCAAACTTCCGATAAACAAAAAACGTACCCGAACCCTTTTTCATAAAGAATCGGGTTCGAGTACGAACTGTATGGTGGACGGTACAGGACTCGAACCTGTGACCTCCTGCACGTCAAGCAGATGCTCTACCAGCTGAGCTAACCGTCCATAAGTCATATCGACTTGAATAGTTTACCACAGCCTGTGCAAAAAAGCAATACTTTTCTGTGACTTTTTTATTTTTCCACCTTCAGCGACCTGCGGACGATATCGTACAGCACCGGCTTCATGGCTTCAATATCATCGGGTTTGCCCTCCAGCACGCTGGAATAGCACACCGACATGCACATGCTGCCCAGTGCCGTGATGCGCTGGTAGATCTCCCGCTCGGTGCGGCCGGCCATTTCCGGGCTGGTCAGCACCACATTCAGCAGCTTGCGCATCAGCGGCTCGGCTTCGCGGCTGGCCTCGATCTGATCCAGCCCCGGCCATATGAAGTTGTGCTCCAGAAACTTGAGCACCAGCGTATCCTTCCGCAGTGCTTCGATGATGTGGTCGATCACCGCCACCATCTTGTCCGGGAAGTTTTCGAGCTCTGTCTGCTTTTCTACCGCTTCGCACGCGTCGCTCAGCAGCTGGTAGCTCACCCGGCCCAGCAGCGCCTGCATCACCGCACCCTTATCCTGAAAATACAGATAAAAGGTGCCCTTGGCCACCTTGGCCCGGCTGGTGATGTCCTCCACGCTGGTTTTTGCGGCACCTCGCTCCAGAAACAGATCATAGGCTGCTTCCAGCAGCGCCCGGCGCTTCTCCTGCTTTTTGCCCTCCACGGTACCCATATTCCCTGACGATTCCTCTTTTCCGCTCGGTTTCATTCGCGCATTTGTGTTGTCTCAATCATTTTAGCAGTCCTTTCCCGATAGTGCAAGTCAAAAAAGCTATACAATTTCAGGCAGTTGATAAGAAAACTGACTTCTGGTCATTTTTGTACTTGACACCCGGTTTGTCATGGTTATAATAGTGTTTGCTTGGAAATGACCACCAGTCATTTTACTAAGATTTTTAACCATTTTCTATGGAGGGTTCTCATGAAAAAGATCGCACAGGGCATTGTGCGGCTGCGCAAGCTGATCCTGACAGTAGCATTCCTGCTGTTGATCCCTTCCGCAATCGGCGCAATTGCTACCCGCATCAACTATGACATCCTCACCTACCTGCCGCAGGATCTGGACTCCATGATCGGCGAGGTAGCCCTTGAGGACGATTTCCATTTGGCCTCCACCGGTATGATCACGGTAGAAGCTTACCCACAAACGAACTGATCGCCATGAAGAAGGACATCGAGGCTGTTCCCGGCGTGACCCAGACCTTCTGGCTCAGCGATGTGATCGACCCCAGCATCCCCACCGAGATGCTGCCCGCCGATGTGCAGCAGTTCATGTTCGGCAAGAACGATTCCACCATGCTGATCGTCCGCTTTGACGCCCCCAGCGCCAGCGACGAGACCATGGAAGCCGTCGCTCAGATCGAAAAGCTGCTGCGCAAGGACTGCTTCTTCGGCGGTATGAGCGTCATCCTGCAGGACACCAAGGCACTGGTCAATCAGGAAATGCCCATGTACATCCTGATCGCCGTGGGTGCCAGCCTTTTGGTGCTGTTCCTTTCGCTGGAAAGCACCATCACCCCGCTGCTGTTCATGCTGGGTCTTTTGTTCCCCATTGCGTACAACTTCGGCACCAACATCTTTCTGGGCCAGATCAGCTACATCACCGAAGCACTGGCCACCGTGCTGCAGCTGGGTGTCACGATGGACTTCTCCATCTTCCTGCTGCATCGCTATCAGGAAGAGAAGGAGCTGCGCTCTTCCAACGAGGAGGCCATGACCAGCGCCATCTGCAAGACCATGACCTCCATCTCCGCTTCCAGCCTGACCACAATCGCGGGCTTCCTTGCACTGTGTGCCATGCGCCTGACGCTGGGCCGCGATATCGGCCTTGTCATGGCAAAGGGCGTTGCCCTCGGTGTCATCTGCACCGTGGTCATCCTGCCCTCCCTGATCCTTACCTTTGATAAATGGGTGGAAAAGTACAAGCACCGCACCGTGATCCCCAAGCTGAAAAAGCTCAGCTACTTTGTTTCCAACCACTCGGTGCCCATCGTGGTTATCTTTATCCTCATCCTCATCCCCTTTGCCATCGCGCAGAACAAGACCGAGGTCTACTACACTCTGTTCGACTCCCTGCCGCAGGACCTGACCGGCATCGTGGGCACCAACAAGCTGGGCGAGGACTTCGGCATGACCACCAGCCACTTCATTCTGGTGCATGACGACCTGACCGCCACTGAGGTGAGCGACCTGTGCGATGAACTCAAGGACGTGGATGGCATTACGCAGGTGGTAAGTCTGGATTCCATCACCGGCCCGGGCTTCCAGACCGAGCTGCTGCCCGACAGCATCATGGAGATCCTGCAGTCCGGCGGCTACAAGCTGATCCTTGCCAACAGCTCCTATAAGACCGGCACGGACGCCATCAACAACCAGCTGGACGAGATGATTTCCCTCATCAAGACCGTTGACCCCGAGGGCGTCATCACCGGCGAGGGCGCCATGACGAAAGACCTGATCGAAGTGGCAGATGTGGACTTCAAGAACGTCAACGTCTGGTCCATCATGGCCGTTCTGGTCATCATCGCCGTTTCCTTCAAGAGCATTTCCATCCCGGCGCTGCTGGTAGCCAGCATTGAAGCCGCCATCGCCATCAACATGGGCATCCCGTACTTCACCGGTACGCAGCTGCCCTTCATTGCAAGCATCGTCATTGGCACCATCCAGCTGGGTGCTACCGTGGACTACTCCATCCTGATGACCACCCGTTACCACGAGGAGCGCGCCTTTGGCCGCACCCCGAAGGAAGCCGCCCAGCAGTCGCTGGAGCACTGCAGCCAGTCCATCCTGACCAGCGGCCTGACCTTCTTTGCCGCCACCGTCGGTGTGGCTGCCATCAGTAAGATGGAGCTGCTGAAGAGCATCTGCCTGCTGATCTCCCGCGGCGCACTGATCAGCATGGTGGTCATTCTGGTGATGCTGCCCGCAGCCCTGATGCTGTGCGACTGGATCATCCGCCACACCACCCTCAAGTGGATGGTACCCGAATCCGCCAACGCCAAGAAGTCTGAAAAGGAGTAATTACGTTATGAAAAAATCGCTTCGTTTCGCCAGTGCGGCGCTGGCTCTCACCCTCGCCGCAGGCTGTGCAATGCCCGCATTTGCAGCTGGTAAGAACAGCTTTTCCAAATCTGAGACCGTCTATGCCGTGATGAACGGCGACGGCTCCATCAAGAGCACCACCGTCAGCGAGCACCTGTACAGCGCCTCCGGCCTTGCAAACGTCACCGACAAGACCACCCTGACCGACATCCAGAACACTGAGAGCGATGCCGAGTTCACCCAGAACGGGGAAGAGCTGGTGTGGAACACCAACGACACCGATGTTTACTACAAGGGCAATACCGACAAGGCCCTGCCCATCGATGTGAAGGTGACCTACGCTCTGGACGGTCAGGAAGCTGCCCTTGAGGACATCATTGGAAAGAGCGGCCACCTGACTGTGACCGTCAACCTGAAGAACAACGAGACCGGCACCGTGAACGTGAACGGCAAGGACCGCACCATCGTCACTCCGCTGATCACCGCTGTGGGCGTCATTCTGGGCGGGGATGCTTCCAACGTGACCGCAGAACACGGTATGATCGAAAGCGCCGCCAAAAGCAGCGTTGCCGCCTTTGTCACCCTGCCGGGCGTGAAGGATTCCCTGTCCGGCCTGCTGCCCGATGAGGTGGACAGCATCGAAGACTATCTGCAGGACACCGTGACTGTGGAAGCCGATGTGGAAGACTTTACCTGCCCGCAGGTCATGGTGGCCTGCGCTACCAGCACGGCCGCTCTGGGCACGAGCAACGTGTTCGACCTGAGCAGCATCAACGACCTGACCGATGGCATCAACCAGCTGAACGATGCCATGAGCCAGCTCATGGACGGCGCTTCCCAGCTGGTGGACGGCACCTCTCAGCTGGCAGGCGGTGTTCTGGCCCTGCTGGACGGTGCCAACACCCTGAACAACGGCGCTGCCGCTCTGGACGACGGCCTTGGCCAGCTGACCAACGGTCTGGACACCCTGAGCGCCAACAATGCAGCACTGAACGCCGGTGCGCAGCAGGTGGCGGACGGTGTGCTGGCTTCTGCCAACAAGACCCTGAAGGAAGGCGGCCTGATCGACGAGGACATGACATGGTCGAACTACGAGGCTGTGATCGACAACATCCTCACCATGAACGATAAGACCCTTGCTGCCGGCCGCAAAAGATGGTGCGCACCATCTGGGAGCAGGCTCCTAGCTTCAAGGACAGCCAGCTGGATCTGGCCCTGTATCTGTCCGCGACCAAGACGAACCACGATCTGGAAGCAGCCCTGAAGCTGATGCAGAACTTTGACGCTTCCATGCTGACCGGCGCTCTGGAGATGGTGACCAATGCCGATGCAAAGAACACCGCCAAGGCCGAGCTGAAGTATCAGGTGGAGAACAGTCAGGATATGGCCGATGTCCGCGCCCTGAAGACCAGCCTTTCTCAGATCCAGTTCTTTGTTTCCAGCGTGAACCAGTACACCGCAGGCGTGCAGACCGCTGCGGACGGTGCCCACTCCGCAAAGGATGGCAGCGCACAGCTGGCTGCAGGCACCAAGACCCTGTATGACGGCGTGAACACCCTGAACACCGGTGCAGGTCAGTTGAATGACGGCGCTGGCCAGCTGAACGACGGTCTGAACCAGTTCAACGAGGAAGGCATCTCCAAGCTGACCGGCGCGCTGGATCAGGATCAGCTCCATGGCCTGAAGACCGTGCTGGACGAGATGACCGACCGCCTGAACGACTACACCAGCTTTGCCGGTGCACCGGACGATGCCGAGAGCAGCGTGAAGTTCGTCTACAAGACCGCTGAAACCGTGGCTGCTGCCGACACCACTGTAGCCGAGACCGAGACGGTGAAGGAAGGCAATATCTTTACCCGCCTGTGGCAGCGCATCGTGAACCTGTTCAAGTTCTGATAAGACATCTTCGAGAATTCATGTTGAACCTCTTTCCATAGAGAAGGGGCTGTTGCAAAGCAGCCCCAACGAAAAATGAGATAGGCTTCCCCGAAAGGGGCTGCCTATCTCATTTTTTTTGAGATCTGCCTTTGAGTTTTCAGCATTCTGCCCGTTTTGTACGGTGAATGCGGCAGTTTTCAACATTTTAAAGGGACGCTGTTTTGCAACAGCCCCGCGGGCGATGGAATGGCCCGACTCGTGTCCGGCAAGAAAGCTGCCCGCCCACGATATGCAGTTTACTTGCGTGCGATCATTTCGGTGTAAGCCAGCACCAGCGGGCCGACACCCTTGGCATCGTTGCAGACCACCGGCTCGCTGAAGTAGTAGCCAGGGAGCCGTCGCGGTGATCCTTGCCGCCAAGACCCGCCACCAGGCAGATGCCGTCCAGCTGCAGACTGCCATCCGGGTTCTTGGAGAGGTACTTGTCGCAGGTGCCGTAGAAGGCCTTTTCGGCCCATGCGGCCATGCGTTTGGGCAGGTAGCCCAGACGCACGCCTTTGAGCACCGCGTAGGCAAACAGAGCGGTGCCGCTGGTCTCGAGGTAGTTGCCCTCCACACCGGGGTGGTCCATCACCTGCCAGAACATGCCGGTCTCCTCGTCCTGGAATTTGTGCACATCCTCAATGGTCTGCTTGAGCATTGCCATGATGCCGCGGTACTCGTTGTACAGCTGCTCGTCCATCCGCTCCAGCACGTCCACCATGGCTACCATGAACCAGCCCATGGCACGCAGCCAGAAGTTGGGGCTGCAGCCGGTGACGGGGTCGGCCCAGTACATCTGGCGGCTCTCATCGTAGCCGTGGTAGTACAGGCCGGTCTTTTCGTCCCGCATGTGCTTTTTGATATTCATGAACTGTTTGTAGCTGTCGATGCAGCCCTGCATCTTGTTAAAGCGGGTCTCGTACTCCATGTAGAAGGGCTGGGCCATGTAGGTGCCGTCCAGCCACACCTGCCACGGGTAGATGTCCTTGTGCCAGAAATTCCCCTCTTTGGTGCGGGGCTGGGTGGCCAGCTGGCTGCGGATGGTCTCGATGGCCTTGCGGTACTTTTCATCCCCAAAGATATCGTACAGGGTGAACAGGTTTTTGCCCTGATTCACGTTATCCAGATTGTACTCCTTGGGGTCGTAGGTCTTGATGGAGCCATCCTCCTGCACAAAGGAATCAATGAAGCTCTTGGAAAAGTTCAGATACTTCTCGTCGCCGGTGGTCTTGTACAGGCTCAGGCAGGCCGTGATCATGCAGCCGTCGATGTAGTTCCACTTGTTGGGCTTGCCGCTGCGCACCTTCTCGATGTTCCACATGGGTGCTTCGGCGCTGGAATTGGCAATCAGGTAGTCCACGTAATCGCCCAGCATGGCAAGAATTTCTTCATGGGTCATGGTATCAGTCCTCCTCAAAATGGCCGACATTTGCAAAGTGCAGGCGTTCGCCCTCGTAGCCCTCGATCTTCACGTTGTGCAGGTCGATCTCCTTGACGTTCTCGCGTAGATGGCCAGCTTCTTCACCAGAGGCGGTTATCCGCCATAGCGGCCTGACCGGCCTCGGCATTGGGGTCAAAGGTGATCGTGACGTTCTTCATGGAAACGCGCTCAATGGGCTGCTCCGGCAGGCCGTCGAAGTAGCATCCCGCGAACTGAGCATCGGTGGCGACGATGTCCTCCATGGTCAGGCTGCCCAGCTTCGGGGTGTACTCGTCCACGGGCATGGCATCGCGGCACTGCACATAGGGGCCGTGGCCGTCCGGGTCGCAGAAGTAGAACATGTTGATGACGAAGGGTGCCTTGACACCGCGCATCTCCACGTTGCGGAACACCAGCCCGTTGATGACGGCGGTGTTGCCGCGGCCACGGCGGGTCTTGACGCGCAGGCCGCGGTCGGTGTGATCCATCAGGCACTGGGTGACCACCATATCCTTCACACCGCCGCTCATCTCGCTGCCAATGACGATTCCGCCATGGCCTTTGTCCAACAGGCAGTTGCGGATAACGGTGTGCTCACAGCTCTTTTTCAGCTTCATGCCAAGGAATACTTTGCTGGCCTTCATGGCAATGCAGTCGTCGCCCACATGGATGTTCACGCCGATGATGCGGATATACTCGCAGCTTTCGGGGTCGATGCCGTCGGTGTTGGGGGCATTGTAAGGATTGTTGATGTTGAAGTTCAGCAGGTCAAGGTGCTTGACAAAGATGGGGTGGATCGTCCACGAATAGCTGTTCTGCACCGTGATGCCGTGCAGGCAGATGTTCTCGCTGTCCACAGCAGCCACAGCGCGGGGCCGCCATGCGATGCGCTTGATCTTGGGAGTCACCCACCAGTCGCCGTTCTCGGCATCGCAGTCCAGCGTGCCCTCGCCGGTCACAACGACATCGTGCACCTGCGTGATGTTCAACAGACCCGCAAAGCTGTCCAGCGGGTTGCCCTCCCAGCCGGTCAGGTAGTATTCATCCACCTCGTTCTCGCTGGGGATCACGCCGGGCAGGATGGGGTAGTGGGTGCGGTCATTGTCGCCCAGCAGCACAGCGCCCTTTTCAAGATAGAGGGTGGTGTTGCTTTTCAGGAACAGGCTGCAGGTGCGGTAGCGGCCTGCGGGCACGTACACTGTGCCGCCCTTGGGGCAGGTGGAAAGAGCCGCCTGCAGCTTGAGGGTGTTGTCCGTGGTGCCGTCGGCCACCAGACCGTAGCGGGAAGCATCCACAAAGAAGGTCTCGGCCTCGGTGGTAAAGGTGCAGGTCAGGCTTTCGCCCTCGGCCTGCACACCCACCGTGTATTCCGTACCGGGCAGCAGGGAGAACAGGGAGAACACATTGGTCTGGCAGGCTTCGTAGACGGTCTTGCCGTTCAGGGTAACGGTGAACGGGTGGGCCGGACGATAGCACAGGCCGTTTTCCAGCTCGAAAACAGCGCTGCGCGTCATGGAACGGATAAGCGACAGATTCATGAGAGAACCTCCTGATGGTTTTGTCTTGCCCAAATGCCTTGGGCATGGTATGATGAAAAAAGAACCCTCTCAGTCAAACCCTTTGGGTTTGCCAGCTCCCCCGAAGGAGGGAGCTTTTATGGAGCGGAACGGTCAAATGCATAAAACCTCGCCCTTTGGGAGAGGTGGCATCGCGCAGCGATGACGGAGAGGGTTTTCCCTCGGAAGATGATGAGAAGTGTATTATGAGATCAGAACGTGAAAAGATCACCGGCAAGGTGGCCGCTGCCACCCTGCGGCTGAATGCGAACCGCTACGAGCTGCCGCCGGATGAGGACACCTGCTATCTGCTGCTGGTGTCGGAGGGCAGCGTCACGCTGGAATACGAGGGCGAGAATGTGCTGGTAAACCCCGGCAGCGCCGTGCTGCTTGGCCCCGGCGGCTGCCGCTTTGCACAGACCGGCAGCGCCGTGCCGCAGATCGTGGGGTGCCACTTTCCACTGGGGATGCTGCATGATTTGAAAAACACAGCCGGGCGGGATTTCGGCCACCTGTTTGCGCCCGGGGAGCGCACAGTGCTGTATGCACCGGTGCAGTGGCAGAGCCGCATCCGTACCCTGCTGGAAATGATGGCCAGCGCCAGCACCGAGCAGGATTACCCCGGCCCGCTGTACCTGCTGCTGATCCTGCACTATGTGGAGCAGGAGTGCATTGCCGAGAGCAGCGCTGTGGCGCGTCCCCACAACGAAACGGTGGAGCAGATCTGCGCCTACCTTGCGGCCAATTACCGGCAGAAGTTTTCCCTCACCGAGGTGGCGGCGCAGTTTTATCTTTCGCCCTACTACCTGAGCCGTTTGTTCCGGCGGGTAACGGGCCAGTCCATCGTGGATTACATCAACAACCGCCGCATCGAAGCGGCCCAGAAGCTGCTGGAAACGACTGAGCTTTCCATCAGTGCGGTGGCCGAGCAGACCGGCTTTGCCAGCGCCGCCCATTTCCGCCGGGTGTTCCGCGAGGTGATGGGTACTGGCCCACTGCAGTACCGCAAAGGACATAAGAAATAAGAAACACCCCCTGCGCCATCTACGGGAACGGCACAGGGGGTGTTTGTTTGTATCAGATGATCTTATGCTGTGCGGGGAAAGGGCTTAGCCCTTGACGGCACCGGCAGAGATACCTTCAACGAACTGGTCCTGTGCACAGAAGAAGACGATCAGCTGCGGCAGGATGGAGATGAGGGACAGAGCAAGGATCTTGTTCCATGCGAAACCGGTATCACCGTCCATGGACAGCTTGACGAACAGGGACATGGGATACTTGCCGGGAGTGCTGACGTAAAGCAGCGGGCCCATGAAGTCGTTGCAGCTCCACATGAACTGGAACAGTGCGCAGGACACCAGAGCGGGGCCAAGCATGGGCACGATGACCTTGTACAGGGTCTGGAAGGAGGAGCAGCCGTCGATGGCAGCGGCTTCGTCCAGATCACGGGGGACATTGCGCATGAACTGCACCAGCTGGTAGACGAAGTAGGTCTCGGTCGCAAATGCGCAGTGCACCCAGATAGCCAGATAGAAGGGGCTGTCCAGCCAGCCGAACTTGTTGTACAGCAGGTACTGCGGCACATTCAGAACGACCTGCGGCAGGAACAGGGTGGCCAGCATGATGTTGAACATCAGCTTACGGCCGGGGAAATCGAAGCGGCCAAAGCCGTAGGCAGCCACACAGGCGGAGACCACCGTGCAGATCACCTTGGGGATGACGTAGCTGTAGGTGTTCAGCATGGCCTGCAGGATGTTGATGGAACCGCCGAAGTTGTTCAGAGCGCCGCGGTAGCCATCCAGAGTGGGGTGCTTGATCCACAGGCTGATGCCTGCAAAGATCTCGCTGTTGTCCTTAAAGGTAGCGCTGATCATCACAGCAGGGGATAGATCATGATGACGCCGACCAGGATCAGGACGAAATACTTGAAGAAGGTCGCGATTTTGTTCGATGCTTTCATTCCCATACTGGTCACCTTACCTTTCGTCAGAGTAGTAGACCCACTTCTTCTGGCTGGTGAATGCAATGATCGTCAGGATGCAGACGATGATGAACATGATCCATGCCAGAGCGGATGCCATACCCATGTCATAAGACTTGAATGCGTAGTTGTAGACCAGCAGAGAGATCAGCGTGGTGGAACCACGGGGGCCGCCGTTGGTGATGATGTACGGGCCATTGAACTCCTGGAAAGCCTGGCAGATCTGAGTGACCAGGTTGTAGAAGATGATGGGAGTGATCATCGGAACGGTGATGGAGAAGAACTGACGCCACTTGCCGGCACCATCAATGGTAGCGGCTTCGTACAGGTCTGCAGGCACGCCCTTCAGAGCGGCCAGGAACAGCACCATGCAGAACCGAACTGCCAGATACGCAGGAAGCAGATGATCACAGCGCGTAGCTGGGGTCAGACAGCCACTCGGGGCCCTGCACCAGACCAAAGGTGACAGCGCGCAGAACGGTGTTGAGCAGGCCGTCCACACTGAATACAGCCTTCCACAGAACGGCGATCGCAACAGAGCCGCCCAGAATGGAGGGGATGTAGTACACAGTACGGAACAGGTTGACGCATGCGATCTTGAAGTTCAGGATGTATGCGATGAACAGCGCAAAGACCAGCTTCAGAGGCACGGTGATGAAAGCGTACTTGAAGGTGATGATCAGCGCCTTGGTGATCTTGGTGGTGGTAAAGGCCGTGATGTAGTTGGCCAGACCAACGAACTGGGTACCGCTCTTGAAGAAGTTCATATCGGTGAAGCTGTAGTACAGCGACTGACCGAAGGGAACTGCCTTAAAGACGACGAAGCCGATGATCCAGGGGATCAGATAAAACAGACCCTGATATTTGTCCAGCCATTTCTGGAACGGGGTGCGCCCGATGGCGGGAGCATTGCTTTCTTTCATCTGGGAAATCCTCCTTTTTAAGGAATTTCGGAGCATGAGACGGACGAAGGGGTAACAGACTGGATACAGCTTTGTCAAGATTTTGTAATATATCTTTGACAAAAAAGGGGCATCTGCCGGTCGGGCGGCAGGTGCCCTCAGTTCAGTCAAAGGGTGCCCTTTCTGTGCGTGACCGCACATGGCGGCACTCAAAAATGTAACTTAGCCGATGGTGTAGCCAACAGACTCCATGCCGTCCAGCAGGGTGTCAACAACGTCTGCGCCGGCAACGCCGTCGTAGTCAACGGTATCGAACACTTCCTGATAGATGCCGGTGCCGGAAGCCTTCAGGTCGTTGTTCTCGAACAGGGGATCCAGCTTGTTGGTGGTGAAAGCCATGACCTTGGCATTTGCCTCAGCCACCAGATCCTTGACAGCACCGGCAGCCTGAGCAGCAGCCAGACCAGCCTTGGAAGCGGGGATGCCGCACTCGGAACCCATGATGGAAGCGCCCTTCTCCTCGTTCAGCAGGAAGTTGATCAGGGTAGCAGCCTCGGCAACGCACTTGCTGGTCTTGGTGATGGCCAGACCCATGGAGACCTTGGAGAAGCCGCCGTTGTTGTCGCCGAACTTGATCTCTTCGCCAACGGTGAAGCCGTCCTTGTTGGCGTCATCCAGAGCGGAGGAGTACTTGGAAGCAGCGGAATCCCACTCGAAGATGCCTGCGATCTTACCGGTGATCCACTCGTTGGACTGGTGGGTAGCGGTATCAGAGTTTGCGGAGTAGTAGGTCTTCAGGTTCATCATGACGTGGCCATCCACCAGGCTCTTGATGAAGTCGATGCCCTCAGCGATCTCGTCCTCGGTGTAGTTCAGGGTAGAGGTGACGGGGTCAGCCCAGTCCTTGCCGTACTTGGACTCGAGGTAGAAGACCATCAGGATCATACGGTCGTATGCGCAGATGCATGGGGTAGTAATCGTCGCCCAGCTTCTCCTTGAATGCCTTGCCGGCAGCCATCAGATCATCCAGAGACTTGGGAACTTCGGTGATGCCAGCCTTGTTGAAGGTGGTCATGTTCCAGAAGAAGATACGGCCGGTCATGGAAACGGGCACGCACTGCTGGCTGTTTGCAACGTAGCAGGCGTCCATGGCAACGTCATCCCACTGGGTCAGATCCAGGAACTTGGAAACAGTGTTCAGGTCCACGAACTTGCTGCCGTCGGCAGAGTAGTTGTACAGCCAGTTCCAGTTCACCTGGCACACATCCTGTGCGTTGCCAGCGATGAAGGCAGCTGCCATCTTCTCTTCCCAGCCGGACCATGCGGCGAAGGTGGGCTCGATGGTGATGTTGGTGTGCTCAGCCTGGAACTCCTTGATGGCGTTCTGGTAAGCCTCGTGACGGCTGTCGCCGCCCCACCAGCTGATGGTCATGGAAACAGGGCCGTCAGACAGTGCCAGGCTCTCGTCTGCAGAAGCAGCGGGAGCGGAAGAAGCGGTGGAAGCAGCAGAGCCGGATGCAGCAGAGTTGCCGCCGCAGGCAGCCAGAAGGCCGGCAGCGCCCACAGCGCCGGTGACCTTCATGAAATCACGACGAGAAATTGCCTTGCTCATTTTCGTTCTCCTCCTAAATACAGAAAACATCATCTCGAACGGGGTCTGCACATACCCCGTTGTATACAATTATGATAACAAAACAACAACCAAAAAGAAAGACGCAAATTGCAGATATCTAAACAAAAAACGTACAAAATATTGCTCTTGTTTCCGCGCAAGAATTGACGCCTTCGCTGAAATGAATAAACTTGGCTCGAAAAACTGTGCAACATGTATACTTCGCTATTTTGCATAGAAAACTGGGATGCATCATAGAGGGAACGTCGAATTTTGCGATAATTTTGTAAACATTCCGTTTCAGAACGTGGAAACGTTGCATATATTGTGGACGAACACCAGCTTAAAAAGCCCGGATGGGAGCCTTTGAACTGATATATCAATAGCGCAAAAAATGTTCACTCTGATATATCAATTGTTTGCGGCGGTCCCCCGGCACCGGTCTGCAGGCGTGGAAATCGGTGCTTCTCCGCCCTTTTGGGGGGTGAAGAAGCACCGACAGCAACATATTTTGCGCTGCTGCGTGGACTGCGCCTGTGGGCCGGGAATAAAAAAGAAAGGCTGCCGTGTCGTTGGACACAGCAGCCTTGTATACAAGCTTATTCAACCCGCGAAGCAGCTTTTTCGGCGTAGAAGGCGCGCTTTGCCTTGAAGTAGCACTGAGCACATGCTCACGTACTGCACGTCGTTTTCCAAATCGATGGCCACCTGCTCGCCCTCAAAGACGAATCTGCCGTTCACCCTGCGGCAGTTGCAGATGGCCTTGCGGCCGCAGGTGCAGATAGTCTTCATCTCCTCGATGGTGTGGGCCAGCTCCAGCAGGCGGGTAGAGCCGGGAAAGCCCTTGAGCGAAAAATCTGCCCGCAGGCCGTAGCAGATCACCGGAATGTTCAAATCCACAGTTACCATGAACAGCTGCTCTGCCTGCTGCGCAGTGAAAAACTGGCTCTCGTCGCACAGCACACAGGCCAGCGGCGCACCGTCAGCGTTGGCCGTGCGCACGGCTCGAACACGTCCGTCTCCGGCGGGATCAGCAGATCAGCCTTGCGGCGCACGCCCAGACGGCTCACCAGCTCACCGCCGCCCTTGGTGTCCACCTGTGGCTTGAGGATCAGCACCCGCATCCCCTGTTCTTCGTAGTTGTGGGCTACCTGCATCAGGGCGGTGCTTTTGCCGCTGTTCATTGCGCCGTAGCGGAAATACAGTTTTGCCATTTGAAAAACTCTCCTTGCAGAAAGAACCCTCTCAGCCAAAGCCTGACGGCTTTGCCAGCTCCCCCGATGGGGGAGCTTTTCTGCATCTTCCGGGCAGGCTGTCCTTCGCCGGAGAAGCAGAAACTTTCCCGTCCCCACTCATAAAGCTCCCCTTTCGGGGGAGCTGTCGAGCGTATGCGAGACTGAGAGGGTTCAGCGGCATCTCAGGCTTTGACTGAGAGGGTTCTCTTATTACTTATAATAGGTACGTTCAGTCCTGATTGCGCAGGCGGTAGCCAAGGCTCATCAGGCTGTCGCCCAGATGGACGTTCTCCACCACCACATCGGGATACGGCACAGAGAGGTCATAGTGGGAGAAGTTCCAGAAGCCCTCGATGCCCAGATCCACCAGACGGCCGCTGACCTGTTCCGCACCGTCGCGGGGCACACAGAGCACTGCGACCTTGGGGTGATGCTCGGCACAGAAAGACTCCAGCTCGTCGATATGGCGGATCTGGATGCCGCTGATCTCCTTGCCCACCTCGCTCTGTGCCACATCAAAGGCGGCGATCAGGCGGTAGCCGTTGGTGTCGGTGGTGATAAAGCGGCTCACTGCCTTGCCCAGACGGCCGCAGCCGATCAGGATGGTGGGCAGGCGGTCACCGTTGCCGAACAGCAGGCCTTCCAGAATGGAGAGCAGGTTTTCCACCGAGTAGCCAATGCCCTGCCGGCCATTCACATCGCCGATGCAGTTGAAGTCCTGCCGTACCTGCGAAGCGGTGGTGCCCATCTGAGCAGCCAGCTCGCGGGAGGAAATGCTGTTGATGCCGTCTGCCTGCAGAGAGCACAGATAGCGGTAATATTTGGGAAGACGCTTGATAACGGGAAGCGAAGCCCTTGCAGGAGTGTTCATAGAATACTTTCTCCTTTCGCTCTATCGCAGTACTTGCCGCAGCTGCCTGCTTTACAGATACGGCGCAGAGAAACCCCGATCCGTTTACGGGTTCATATTGCAGATATTACAGTCAATTATTTAAAGTATACTGCACCGATGGAGAATGTCAAATCATTCTCAAAAAATTTTTATGAAATGTTACCGCTTTTTTGCTGCAGTGGGTCTGCATAGCCGGCACAGGCTGGGGAATGCTGACAAAAAACGCAGGAGGAAAGCATATGAACGATGAAACGCAGCAGACCGACGCGCGTCGGCTGGAAAAGGAAGAGATCGAAGATCTGGGCACGGTCACGCTGGCCCGCGGGGAGCATGTGATCCACTGCCTGACCGTCATCGGCCAGATCGAAGGCCATTCGGAAGCGCCGCAGGGCCAGAAGACCACGAAGTATGAGCATGTCATCCCGCAGCTGGTGGCCGCGCAGGAGGATCCCCGCATCGAAGGTCTGCTGGTGCTGCTGAACACGGTAGGCGGGGATGTGGAAGCAGGCCTTGCGCTGGCGGAGCTGATCGCCAGCGTGTCCAAACCCAGTGCAACGCTTGTGCTGGGCGGCGGGCACTCCATCGGCATCCCGCTGGCAGTCAGCGCCCGGCGCAGCTTCATCGTGCCCACAGCCACCATGACCGTGCACCCGGTGCGGCATTCCGGCGTCATTCTGGGGGTGCCGCAGACCATGCGCAGCTTTGAGCAGATGCAGCAGCGCATCACCGGCTTCGTAGCGGCCCACAGCGGCATGACCGAAAAACGCTACACCGACCTGATGCTCCACACCGGCGAGCTGGTGATGGACATGGGCACCGTGCTGGATGGACGCCGGGCCGTGAAGGAAAAGCTCATTGATGAGCTGGGCGGGCTTTCGGATGCGCTGGCGTGGCTGTATAAAGAGATTGAACGCAAATGAAGGCCGATTTTGTACAACAATAGGTTTGCCATTTTCTTCCCTGCGTGGTACAATAATAAAATCAAATAGTGTGTCTACTACAAACGCGGGGAACAAAGAAACATGGCAACAAAAAACGTAAAAACGACAACACGGCGCGCAGCATCGCGCAAAAACGCGCAGAACAGCGGCTTCCAGCGGGGCTTGGCACCCTGTTTGCAGGCCTTTTGCTGGTGGTGCTGGCCTTTGTGGAGGGAGATTCGGCATGGAAGGCCCTGCACGATGTGCTGTTCGGACTTTTTGGCTGCGGCAGCTTTGTGCTGGGCGCGGCAGTGTGCTGCCTTGCTGTGCAGTATACCCGGGGCGAAGACCTTCTGCCCAAGATCTTCAAGCTGGTTCTTGGGCTGGTGTTTGCCTGCGGCACGGTGATCGTTTTTTCCGATATCCAGCCGCAGGGCATGTCGGCATTCCAGATGACAGCTGCCTGCTACGCAAACGGCGTGAATGCATGGATCGGCGGCGGTGCGCTGGGTGCACTGCTGGGCGGCAGCTGCTGCTGCTGTGCGGACGGCCTGCGGCAACCCTTATCATGATCGTGCTGGCACTGTGTGTCAGCCTGTACATTTTTGATCTGACCCCGGCA
>ENA-OQJX01000525-OQJX01000525.1-human-gut-metagenome-genome-assembly--contig:-NODE-525-length-18851-cov-2.523553_pt1 | contig 18851 bp, 13 predicted proteins | sample MGYA00242615_ERZ504782 | MGnify/ENA primary metagenome ERZ504782 (study PRJEB26092, sample SAMD00036354) | human gut metagenome | host: Homo sapiens | study: EMG produced TPA metagenomics assembly of... | reverse complement strand
AACAGACATCGCAAGGATAATGGGTGGAATTTCCTCCGAGTGATGAAACAAGTACAAACCAAAATCAAGAAAAGAACCGAAAAACAATCAACAAAAAGGAAGAGAATTAGAGCTATTAATCTCTCCTTTTTTGACACATTTACATACCCTCCATTTCTCAACTTTCGCATAATCTTTGCCCAAAACATAAACGATTTATTAATTATCTAATACCGAATTCTTAAATGAAAAGGAAAATTATTTGGAGTTTTGCATTGCTGGCCTGCCTTTGCTGCCTGCCATCTGCAAAAACAAAAGCACAAACGAAAAATGCCGCAATCATACCCGGGGAAGTATGGAAAGACACCGACGGCAATCCCATCAACGCCCATGGCGGCGGCCTTCTTTACCACGAAGGGACCTACTATTGGTATGGCGAATACAAAAAGGGGAAACCATCCTGCCCGAATGGGTACGTGGGAATGCTACCGCACCGACGTAACCGGTGTCAGCTGCTACTCTTCAAAAGACCTGCTGAACTGGAAGTTCGAGGGTATTGTACTTCCTGCCGTGAAAGATGACAAGAAACACGACCTGCACCCCAGCAAGGTGTTGGAACGTCCCAAAGTGATTTACAACGAAAAGACAAAGAAATTCGTCATGTGGCGCATGTGGAAAGCGCCGACTACAGTAAGGCATGTGCCGGCGTAGCGGTCAGCGATTCTCCTACCGGGACATTCACCTATGTAGGCAGCTTCCGTCCCAACGGTGCGATGAGCCGCGACCAAACAGTGTTCGTTGATGATAACGGCAAGGCATATCAGTTCTACTCGTCGGAAAACAACGCTACCTTATATATAAGCGAACTAACGGATGACTACCTAAAGCCCACTGGTCGCTATACACGCAATTTCGTGAAGCAAAGCCGCGAAGCACCCGCCGTATTCAAGTATAACGGCAAGTACTATATGCTCTCTTCCGGTTGTACCGGCTGGGATCCCAATGTTGCCGAACTGGCTGTGGCCGACTCCATCATGGGGCAATGGACTACCATCGGCAATCCGTGTACCGGTCCTGATGCAGATAAGACCTTCTATGCACAAAGCACTTACGTGCAGCAAGTATACGGAAAAGGAAATGCCTACATTGCCATGTTCGACCGCTGGAAAAAGAAAAACCTTGAGGACTCACGCTACGTATGGCTCCCGCTTGAATTCGGCAAGGACGGCACAATCGCGATACCCTGGCGCGACAGCTGGGACCCGCGTACCCAATGGGAAGGACAAGGCGACTTCTCTGCCGGCAAAGGAACATTCCTATTGAATGGCAAGCCGTTTGTCATCAAAGCCGCAGAGCTGCACTATCCACGTATCCCCAAAGCCTATTGGGACCAACGCATCAAGCTATGCAAGGCACTGGGCATGAACACCATCTGCCTTTATGTATTCTGGAACTCCCACGAGTCTCAGCCGGGAGTGTTCGACTTCACCGGACAGAATGACCTGGCAGAATTCTGCGCCTATGCCAGCAGAACGACATGTATGTCATCCTGCGCCCGGGACCGTATGTCTGTGCCGAATGGGAAATGGGCGGACTGCCTGGTGGTTACTCAAGAAAAAAGATATCCGCCTGCGCGAATCCGACCCCTACTTTATGGAGCGTGTAGGTATCTTCGAAAAAGCCGTTGCCGAGCAGGTAGCCGGTATGACCATACAGAACGGAGGTCCCATCATCATGGTACAAGTAGAGAACGAATACGGCTCCTACGGGGAAGACAAAGCTACGTATCGCAAATCCGCGACATCGTACGCGCCAACTACCCCGGCGTAGCACTGTTCCAATGCGACTGGGCGTCCAACTTCACCAAGAACGGACTCCACGACCTGGTATGGACCATGAACTTCGGTACAGGAGCCAACATCGACCAACAGTTTGCACCGCTGAAGAAACTCCGTCCTGATAGCCCGCTGATGTGCTCCGAATTCTGGAGCGGCTGGTTCGACAAGTGGGGAGCCAACCACGAAACCCGTCCGGCTGCGACATGATTGCCGGCATTGACGAGATGTTGTCCAAAGGCATCTCCTTCAGCCTCTACATGACCCACGGAGGGACCAACTGGGGACACTGGGCAGGAGCCAACTCACCCGGATTCGCCCCTGACGTAACCTCTTACGACTACGACGCCCCCATCAGCGAATCGGGACAGACCACTCCCAAATACTGGGAATTGCGAAAAGCATTGTCCAAATACATGAACGGCGAGAAGCAGGCTAAAGTTCCCGCTTTAATCAAGCCCATCCGTATTCCGTCTTTCCAATTTACAGAGATGGCTCCTTTGTTCGACAATCTTCCTGCTGCCAAGAAAGACCGCAATATCCGTACCATGGAGGAATATAACCAGGGATTCGGAAGTATTCTCTACCGCACCACACTGCCCGAGATGAAAACCCCGTCCCTGCTCACTGTGAACGATGCGCACGATTATGCCCAAGTTTTCCTGGATGGCAAATACATCGGCAAACTGGACCGCCGCAACGGTGAAAAGCAACTGGAATTCCCCGCCTGCCCCAAAGGTGCACGCCTCGACATTCTGGTAGAAGCCATGGGCCGCATCAACTTTGGACGTGCCATCAAGGACTTCAAGGGTATCACCCAAAGCGTAGAACTTACCGTAGACATCGACGGCCGTCCTTTCACCTGCAACCTGAAGGATTGGGAAGTCTATAATCTCGAAGATACATACGATTTCTATAAGAACATGAAGTTCCAGCCCATCGGCTCACTGAAAGATGAGTTAGGACAACGCATTCCGGGTTGCTACCGTGCCACCTTTAAGGTGAACAAGCCCAGCGACACATTCCTAAACTTCGAGACTTGGGGCAAGGGACTTGTCTACGTCAACGGGCACGCCATGGGACGCATTTGGGAAATCGGCCCGCAACAGACCCTCTACATCCCGGGATGCTGGTTGAAGAAAGGTGAGAATGAAGTGATTGTCTTCGACATCATCGGTCCCAAAGAAGTTAAGTCCGAAGGACTGAGCGAGCCATTGCTGGACCAGTTGCTCGTCACCAAACCGCTGACGCACCGCAATGAGGCGAGAGCCTCGACTTGTCCGGTGAGCAGCCCGTCCTCTCCGGCAGCTTCAATTCCGGCAACGGCTGGCAGGAACGCAAATTCGGCCAACCCGTCACCGGACGTTACGTCTGCCTGGAAGCACTAAGTTCCCAAGACGGGAAAGACTTGGCTTGCATTGCCGAAATGTACCTGCTGGATGAGAATGGAGAACGCCTGTCACGCGAGCCCTGGATTGTCAATTATGCCGACAGCGAAGACGTATCCCGTGTCAACTGTTCTGCAGACAAACTCTTCGACCTCCAGGAATCAACCTACTGGAGCACGACAAAAGGTACTCCATACCCGCATGCAGTCGTGATTGATTTGGGCAGTACCCGCACACTGACTGGCATACAATATCTTCCCAGAATGGAGAGCGAGGTACCGTGGAATCAAAGACTTCAAGGTTTACGTAAAATCCAAGGCTTTCAACTATTAAGCCGGACAGATTTATCCATAAAAAAAGGAGCTTGCCGCGATAACGGGGCAAGTTCCTTTCCTTTTTTCTCAAATATATCAGCAAGGATTCCAACTTTCTTTCCATTCGATAACCGGTTTACCAGTATCATCAAAACCAATCGGCAGCCAGATATACTTTGAATACATCAAACTCTCCGGCTTCCAGACATCAGCCATAAAGACAAATCTATTTTCCAGAGTAGAAATGACAAAGGTACTTTGACCGCCGAAAGTCTTTTCAGCCCCCTTACCTATAAAAGGATGCAGATGCTGTTTCCACGGTCCCCAGATGGAGGATGCTGAAAACAAACGTGCCTCATTGGGCTCCCATCCCGTACAGCCGGAAGTAATCATCCAATACGTACCGTCATGTTTGAATAGTGCCGGAGCTTCATTATGCTCCCGGGAAGAGACGGATATATTTTCCGGAATGTCCTTGATAGTCATCAGTCAGCTCGGCAATTTGCAAGGTTAGATTCTCTTCCGAAGAATAGATATGATAAGCTTTTCCATCGTCGTCAACATACAATGTCATGTCCCGGGACATCTGTCCTCCCTTCAAGTCACGTTTCACAAACAACCCCTTATTGACAGCCTCTCTCCACTCAGGCGTCCACCATTCTTCAAACTGTTCCATATTCCACTGTATGTCCCGTTCTTCGTCCGTCATATTCAGCGGAAATACTCCCGGACAAACACGACTTGAAGAAACAAAACGATAAGGTCCCGCCGGAGAGTCACTGACAGCCACTCCTGCACGGGCAGCCGCATAGCCCTTCCCTTTCAGTTCCAGATGAAACCACATGACAAATTTCTTCGTCTTTTCGTTATAAATCACCTTGGGACGTTCTATAATACAGCCTTTCTCTATTTCATTGCCAGCTTCCTCCGATACAGACAAGGGCACCCCCTCATATTTCCAATTACATAAATCGGCAGAAGAATAACATGTTACTCCTACCTCCGTAGAGAATCCTTTTGCAGGACGGTGTTCACCGAACCAATAATATTTACTGTCAAATAACAGTATACCACCACCATGTGCATTAATGTACTCCCCGTTTACATCGTTCCATACTCCGGCTGGAACGATTTCACCTTCCCCCTTATAGGGACATCATTTTGTGCCTGCAGGCCGACGACTGACGCCACGACAACCAAGCATACCACTAAAAACTTGAAATTCAAATGAGTCATATTCTGTCTTGTTTCTATTTATAAAGAAGGAGGAGGATACCTTCGCACCGGAAAGTGTATCCTCCTCCCTAAATCAAATACCTATTGAAAAATACCTTTATTTCTCAGCCGGCTGGTCAGCTACCACCGGCCAATAAGGGTTCTGGTAAAGAATAGAAGTCGATACATCCGCTCCCGAAGAGGCTGTCAACTGGAACTGTTTTATCATAATAGGATTCAAATAATGTGCCATCTTCCAAGTGCAGCCATTATAGGCAGACTGGTTGCTGCTTCTCTCGAATGGACGGAGATACTCACTCTTGTCTTTCGATGAGACATTAGCCTTGTCTGTCCCGTCAGCAACCAAAATGGATTTTCCATTATCATCCAGATACCAGTCCTCCATCGGAGTATTCCACAAATGCATACCTTCCAGATGGCTGGGAGCAGTCATCAGTTGGTCCATAGAACGCCAACGGCACAAGTCCATGTAGCGAAGACCTTCAGCCAGGAACTCGCAACGACGTTCACGACGGATATTATACAGAGTCTTGTCAGAGATGACACTTCCACCCGTATAGGCTCCCCAATCATTTTCAGCCTCCTTGCTCATGTCCGTTGCAGCGATAGTCTTGTCAAAATCAGTACTGATGCCGGCACGTTGACGAAGTACAGTCCAATATTCACGAGCCGTAGCATCCAGCGTTCCATTGAGCAGATAACTTGCTTCCATATAATTCAGCAGAGCCTCAGCCGCACGGAAACATACAGCTGCCGTATAACCACCGCCATTGGCATAATACTTACGGTTGAATGAACCACCCTTGCGCAATGCATAGCCGGTAGCATAGCCACGCTCACCGTCACCACTCGTAATGGCCGGATAGGGCTCTTCCATCACAACTTCCGTACCTTCATTATTATCAACTTCAAAAAGGATGTTCTTCTGTCCCGGTTCTTTCAGGAAGATACTGAGACGCGGGTCACGGTTTACACGTACATCAGCAACCGTCTTGTCGCCCATATAATAGCCGTCACCATCCGCATAAGAACCGTGAGCATAAACCGGAGTACCATCCTTCATCAGGAAATTCTGTACGAATCCACGGGTCAGACCGATACGGTAATTACCACGTCCGGCAGCGGCATTGATGTTATGAGTAGAGAGTCCGCGGGCATACTGGCGCCACAACAGTACTTCCTTCACATCCGAAAGGTCTTCTTGTGCAAACATATCAAAGTAAGGATTTGACGGGTCATCAGCTGATTGTTGCAACACACCGGTATTCTCCGTCAAACTCCCTTTGTATTTATCTGCTACAAGTTTGGAAGCCTCTACGGCCTGTTCCAAGAAGTACTTCACTTCATTATCAATGTTTCCGCTCGGATACTGATAATTGTTGTGAAGAGATGCCCCCGGCCAGCCTTCTCCACCAGGTACGAATGCCGTACCCTTGAAATTCTGCAACCAAGTAGCCTCGAACAGTGCCACACGTGACTTAACCAGCATCGCAGCATCCTTATTGATACGCGTCGTCGCCATATCGACATCACTCATATAGGCATAAGCCTTGTCAAGATCGGAAATGATGAAACGTGCCACTTCATTACGCGGAAAACGTTTGCTGGCTTCACGGAGAGCTTCCATCTCATCGGCAAGCGGTTGGTTGATAATCGGGAAGTCGCCGAACAACTGGAGCTTCTTAAAGTACTCGTAAGCACGCAGGAAGTACATTTCTCCGATATAGTGCTTGATGGTGGCTACACTCCCGGAAATTGTATTTTGTGAACCGATCATGTCCTCACCGAATTTGGGAAGTGCTTCAGACAAAAAGAAATTAATACGATAGATGCGTTCGAACTTCCAATTGTCACTTTCGCTATGAGGTACTTTCCAGCGATCCTGGGTATAGCGGTCATTGGCATTCACCTCTATCTGGTTATCGGTTCCTTTGTCTTCACCGAAGATGCCATAAGTCCACTGGCCGAATGACGGAAGGACATTGGGATATTCATCATTCAGATTGGCTTCCAACTGGGCCGCAGTGGAGTAATAGGTTTCGGGAGAAATGCTTGACATCGGCTCTCTGTCCAGAAAATCATCGCAGGAAGTCGTTCCGGCAATCACTGCCATTGCCATGAACGCTTTTACAATATATCTATAATTCGATTTCATAATATTCTTCATTATTTATGGGATTAAAGTGATACGCTAAGTCCAAAAGACCAAGTTCTTGAAAGCGGGTATGCATTACCGGCACTCTTGATAGGTGCAGAAGCATTGCTGTCCGTGTTACCACCGCTGATGGTTTCGGGATCGAACAACTTGCTCAGTTTGGTTCCCGTCCACAGATTCTCGCCCGATACGAAGATGCGGCAGTTGGTGATACCGATTTTGCGAATCATGGAAGCAGGCAATGTGTAGCCAAGCTGGAAGTTCTTCAAACGGATATAAGACGCATCCTGCAGATAGCGGGTTTGGGTTTCCTGGTTCTGGGTACTGTCAAATCTCGGACGCGCATAGTATGAATTGACATTGGCGGCAATCTCATGACCGGCCAGCCCGACGGTTCATCACGGAAGTAATCTTCGTGTTCCTTCAAACCGGTTGACCACCACATACCCCATTGGCCAACGCCCCAGAAGATATTGGAACCCTGCCAGTAGTCACGCTTCATCACTCCCTGGAAGAAGAGGCGAACATCAAATCCCTTGTAATTGGCATTCAAGTCAAGACCGAAATGATAACGGGGAGTATTGTTGCCTATCACCTTCAAGTCACCGTGGTCCTCCAAAGTCTGTGCACCTTTGGTGATGCCCGGTTTTCCATCCTGGTCGGCATACATGATGTCACCGGCAGTCCAAACGCCGGAACCGATGGCACTTTGTCCGCCCACTTTATTCAGATGCGCCTGCATCTCATCATCTGTCTTAGCAATTCCCACGGTTTCAAAGCCCCAGATTTCACCAATCTCGCGGCCTGCGATATAAGTATTGATTGAGTTTGTCGGGTTACCCGGGTATCTGTCTATATAAGTACGTGCATCAGAAACATTGAACTTAATGCCATAGCCCATACCGAAGTTGGTGCGGTCCTGCCATCCGATGGTAAGTTCCCAACCTTCGTCTTCAAGTCACAGTTATTGGTCTTGGGAGTCGCAATACCCAATGTAGCGGGCAACTCTACAGACGGACCTACCATATTGTCCGTATAACGGATATAAGCATCGAATGACCCGGTCAGACGGTTGTTGAACAGCCCCCAGTCAAGACCGATATTCCAGGTACGCACTTTCTCCCAAGTCAAGCTGTACTGATAAGGTCGCCTACATAAGCAGTGTTTGGTTTCAGTCCATTCTGCAGCCAGCTTCCGTTTGCCTGCTTCAATGTCATGGCACGATAAGTAGGATACCAGCCGTTTGTATTCATATTCCCCAGTTCACCATAAGAGAAACGGAACTTCAACTGATTGCAAACATCCGCAAAATCTTCCCAGAAGTTTTCCTGGGCAATGTTCCAACCCAAAGAGAAGGAGGGAGACAACTGCCAACGATTGCCACGGCGGAAGCGGGAGGTACCATCATAGCGCAAATTGGCCTCTGCCAGATAACGACCTTTATAATCATAGTTCAAGCGGCCAAAGAAACCCGCTGTGGCCCACTCATTACGATAGCCACCCACCTCGGGCACCTTATCCTTACCGGCGCCGTCAATATTCGATATCAAGTCCAGTTCCGGAAGGTCTTCCACCTGCAAACCATATCCTTTGGCACTAAAAAACTTCTGGCGCATTTCTTCGGACTGAAAACCACCCATTACCTTAAAATTATGATCATCATTGATAGCAAGAGAATAAGTGGAGTAAATATTCCAGTTCATGTAGCTCTCTTTCTTGTAGTCTTGATAGAGACTTGAGGTTCCTTGCGTATCCACAATATTTCCACTCACATCGTGGTTATAGTAAGGAAGTCCGGTTTCACGTGTATCTATAGAATTGGTACTATAGTTGAACTCAACATTGGTAATCCAATTCTTCACGGGTTCGAATACCAAGCTTGCTTGATGATAAACCTTATCTGTCTGCACATCGCGCTCACCACCCAATGCAAGTGACATCGCCGGCGTATCGGCATTACCATTAAAATAATAGCCGTTTTCATCATAAACCGGAAGATTAGGCCAAGTCTGACGGCCGATTCTCTCATACAAACCGCCACCAAAATTGGTAGGACGGCCAAGGTCTTGACGGACATAACGCAAGCTGTAATTGAACTTCAACCATTTGGTCAGCTCGGCACCAAATTTGGCAGTAGCATTATAGCGCTTCAAGTCATCGGAACCATGACGGAGCAAACCATTCTGATCCAGATAGCCCAATGAAGCATAATAATTGAACTTGTCACCACCACCGCTTACACTGAAATTATGTTCTTGCGAGAAGGAAGAGCCCTTGTAGATTTCGGAAAACCAGTCAGTATTGGCATACGCCGTAGTAAACGGGTCGCTGCCGGTTTACCCCATACATTGCCATCAGTAGGCAAACCGCCACGATTAGTACCTCCCGCAGCCTGGAAGTCAAGCATCTGCTGCATCACTGTATCAGAGAACTGGGCATTGTCCTGACCGTTGCGTGCAGCCTCATTGAAGTAGTTGGCAAAGGTATAGGAGTCCATCATCTCCGGCAGATTCACCGGACTGTTGAAGCGGAAGCTGTTGTTGTAGTTGATAGTCGGCTTGCCCGATTTGCCTTTCTTGGTAGTCACCAAGATAACACCGAACGGTGCACGCGACCCATAAATAGAGGAAGCGGCAGCATCCTTCAATACAGAAATATTCTCGATGTCCTGCGGATTCACCGTATTGATGTCACCTTCCATACCGTCAATCAAAATCAGCGGACTTCCGCTTGAGCCGTCACCGATGGTACCGTTGCCACGGATATTGATGGACATATTCTTGTCCAGTTCACCGGTATTGGTCGTAATCTGCAAGCCCGGTACCAAGCCCTGCAATGCCTGCGTGGCATTCGCTACCGGACGTGCTTCAATTTCCTTCGCCGTAGCCAGCCCCACAGAACCTGTCAGGTTCACCTTCTTCTGCGTGCCGAAACCTACCACTACCACCTCGTCCAGCATTTCGCTGTCTTCTTTCAGAGTCACAGTAAAGGATGTTTTTCCAGCCACCGGCAGCTCTACCGTCTTATAACCGATAAAGCTGATTGTCAAAGTGGCATCCGAAGGGACTTTCAAAGAGAAATTACCGTCAATGTCGGTAATTGTTCCATTCGTCGCATTCCCTTTCTCCACTACACTGGCGCCAATCACCGGTCCCATCGCATCATTAACCACACCTTTTACATTGATTGTCGAACTCTGTGCGTTCAAGAACTGAACATTCAACAGAAGGGCCATACAAATGGCCAAAGTGACATACACTTTCAGCCCGAGTCCTTCAAAGAATCTCTGTCTTTTCATTGTATAAACTTTAAGATTAAACATTAATTGTTTCACTTTCACTCTTCATTTTAACCGTGAAAACAATGGCAAATGTAGGCGAATGCTGATAGGAAGACCTCCAATAATGCTTCTACGAGGTAGAATTTTAGTTATTCGACCTAATTGAAGCATAATTTGACTTGATCTATGACTGTATGAAGCGTTCCTGATATTCCGTCGGCAACATGCCGAATTCCTTTTTGAAACAAGAACTGAAATATTTCGGGTCATTAAAACCGACGGCATACGCCAGATCGGAAACACGCACAGAACTCCCCTTCTCCTCCATAATGCGGCAGGCCGCTTTCAGACGGATGTTACGGATAAAGGCAGAAGTATTCAGTCCCGTCAGATTTCAGTTTCTTGTAAAGGGTGGACTTGCTGGTGCCCATCTCCTCCACAAACTGGGGCTGGTCGAAGTCTGAATCTTCCAGATGGCGGTTTACGCAGTCAATGGCACGCTGCATGAAGTCCTCATCAATGCTGGTATAGTCCAGTTCCTTGATTTCGAACACTAGTTGGTTCTTAAAGTCATGCGCCTTGCGTTCTTTGTATTTCAGCAGATTGCGGATGCGTGCATGCAGCACGGCCAGGTTGAACGGTTTACTGATAAAGGCATCCGCCCCCACTTCATAAGCTTCGGCACGGTCTTCCTCCTTGTTCTTGGCTGTCAGAAGAATCACGGGAATATGACTGAGTTCCAACTTGTTCTTCACATACCTGCAAAACTCGATGCCGTCCATTACGGGCATCATCACGTCCGAAACAATCAGGTCAATATCCTCATTGTCAAGCACAGTCACAGCCTCCTGACCGTTTTCGGCCGTATGGACATTGTATTCACGTTTCAGCAGCCGGACCATTAACTGCAAAAGCTCCTCATTGTCCTCCACCACCAGTATGGTATGCGCTTTGGGCTTTTCAGCAACCACATTCTCCGCATTCTCCTCTTCAAGATAGGTAACGGTTTTCTGTACCGGAAGTACAGCTTCCTCATCAATCTGTTCTTCCTTAAAATAAGAGCGGTCTACGGGCAAGGTCACGATGAATTCCGTTCCCCGGCCTTCCTCGCTCTCCACTTCAATGCTTCCTCCATGCAGCTCCACCAAGTCCTTTACCAAAGAAAGGCCGATGCCCGTACCAATGGTGTTGAACTTCCGGTAATCCCCCTCGTAGAACCGCTTGAAGAGGCTCTTCTGCTTGTCCTTTGAAATGCCACTGCCATTATCCTTTACATGCAACCGGACGAAGTCCCTGTCTTCGGCATACATCAGCGTGACTTGTATATAGCCACCCTCCTTATTATATTTGGCGGCATTGGAAAGCAGGTTGTAGAGAATCTTGTCCAGCTTGTCCGTATCAAAATAACCGATAATCGACTCCGGATTACAGAGTACGGAGAAATGTATCTTGCGCTTTTTGACAAGCGGCAGGAAAGATTCGGCTTCATTTTTCACAAACGCCGCCACATCTCCTGGAGAGACACGCAACTTCAGATTGCCGGTTTCTGCTTTACGAAATTCAAGAATCTGCTGCAACAGACGGATGAGCCTGCTGATATTGCTACCCATTACCGTATAAAGGTCGTCATGCCCGGGAAACCGCATCTTCAACTCATCGACGGTAGCCGAGATAATGGTCAGCGGAGTCAGCAGTTCATGCGTGATATTTGTAAAGAACTGCAATTTGGCATGATTCAGTTCTTCCAGTTTGGACTTCTCCATCTCCCGAAGATGCAGCTCATTACGCAGCTGCATCCTGTTCTTTGCTGTCCGGAGAATGAAGCAGACAATAGCTGCCCCTATCAGTGCATAAATGATATAAGCCCACCATGTAGCCCAGAACGGTGGCAATACCACCACCTCAAGTTCACGGATTTCCTGACTCCAAATGCCATTTTCATTGGTGGCTTTCAGACGGAACCGATAAGTACCGCTCTTCAAATTATTATAATAGGCAAAACGGCGGTTGGCATCCGTATATTGCCAATCCTTGTCAAAACCTACAAGCTGATAAGCATACCGATTTAAACCGGGATTCTTATAAGTAAGGGATGCGAATTCAATACTGAAATTATTATATCCGTAAGGCAGATCTAACTTCCGCGTAAACGAAGGCATGACAGAAGAAATCCGTTCTCTGACCTCCGGTTCCAATACCGCAAAAGAACGGTTGAAGATTTTTATATCCGTAATCAGATAAGGCACGGCTTCATTGTCTTTCTCCAGAGATGCAGGAAGGAAACTGTTATAACCCTTATTTCCTCCAAAGAATAACTCGCCCTCCCTACTGCAAGAAGACTGTGATATGAAAAAGTTATCCTGCAGACCGTCTGCTGTCGTATAGACACGGACCGTAGCCAAATTCTCGTCCATCGGTACAAAAAGCTGTACCAGCCCCATATTAGTCCCCATCCATAGACACCCTTGCCTGTCTTCCTCTATAGACCCTATCATGTCAGCGGACAGCTGATATTCCTGATTCTTTTCCGTAAATACTATTTTCCTTATAATCATATAGATACAACCCTCCTCCCTCAGTTCCGGCCCATAGCTTCCCGATTTATCCACATGCAAACACAACACCGAGTTCGTTGCCAGCTGGCCGTTGTTATAACTATAGTTACTATATTTCAGCGTTTTGGGATGCTGCACATCCCCCATAATATGTATAATTCCATAGTTGGCTGTCGCAATCCAGAAGCTGCCATCCGCATCCTCCACAATGTCCTTCACATGATACCAATCCGCCACCCCGCCTCCGGCAAAAGAAAGTGTTCCGAACCTATAATGCCCTCCATCGGCCAAACTGATTCCCATACCGCCGCGACAGCCTACCCAACAATTCCCCTTACTGTCCTCACACAAGGCCGAAACGCAATCCGAATAGAGATAAGGCGTGTCGGATTCAGTCAGCACCTTCACTTTCTCTCCTTTCTCATAAATCAAGATACCACCGTCATAGGTAGCGAACCATACTTCTCCATTCTTACGCTGAATAATGTAATTGACCGTGGGTACACCGGGAATATCCGAGAATTCCGGGATATGGGAAAAGAACGACAACACACCGGTTTCATAATCCTTGCGTGCCAGCCCATAACTTCCGGTACCCAGCCAAAGGTCTTTATCTGCATCGGCAAACAAAGCGCGGACGGCAGTAGTAGGCACGTCATCCTCTGCCAGATTCAAAGAATAGAAAGCAAACGGAGATTGTTTCGTGTCTATCATCAGGACACCGCCGCCAATGGAACCCAGCCAGATATTATTGAAGCGGTCGCGCAACAGTGAATTTATTTCATCACAAGGTATATGATATGCCGAATGCAACGACTTGTAATTAATGAATGTACCGGGATTCTCCTGCTTCATAATGCTCAGCCCCACCCGGGTCCCTATCCACAAGGTATGGGTGTGTACATCCTCCACAATATCATAAACAATATTGTCCGACAAGCTGGCATCATCCCCTATCCGATGCGAATAATGCGTATAAGACACGTTTGCCATATCCTTTGGGTGATTCAAGAGAAATAATCCGCAATCCCAGCCACCGACCCACATTTTCCGGTTTGAATCCTGATAGATAACATGTGCCGAGTTCCGTTCATTGATTTTGGGATATGCATAGAATTTATCCTCCTTCCGGGAATAACGAAAAAGACCACTGGACCAGGTACCGACCCACAAATCCCCATCCGAGTCCTCGAACAACGATTTGATGGAAGCTGCGGGAAATATACCATCAGTGGACTTGCCGTCATACATCACGAAGGAGTCCTTCTCTGCCACATACCGGCATAAGCCGGAATCCGTACCAATCCATACCTCATTTTCCCGGGTGACCAACAGGCATGAGACCGCATTGTTGGGAATGACAGGCGCAGTATATTGACGGATTTCTCCGGTTTTCTTATTGAGTGTGTTCAACCCCTCTTGTGTACCAATCCACAAGAAGCCGTCATTGTCATCGGCAAAACAATAAATGTTGTTACTGGTCAACAAACCGGGAGTATTCAAGCTCGATTTATAGACAGTAATCTGGTAACCGTCGTATTTACAGAAACCATACCGGGTGGCAAACCACAAAAACCCTTCCTTATCCTGATATATTTTCTGGACCTCATCCGTCGGTAATCCGTCTAATGTAGAAATCTGCTTGAACTTCAAACGGGAAATAACATCCCCATCAGCCGCATGCCCCAAGGCAGGATACATTGTCCAAAAGCTGAACAGGAGAAGACACGTATGCAGACAAAAAAAACTTACTCTATTTTTCATATACCAGATATTAGGAATTATGACAAATATAGCAAGTTCAGCTCACTTTAAAGAAGAATTATACTCTTTTTTTGTCTGCAAATACTTCAAACGAGGCTTTTCTTGAAGGAGTTAGAGGGCGATAACTCCTTCTAACTCCCGATAACTCCCTTAAATGAAAGAACCGTGCTCCCCCTCTAACTCCTTCAAGAAAAGCCTTGTTATAACAACTTTATTCCTTACCTTTACAGCCGTGTTCTACACCCTAACCGTAGACAAGCAAACAACATATGGAAAATAAATTCGACTACCAGTCTGTGCCTTATGGCTTTGCGCATTGCTTCCACAGCCAGTGCATCCATAAGGAAGAATGCCTGCACCATCTGGCCGCTATCAATTGTACCTCGCAATATCCCACCTTAAGTATCATCAACCCGAACCGTATCCCTGCCGATACCACCGACTGCCTTATTTCGGAAAGCCCAAAAGTACCGAGTAGCATGGGGCATCCGGCATCTGCTGGACAATGTACCCCACAAATGTGCAGCCCCGATGAGGAACCAGCTTGTAGGACACTTTGGCAAGACCACCTATTATCGCTTTTACCGCCAGGAACAAGGCTTGTTTCCAAAGGCACAAGCATATATCCGTCAGGTTTTCAAACAATACGGAATTGCCGAAGAACCGAAATTCGAGAGATACAGCGAAGAATACAGCTACAACGATTGAAGCATCCGGACAGCTCAGCTCTTACAAAGTTTATTTTTGAAAAACATCTGTCATGCTATCACGCAGAGGGGGATATCCTTTTGATTATAAACCGATTAAAGCGTGAAAGATACCCGTGATAGATAAAAATCTTCACAACCATCCATCACGCCATAACAAAAGCAGTATCCGATACTTACTTCATTCACCACAGAATAGTGCTATATGCTTAGTTCTCAGTATGAAACTTTTAGTTTCTTAAGCAAATACTATTGGTTTCAACCTTCTAAAACAAAAGTTTCAACAAGAGAAACTGAGAGTTTCCCTTAGGAAAACCATTGGTTTCAACAAGTAAAACCTTTTGTTTTAATAGCCGGAAACTATTGTTCCGACAAGCAAAAACCAGCGTGGAAGTCTGCACAAAGCATCCCAAATCACCTGCTTTTTCGACTCAAAACATCAGATTTTCCACAGAAAAACGCTGGAATCGACCTAAAAAAGCATGGAATCACTTGCAAAAAGAGCCTGATTGTCGTACCTTAGTACACTGTAAGCAAACCATTTTGCCTGCATGTGACAAAACAAAAAACAGAAATGAAAATCACCCAACTGAGAGAAAAAGACGGGAATCTGACACTGAGCACGACAGACTTGGACACCTTCCTACAGAAAATCAAAACGGAGACCAAAACCCAGCCCGTATCCACTTTCCGCCAGCAACTGCGATACTGCTTGCCCGGCAAGCGCTGCAACGAGGCAGACCGACTGCCCAAAGTACTCCCGGCAGCCGAATTCCGCAAGACGAACGGTGTCTGCCAGATGAAAACCTACAACGGCATCGTGGAACTGACCGTAGGCCCGCTTTCCGGCAAGTCCGAAATAGCCCTTGTGAAACGTCTTGCCTGGGAACAGCCCCAGACGCGGCTCGTATTCACCGGTTCCAGCGGACGGACTGTAAAGATTTGGACTACCTTCACCCGTCCGAACAATTCGCTGCCGGGCAAACGGGAAGAAGCCGAAGTATTCCACGCCCATGCCTACCGCCTTGCCGTGAAATGCTACCAGCCCCAACTGCCTTTCGACATTCTGCTGAAAGAGCCCAAGCTGGAACAGTACTCCCGCCTCTCCTTCGACCCCGAAGCCATGTACCGCCCGGACTCCATACAGTTCTATCTTGCACAGCCCGCCTCCATGCCCGACGAAACCACCTATCGAGAAGCCCTGCAAGACGAGAAGTCACCCCTGACGCGCGCCGTGCCGGGATATGAAGCCGAAGAAGCCATCATCATGCAGTTTGAAGCCGCCTTGCAGAAGACTTTCGCCGAAGCGACGGGTGCCGGTGCCGACAACAGCCTGCACTCCCTGACCGTACGCCTTGCCGAGAACTGTTTCCGTTCGGGTATCCCCGAAGAAGAGACCGTGAAGCGTACCTATTTCCATTATTATCTGCGCCAAAAAGAGACTGTCATCCGGCAGATTGTAAGAAGCGTTTACCAAGAGAACAAAGGCTTCAATACCCAAAGCAGCCTCAGCAAAGAGCAAAGACTTGCCATACAGACGGACGAGTTCATGAAACGCCGCTACGACTTCCGCTACAATACCCAGGTGGGCGAAGTGGAATACCGTGAACGCCACTCGTTCCGTTTCCGCTTCTCCCCCATCGACAAGCGCACGCTGAACAGCATTGCACTGGATGCACAGTCGGAAGGCATTCCCTTGTGGGACAGAGACATCAGCCGGTACATCTACTCCAACCGCATCCCGGTATTCAATCCGCTGGAAGATTATCTGTACGACCTTCCGCACTGGGACGGGAAAGACCGTATCCTGGCACTCGCCCGGACAGTACCCTGCAACAACCCGTACTGGGCCGAACTGTTCCACCGCTGGTTTCTCAACATGGTGGCACACTGGCGCGGCAATACCGACAAGAAATATGCCAACAGCGTCTCCCCCTTATTGGTAGGTGCACAAGGCACCCGCAAAAGCACCTTTTGCCGAAGCATCGTCCCGCCCGAGCTGCGTGCCTATTATACGGACAGCATCGACTTCTCGCGCAAGCGCGACGCCGAACTTTACCTCAACCGTTTTGCGCTCATCAACATCGATGAATTCGACCAGATAAGCAGCACCCAGCAAGGATTCCTGAAACATATCCTCCAGAAGCCGGTGGTCAACGTGCGCAAGCCATACGCCAATGCCGTGCTCGAGATGCGCCGATACGCCTCGTTCATCGCCACCAGCAACCAGAAGGACTTGCTGACCGACCCCAGCGGCAGTCGCCGGTTCATCTGCATAGAAGTGACGGAAGCAATAGACACCAACCGCCCGATAGACTACAACCAGCTTTATGCCCAGGCCATGCACGAACTGGACCACGGCGAACGCTATTGGTTCGACCAGTCGGACGAACGGATTATGACGGAAAACAACCACGATTTCGAACAGATACCGCCCGAAGAGCAACTGTTCTACCACTATTTCCGCATTGCCGGAAATGACGAGGAGGGAGAATGGCTGTCGTCTGCCGAAATACTGAACCGCCTGCGCCGGTACAGCGCCATCCCGCTGTCCACCAAGAGAGTGAATGTATTCGGAAGGATACTACAGAAACATGAAGTGCCGTCCCGCAGAACACGGTTCGGCACGCTGTATCATGTGGTGGAGTGCAAGAGACAAGAAGATTAGTCTTTAAAATATTCAGACACCGGCAATGCTTCTATCGTTTTATCTCCTACGGAAAATTTGTCATGTTGGTTATAAGTGAGTATCAGTCCATGCCCCATCTTGAAGAAAGACAAGGCATCCAGTAAACCATCTACTTCCCTTTTCCGGTTTTCTGCGGTCAAGGCATAGCATACCTGGATGGCAAGCTGGGGCACAGAATTGCGTACAACTATAAAGTCGCATTCCTTCCGGTTCTCATTGTAATAGAATATTTCAGAGTAACGACGACGCAATTCCGCAAAAACCATGTTCTCCAGCCTCCGACCTCATCACGGGTGAAAGATGGAGAGGTGACAAATACAACACCATTGTCCACACAATACACTTTCTTCGGGTTCAACAGTTGCGCTTTATATGAATATGAAAATTTCGGAACAAAGTTTATCAAGTAAGTCTGTTCGAAATAGGAGAAATAATCAGACACAGTAGAAGTACTTTTCATTCCCAGTATCTGTTTCAGTTTTGTAGCAGACACCAGATTGCCCACATTCCCCATCAAATAGGCCAAGAGACTTTTCAAAGAGTGGTCATCACGTATATTATATCTCACGGCAATATCACGATATACTATATCATTGACTAAATCCGTCAGAACATCCTGATCATCCAGTTGCAAGTATTGAGGGAAGCCACCCTGATGCAGATAGTCGTACAAGGAACTGTCACCGATAGTCTTACCCGTAAAACCGCAATATTCAGCATACGAAAAAGGGAACAGTTCTTTCGTAATATGTCTTCCTGTCAACTTCGTGCCCAATTCACGACTCAACATCGAAGCATTGGAGCCGGTGATTCCCACATAAAACCCTTCATCCAACTTGCCCCGAATATACACCTCCCAACCATCAACAATCTGTATTTCGTCAAAAAGAAGAGCGATAACACCATTCATGTTCCTTAATAACTTCATCCACTATACGAAATCACTGAA
>ENA-OQJX01000524-OQJX01000524.1-human-gut-metagenome-genome-assembly--contig:-NODE-524-length-18853-cov-2.935224_pt1 | contig 18853 bp, 25 predicted proteins | sample MGYA00242615_ERZ504782 | MGnify/ENA primary metagenome ERZ504782 (study PRJEB26092, sample SAMD00036354) | human gut metagenome | host: Homo sapiens | study: EMG produced TPA metagenomics assembly of... | reverse complement strand
TTGATGTTGCCAAGGATAAGCATGACTGCTGTATTCTTGATTCAGACGGAATGGTTCGTGCTGACTGCTTTACCATCCCCAACAACATGGATGGATTTAAGCAGCTGCTTCAAACGATTCGAAACTGTACCAAAAAGTCAGACAAAATAAAAGTAGGACTTGAGGCTACCGGACATTACAGCTACAACATTCTTGGATTTCTTCTTGACAATGACCTGGCCGTCTATGTCATGAATCCTTTGCACACCAACCTGTACCGAAAAAGTCTCAGCCTTCGCAAAACCAAAACCGATCGTGTGGATGCAAGAACGATTGCAACTATGCTATTGTCCGATGTAGACCTCAAGTCCTACACGGATACAGCATACCACAACGAAGAGCTAAAGTCACTAACAAGATACCGATTCGATAAGGTTCGTGAAAGAGCCAAGCTGAAGCAGTCAGTGTCCAGACTGGTCACGATTCTGTTTCCAGAACTGGAGAAGCTCGTTCCCTCTCTCCATATTGCTTCGGTTTATGCGCTCCTCAGCGAATATCCCGGTGCGAAGCAGGTTTCAGAAGTTCATCTTACCAAGCTGACAAACCTTCTTACAACAGCATCTAAGGGGCGTTACGAAAAAGACAAAGCTATCCAGATTCGAGATGCAGCCAGAACTTCCATTGGTTCAGTTATGCCTGCTAAATCTCTGGAACTGAAGCATACCATTAAACTCATTCGGGAACTCACCTCCGAGATCGACGAAATTGAAGATTCGATTCAGCAAATCATGGATGAATTGCATCCACCGATTCTTTCTATTCCCGGTGTCGGTATCCAGTCAGCAGCCATGATCCTTGCTGAAATCGGTGATTTCTCCAACTTTGAATCTCCTGACAAAATCCTTGCTTACGCTGGCTGCTCTCCTTCTACATACCAGTCAGGAAAACTTACAAACTGTTACGCTCATATGGAAAAGCGTGGTTCACGTTATTTGCGATATGCCCTTTACAACGCAACCAAGTACGTTTGTCATTGGAATCCTGTCTTTGCCAAATACCTTGCCAAAAAACGTGCTGAAGGTAAGCACTATAATGTTGCCCTGTCTCATGCCACAAAGAAACTCGTGCGGCTGATCTACGCTTTGCAGAAGTCTGGAAAAGCATATCTTACAGCTGCCTGATTTTCTCCAGAGCCTGAGCCAAATCCAAGAACAACTTAGCTGGCGCAGCGAACCCTTGACAAACCGAAGCATTCAAATGCTATTCTGTTTCTGCGAGGGTTGGCCGGGCTTGCTTTGCTATTCTCTCCGTCGCCCTCGCTGCTCTGATTCCAGTATTTGAAGACTGTTTGTCAGGGGCAGCGAATCGTTGACGGATTTTTTCATTTTGGGTCTTGACTTTTAATAGTTAGTCTCCAATCTGTTTCTGATTGCAATATGTACGGCGGCAAACGCCGCCTTAAAATCAGATGGGTTCGGTATCTTCCTCACCGGCTTCTTCCGGTTCATCCTCCACAGGAATTTCAAAATCGCCCTTGTCCTCGGTGTAGTTTGCATCGGGGTCAAGGGCTTCTTTTTCTGCCTGCTTTTTCTGCTTCTGCTTCATAAAAGCGTAGATGCTACCGCCAGCAGCTAGACCGACCAGAGCCAGAACGCCTAAGAATGTGGCAGCATACTTCGTAACTTTGCTGCCACCAGCCTGTTCCGTGCTGGATGCCGCCGCTTCTTCCGCAGCGTTTTTCGCATCTTCCTCGGCCTGTTTGCGCTCCTGCTCTGCCTGCGCCGTCGCTTCCTTTTCAGCGGTATAAGCATCAGCGGCATCTTCTTCCATCAGTGCCAGCAGGTCGGCTTCGTCCACCAGATTCATAAAGTGAACAGTCTGCTGCCCCTTGGCGTTGCGGTCGATGACAGATAGAACGTATTGCCGGACTTACTGACCAGCGTGATGAACTGCTGCCCGGAGCCGTCCGAATAATTGGTGTGGTAGTCATCCACCAGCGTCAGATTGCCCTCCGGGGTCAGTGCGCCGGAAGTTTCGTCCGTGACGGTAACAGCATCTTCTTCGCTGCTGTCCGTCAGGACAGGCTGCTCGACTTCTTCAACAGGCTCGCCGACATAGGCAAATGCGGGAGCCGCCATACCGACACATAGCACTGCCGACAGCAGCAGTGCGCCGACCTTATTCATCATCTTCATCCGAATCTTCCTCCTTGCTGAATGTGGCACCGACTGCGGACAGCGCAGCCGGGTTCGGGGTGGTGGTGGCTGACTGCCGCAGCAGGGCGGCAAGCTGTTCCGGCGTGACCTTGGCGGTGCGCACCATCTCGTTGACCTCGGCGGCTTCGGCTCCTGAATCCGCCGCTCCAGACTTTCGATGCGATTGTTGATCTTGATGCGCCGTTCCTTCTCTTTTTCCAGTGAAGCGCGCAGTTTATCGAGTTTTTCGCTCATATTGTCCTCCTGTTATTTGGATAGCCGCCCGAATCCTGACAGGTATTTCTGCCAGTAGGACGAGTGGATATTGGCGTACTTGATGGGGTCTCCGGCACTGACCATCATACCGTTTCCGAGATATATTCCAGTATGGCTCATGCCGGGGGTGTCGTAGGTGCCTTTGAAGAAAACCAGATCTCCGGGCTTTGCTTCTGCTTCGGAGATGTGCTGGCATTTATTCCAAAGACCGTTGGCCGTGGTGCGCCCGACATTGTAGCCGTTCTGGTTGTAAACCCAACAGACGTAGCCGCTGCAATCGAAGCCGGTTTCCGGGGTGGAGCCGCCCCACACATAGGGCGTACCCACATACTTTTGGGCTTCCTTGTAGATGGCGGCAAATTCGCTGTCGGTCAGTGCTTCTGCCGGCACCTGATAGTCGATGCCCGGTGCGCCGGAGCCATCGGAGCCACCGGGCGGCAGACCGCCGTTGAACAGGTAGGGTCTGCCACCCAAGGTATCCTGAAAGATCTCGTACCGTTTCCACTGGTCGTTGTCCAGTTCCTCCCGGATGACTACCTCCAAGCCACGGTTCACCAGCTTGGTGTGGAAGATGCGGTACTCATAGGGCACCTGCGTAGGAATTGGGATTCCTGCCGGGCTGATGACCCACACGGTCTTATACCGTATCTGCACCTCCACCCATGTGGTCAGCTTGTACTGCTTCTTGAAGGTTTCCTTCAGCTTGCCCTGTACCTCCGACCGGGTGTAATCGTCATACAGAGTCGTGAGAAAAGAGGTCAACTGCCACGGGTCATGCTCGATGGCATCCAAATGATACTGATACTCGTTGTAGCCGGGGTGGTCGGTGGGGATGCGCTTGATCTTTTTGTCCAGTTCCTTTTCCAACTTCTTGTAGTCCTGTTCTGCACCACGAATATCCCGGTCCTCGGCAGAGTACATGGTCTGCCCGGATACCTGCGTGGTGCCAGAGAACAGAATGGAACAGGACGAAAACGCTGACATGACCAGCAGCAGGAGCAAAAGAAAAACGCCCACGATCAAAAGAACGTGCGCGTTGCTCTTTGCAAAATTGGCAATGCCGTTGACTGCGGTGCTGACCACCGATCTTCCTTTGTTGATGACCTGCTCCATGCCGGACTTTGCAGCATTGGTGCCATTGGATGCCGCTTTACCGCCTGCGGTCTGCGCCGCCGTGCCCGAACGGGCGGCGGCACGGTAGCTTTTCTGAATATCCTGTTTCTGCCGCCACCGGGAAAGCCAGTTGGAGCCGCCCTCGCAGGTTCTGGATGCACCTGCATCCTGTGCCGCAGTCGGCTCCCGTGCAGAAAATTTTGCGGTTTTGGTGCCCTTCTTGTCCTGCATCTTGGCTTTCTTTTTCAGCTTCCGGGCGTATCTGTTCTTGGAAATATCCCGGACATTTCCTGCCGCCTTTTCGCCCTCGCTCAACGCTTGCACGCCGACGTTTTCATCCTCGTACTGGTCAATCTCCCGATGTGCCGCAGATCGGGCGGCAGCAGCGGCATACATAGCACGTTTCTGCTGCTTTGTCATGCGGGATGCTTCATCCGGGGTGATCTCGGCTTTGCCAAAACGCAGGTGCTGCGCCTTTTCCGCAGCTTTATCTGCGTCCAGTTTCAGCTTCTGCTTTTTGGGCTTAGACTGCTCCACTTTGGACTTTTTCGGAGGAGAGCGCGTGGCCGTGCGCTCCTTTTCCTCCTCGAATTTCAGCTTCGGCTGTTTCTCACTCATGCTTTTGCGCCTCCGCAACTTCGGAAAGGCGGGTCGTAAGGATGCGGTAGAGTTCAAGGTCTTTCGGGAAGTGGTCAACAAAAGGCAGGATCACGTTACCGAAAAACAGCAGCCCTTCACCTTCGCCGGAGTGGGTCACATAGGAAAGCTGATGGGGCGAAATGTTCAGCTGCTTCGCCAAAATCTGCCGGTCTCCGTTGGCTTGATTGAGCATATACACAAAGTCCGAGTTCTCAAAAATATTTGATACTTCGGGACTTGCCAGCAGATCTTTGACGTTCTGCGTTAGGGCTGTCGGGATGCCGCCCCACTTACGAAAACGCTTCCAAATTTCAACGCTGTATGCCGCAGTTTGCTCCTCTTTCAGCAAAAGGTGGAACTCGTCTGCATAGTACCGGGTGGATTTTCCGGCTTCACGGTTGGCAGTCACACGCCCCCACACGGCATCCTGCACGATGAGCATACCGAGTTTCTTCAACTGTTTGCCAAGCTGCTTGATATCAAAACAGACGATGCGGTTATTGATATCCACGTTGGTGTGGTGGTTAAAGATGTTCAGACTGCCCTTGACGTAGATTTCCAGCGCAGCCGCCACATGGCGGGCTTCCGGTTCATCTTGCGTCAGCAGGGCGTTGTACAGATCTTCCAACAGCGGCATATTTTCCGGGATGGGATTCTCGAAATACTTGCGATAGATCACATGGACGCAGCGGTCAATGACCGTCTTTTCCACCGGCTGCAACCCCTCTTTGCCGCCGACCACCAGTTCGCACAGGGACAGTACAAAGTCGGCTTTCAGAGCCAGAGGGTTATCCTCTTCCGAGTAGTTGCTGTTGATGTCCATCGGGTTGATATACTGGGTGCTGGCAGGGCTGATGTGGATGACCTGCCCATGCAGACGCTCCACCAGCGGAGCGTACTCACATTCCGGGTCGCAGATGATAATATCATCGTCCGTCACGAGGAACGCATTGCAGATCTCACGCTTTGCGCTGAAGGATTTACCGGAACCGGGAGTGCCCAAAATCAGACCGTTGGGGTTCTTCAGCTTTTGCGGTCAACCATAATCAGGTTGTTGGACAGGGCGTTCAAGCCATAATACAGGCTTTCCTTGCCGTTGTCGAACAGCTCCTGTGTGGTAAACGGCACAAAGATTGCCGTGCTGCTGGTGGTCAGACCACGCTGGATCTCAATCTGACAGTCTGCCAGCGGCAGGCTGCTCATCAGCCCCTGCTCCTGCTGAAAATCGAGGCGGCATAATTCGCAGTTGTGCTTCTGGGCAATGCTGACCGCCTGAAACACGTTGGTTTCCAGTTCCTGCTCGGTTTTGCCGGTGTTCAGAACAAGGAATGTCACCAGAAACATTCTCTCGTTCTGGCTCTGCAATTCCTTCAAAAGTGCTTGCATCTCTGCCGTAGGTTGCTAAATCGGACGGCAGCACGTCCATGTCGTATCCGGCGCGGACGGCTTTTTTCTGCTCTTCGATTTTGCTGCGGTCCAGTTCCGTGATGGTGCGCTTGATGGTTTTGATGGCCTTGTTCTGGTCAACGGACTGGATGTGCATGGTAACGATCTGGCTGGAATCCATATCAAGGAAATCCTTCAAAAGCTGGTCGCTCAGGTCAGAAGCCGTAATATTCAGGAAGCTGACCGCCCCGAAGATGCCGCCCATCTGAAAGGTACGGCTGTTCTTAAACGCCAGCGCAGTGGGGGCAATGGCATCCTTTACGGACAGACCACTGGGCACAAGGTCTTTCCAGTTGAAGTGGAACTTGTTGGCTCCATCCATGTTCAGCATCCCATGCATCAGCCGCAGACGCTCCGTACCGTCCAGCGGCTTTGCCAGAACGCCTAACCTGTGAAAGTTGTTCATCAGGTCGTTCTGGATGTGCTCCAACCGAGGTTTGACCTGTTCCATGCTGTCGCCCTCGATGCCGTAGGTCAGGAATTTGGTCTTGGTCAGACCATTGTTGCCCTTGGAAAGCTGCTGCCGCAACATCTGGCTGTACTCGGCGCGCACATCGTCAAAGCCATCCTGCTGGTACGGGATGCGGATGGACTTTTCAAAGTCTGCGGAATCGGTGGCGGTATTCACAAAGGACAGCTCAAAGTGGATAGAGCTGTCGAAAAAGTTGAGAAAACTGCACCATTCCTCAAAGATAGCGGTCTTGTCCTCCTGCTGCGCGAGCTGATAATTGATGTCCTGATACTGGATGGTGCGGGTGTAGTAGCCGGGACGGATACGGAAGGTACCGTCCTCAAACATCCGCTGGAACGGGATGCTTTCCTGTGCCGTGCGGGGCACTGTGGGCTTGGGCGGCTTTTTGCCGTCTTTATTCTTTTTCAGAAACGGAATCATGGGCGTCATCTCCCTTCACAAGCAGTGCATAGTAATTGCGGGTCTGGTACGGACGCACCTTCGGACGAACAAAACGCGCCTGAAGGTAGTACCGCAGGATCTTTTCGGCGGGCTGACCGTTCTTCTGGTACATGGCCAGAAAAAACATGGGCAGCATGACCGCCATCATGCCGAGGGTAGCGCCGGAATTGCCTGCGGTATCCCGCAGGACAAAGAACAGCGGCACCCCTACGACTGCCGCTGCACCAAAACAGACGAGCTGCCGGGCGGTCAAATTGAAGGCTACTTTGGACTTCACCTTGCTGAAATCGCGCGGCACGGAAATATAAGCTGCCAAAATTTCACCTCCGAATCAATGGGCACCCAGCAGAGTTTTGGCGACAGAGCTGGTCTTGAACAGCGAGAAGCAGAGCAGCACGGTATACCCCACGATGCTCCAGATCGAGTTGATGGCATCCCCGGATATGGCAACATTCTGAAGCAGAACCGCGTAAATCGCCACGCAGATGAGGATGAGGAAACCCTGAAATCCCAATGCAAACAGGGACTTCAGGTAGTTCTGTCCTACATGGGATTGCTCGTGGTTGCCCCATGTTGCCATGGGAACCGGGGCAAGGCTGACCATCATGTAGATCTCAATCATTCTTCCATAGACGATGACGAAAATCACGATGGACAGGATGCGCATAGTGATGCCGATGAAGAAGGACTGCAAGAACAGTCCGAACAAGGTCCTACGTCCATCTGCATCATGCTGGATTGCAACATGGAAAGCCCGATGTCGTTCACCCGCGTGTTGCCAGAAATAATGCCGCTGGAATTTGCCACCACCTGCTGCGTCACGTCAAACACCGCCATGATGATGTCAAACGTATTCGAGATCATCCAAACCGAAATGGCAGTTTTGAAAATCCACTTCAAAATCAATGCCGGTTCAAACTGTGCCATATTGTTGTGTTCAGTAATCATCTGAATCAATTCATAGCAAGCAATAAAGGTCAAAATCACGCCTGCAATGGGCAGCACCACATTCCGGGAGAGTGCTTCGATCATAGCGAAAACGCGCGGTTCAAAACTGGATGGTTTGGTGCCGACTTGCTGGGCGATGCCGCCCACTTGGGTGTTCACATCATCGAACAGGCCGGAAAGATTGGACATGATTGCCGCTGTCAGCAGTGACTTTATCCAATCAGAGATCGCTTTGAGAACTGTTTCCACTCAGCGCCACCACCCATCAGGAAAAATGATTGATCAGGGTCTTGAGCAGGTTGAGCAGAAAAATAAGGTGAGTCAAAATCTGCATAATAGCACCGTCCTTTCAGAATAAAGGTGAATATTCGATTTGCAATGCGTTTCCTCTTTATAATAAGAATCCGTTTGCCACGGAGGGGCTGGAAACACTTGCAAGTAAATATGTACGGGGCGGCAATCGCCGCCCGGAAAAGATCAGCCGAACAGACCGCTCAGCAGGGGAATCAGGGTGATACCAATCAGGCAACACCGCCGCCAGCCATGAGCTGCTTCATGCCCTGACTCTTTGCGGAGGGATTATCGCCGCCGTAGCCTTCCATGAGGTTGACAGCACCCCACACGCCCAGACCGGCACCCAGTGCCACGACCAGAGTCTTCAGAACGTCCACTGCACTATTGAAAAATTCCATATTTCGTCTCCTTTGTTTGGCAAAAAGTGACCCTGCGCACACCCGAAACCTACTTGTGAACTGCCGTAAACTGCGGCAAGGGCTGATTTTCTGGTGCGCCTTTTGGGTCAGGATAAAAAATAACCGCTCGTCTTTGTCAGGCGGGCGGGAGTGAATCAACATCCACGAGGACGAACTGGTCGTCCGGGCGGATTTTTTCTTTATGGCTCAGATATTTTTCAATATCCAGAGCATTTTTGGGGTCAGCATCCGATGTCATTTTGTAGTTCGGATGTTGGGTCAGATCGTATTTATCCGACAGAAAGGGTCTTACACCGCGCAGCTGCAAGATGCACTTGCCGCCATCCAGCACCGCCAGCTCATCCCGGCTCATAAGTTCATGACCGAGTTTTTGATAGTTGGTGCCATAGCTTGGGCTATTGCCACGGGTATCGGAATTGTTGTAGCTGTCGATGGTTTCCTTGCCGAGTGCTTCGGCAAGATCTTTAAGGGTAGTAGGCTCGCTGCCACCCAGAAATATCTGGCTGTCCATGTTGCCCACGATGGTATCCGCATTATCCTTGTAGATGGCTTTCAACTGGCTTCTGGTTTGCAGCACAAGGCAGGCCGAATCTCGCGGCTTCGGATGGTTGCCACCAGTTTTTCCAGCTGCGGAATCTGGCCAATATTGGCACACTCGTCGATCAGGCAGCGCACATGGACAGGCAGCTTTCCGCCGTACACATCATCTGCCTTGTCACAGAGCAAATTGAAAAGCTGGGAGTAGATCATGCTGATAAGGAAATTGAACGTGCTGTCCGTATCCGACATGATAAGGAATAAGGCTGTTTTTCGGTCGCCCAGCTTATCCAGCTCCAGCTCATCGTACATGGTCGCATCCCGGATTTCTTGGATGTCAAAGGGCGAAAGGCGGGCACCGCAGGAAATCAGGATGGATTTTGCGGTCTTGCCGGCAGCCAATTTATAGAGCTTGTACTGCCGCCCTGCAAAGCTGTTCGGCTTCTTTTTTACCAAATCTTCAAAGAGCAAATCAACCGGATTCTGATAATCCTCGTCGTCCTCGGACACCTGCATGGTGTTGAGCATTTCCAGCAGCGTAGCAAAATTCTGCTCCTCAGCTGGGGCTTCGTAGTGCAGATAGGCAATCAGCGATGTCAGTAAAAGCCGCTCTGCTTTGTCCCAGAATGGATCGCCGCCCTGACCTTCACCTTTGGTGTTGGTCATAAGGGTCGTGACCAGCTTCAAAATATCCTTTTCCTCGTGGATATATGCGAACGGATTGTAGCGCATGGACTTGTGAAAATTTATGGTGTTCATCGTCCTGATCTTATATCCGTTCTTCAGCAGGGCAAGTCCACATTCTTGAATGAGACCGCCTTTGGGGTCAGTTACCACGAATGAAACCGGATGGCTTTTTGACGTGCATTGAAGCAAATTCGGCTTAATAAAATACCTTGTTTTGCCGCTGCCGGAACCGCCCACCACCAGCACGTTTTTATTCCGGGCATTTTTGGGGTCAGGTGGTCGGTTGCTCATCATCAGGCGTTCTGTTTTAGTCAGAATGATGTTATCCTCAAACTTCGGAGCCATGAACGGCGCAATATCTGCCGGAGTACCCCACCGGGCAGAGCCGTACTCCATACCGTGCCGGTACTTTTTAGCGTTTTTGCTTTTTAGATAGACCGCCAGCCGCAGTCCGGCACCGCAGCAGATGCCCACCAGAATATCCAGTGGGTGCAGACTGGGCAGAGGGTTTGCAAATGCAGCCGGGAGCGTATCTATGAGTGACACGATTCTATCGCCCAGCTCCTTACCCTCGGCCAGCCGCCATGCCTCGCCAAAATTGGTCGCAGCCAGCCCAATCACCAGATAAGGCAGGTACAGGGCCAGCAGCTTGGTGAACTTTTTCTTGTTCATAAGCCACGTTCCTCCTCTTTGTGCCGTACTTTGTCGGGGAGGTTGGCAATGACCTGTGCCAGATCGTGCAGCTTGGCCAGCACAGAGGGACGCTCGGCCTTGTTCAATACTGCTGCAGAATACTCCTTGAACGCAGCGTTCAGAACGTCTGCATCCTGTGCCTTGAAGAAAATCAGAAACCGAGGTGGTGTGCAGGACAGGTCTTTTTGGATTGCATAGTCGATGTGATACCGCTTAGCGTAGCGGTCAAAATCCTTGATGCCAGTCTTTTCGATCTCCAGATTGGTCACACCCCGGTTCTGCCGTATGAGCCGCTTCATGGACTGCTTGCCCTGCGACGCACTCTTGTCGTACTGGCGCAGAAAGAACTGCGCCCCTCTCAAAAGTGTACGGGCAGATAGCTTTGCAGTCGAGATGGCGAAGTTGACCGTTTTATGCTCGATTTCTTCCTGCATTTCCATCACCTCCAGTGCAGAAAGTCGTGTTTAGCGGTCAAATCCGGCATCCTTCGGCAGGGTGGTTTTGCTTTCTTCCGGGCAAACTGCTTCATCGGGCACACGAACAATCATCATCCGATGCCCCAGCCGGATAAAATCTTCCGGCTGATGGAAAAGCCGCTCGTACTTCTGCGCCATCTCCGGGGTCAGGGATGCAAAATCCTCCTCGCCCAGCCCCACCACCAGAAAGGTTCCGGCAACGGCATCGTACATCTGCCCGTCCTCGTCCCGCAGGCACGGTTCAACGGCAGTCCCATCAGCTTACCATCATCGTTGTAGATGATGCGACCGGGTCATCGGCAAAGGGGTAGCTTGCGCCGATGGAGCCGCCCACCGCCTGCTGCAAGGCTTTCAGGTCAGGATCGATCTCGACCTGCTTCGGTACTGTCCCGGTGCGATCTCCAGCACCGTCAGGGTGTTCTTTTCCTGTTCCATGCTTATCCTCCTCAAATTTGATGGTGATTTCCTGTCCGGCGCGCGCCGCATTCATCAGGGCTGCGATAAAGAACCCACAGAGCGCACCGGCTTCATAGATCAGAAAGTCTTTCACGAACTCCATTACGCAACCTCCGAAAGCGCAACACCAACATGGCGCATCTCAGCATCGTCATAGAAAAACAGATGCTCCCGAATAAAATCTTCCACATCGACCTTTTCATATCGGCTCGGAAGCATAAGACAACGCTCATTTTCCCTGCGGCAAAGAAATGCCGTGCCGGTTAGGATTTTTCTTCCGCTTGCGGCGAGAATCTGCTCTGGCTGGTAGCGAATCTGAAAATCCGTATGCGGAACGTCAAAGACTTCGTAAGTCCCCTCAAAGTAAGGAAACTTCTTTTGAAGGGATTCATCAAACGGCACACACTGAACACCTTTTTCGGCACTGATAAGGGCAACTTCCGGCCCAACCTCGAAATGGTGCTTCAGTTCCTTGAGACACTCCTCGATAATCTCATCGTGCGACAAGCCCGGATACATTGCAACAAACCTCGCTTTCTGGGCTTTCCGCTGTTCTCTTTTTTCTCTGGTTGACATAAAAAGGCACCTCACTCCATGCAGATGCAGGGCAGCTTCTGGCCGTCAGCCATCAGGGTGACGCTGTGGCGCATCAGGTACTTCTGAAAGAGGTAGACCTGATCAATCGTCAGCGAGATGAACTCGCCATCCATGTTGGTGCGCACCAGAATGACCGGGCCGGTCAGATAGTGCTTGCCTGCCAGTTTCAGAACCTGAGCCGGGTTGTAGCTAAGCAGCAGCGAGCTGTCGGGGATGTTCAGATATGCATCATCCTCGTCAAAGCAGGGCAGAATGTCGGGAGCCTCGTCCAGCGTGATGACTGTCAGTTCCATATCCGGGGCGATGGCAGCAAAATAGATCTCGCCGCTGCCCCTGCTCTCCGACAGTGCCGCACAGATGTGCATATCAATGGTGACTTCCTGGGAACGAATAATGGGATTAGAATCATTTTTCATAGGCGTTTTCTCCTTTTTTCTAAAGAAAAAGACCCAACCGGGTCTTTCCAATTCATATCCTGTCAGCGTTCTTCACTGTGCTGACGCTTTTTCTGCCACTGCTCCAGCAGCTTGATGATGGTATCTTCCATCTGTTTGGGCGTATAGCTGCGGGGAAAGTATTTTCTCAGGGTGTCATTTTTTATGGTCACTGTATCAAGCTCGCTCTTTTTCTCCTCGCCCATAATGGCAACGACCGTCTCCGTTGTAAAAGTTCCATCCTGAGCCAGCTTCTTGATACGCTTTGCTTGTGAGACAGAAGGAAAGTTCTGGGTATCATCCATTGCCCGGATCACTTCCTGCTGTTGTTCAGGAGAAAGATAGGAAAGCTCCACAGCAGGATTGAAGGACACGGTTTTGTTATCCACCATGTCCAGCAGTTCTGGAATAAGGTTGGTCAGACGGATGAAACGTCGAACAGTCTCACGACTTTGATTATTCTCTGCGCCCAGCTTTTCATTGCTCCGCAACTTCGACACAACTTGTGTCGAAGTTAAATCTGACCTTGTACCTTGATTTTTTATTGCGTCCAGCTTCATTTTGTAGGCAAATGCGCGTTCACTGGGCAGAATATGCTCACGCTGCAAATTGCTATCTACCATGAGGATTATGGCAGCATCATCGTCCATCTGGCGCACAATGACCGGCAGGGTTTCCAGTCCGGCCAGCTCCGCAGCGTGTTGACGGCGGTGCCCGGAGATAATTTCATAGCCGCCCTTCGGTCTGGGGCGGGCAATCAACGGCGAAAGCACACCGTACTGCTTGACACTTTCCACGGTATCGCTCATAGAATCATCGTCCAGAACCTTGAAGGGATGGTTCTTGAATGGAAACAGCTCTCCAATCGGAATCTGCCGCACCTGCTCGCGCTGTTCTTCCTGCCGGGATTCTTCGGTGGAAAAAATATCATCGTAGCTGCTCAGACTGGCGTTTACGCTGCTTTTCGGCATCGGCCAGCACCTCCTTCGTCAGAGATTTATAGGCTTCTGCCACTTTGCCTTTCGGGTCATGGACAAAGATGCTCTTACCCGCCGCGCTGATTTCCGCTGCACGGACGGAGTGGGGAATCGTCTGACCGAACACTTTGATGTGCTTTCCGTATGCCTGCCGGATCAGCGTGTCGATTTGTCGGCCATAGTTGGTGCGGTTATCTGTCATCGTCAGCAGGATACCTTCGATTTTCAGCTTTGGGTTGATCTGCCGATGCACCTTGTTGATGGTCTGCAAAAGCTGTTCCAGACCTTTCGCGGAAAGGTACTGTGCCTGTACGGGTATCAGAGCAGTGTCTGCCGCCGCCAGCGCGTTAATGGTCAGCATCCCAAGGGAGGGAGTGCAGTCCAACAGAATATAGTCATAGTGCTGCTTTGCACTGTCCAAGACTTGCTTCAGCATTTTTTCCCGGCTCATGGTATTGACAAGGGCAACTTCCAGCCCTGCCAGCTCAATGTTGGCCGGGATGAGGTCTACACCCTCTGCATGGTGCAGCACACCTTCACCGGGCGGAATGCACTGGTCGTTCATGGCTTTTGCCATCAGGGTAGAAAGAGTGGCGGGCAGTTCATCGGGCTGTTGCCAGCCCATACTGATGGTGAGCGAACCCTGTGGGTCAGCATCCACCAGTAAAACTTTCTTGCCCTCGGCGGCAAGGCCAACACCCAGATTTTCACAGGTTGTTGTTTTGCCGGTACCACCTTTCTGGTTGACAATGGCAATCGTGGTTGCTTTCTTGGAAATTTTTATCACCCCCGTTTCGCAAAATCGTGGTTGGTCTGATTCTGATAGTAAAGCTGCATGGTGGTCGGTGCGTTGTACAGAGAAGCGAGCAGGTATTGTTTCATGTTCCTGATTGGGCTGCTGTTCTCTGCAAGACACTTCAACACAAATTTGATGTGGTCGGCGTTCAGCTTCATAAACCGGCTGCGCACTACCTCGGCAGGGCGGTCATCCCCGGCAACTCGCAGCATCTTTCGCTTGGTCGCGCAGGTGTCCACCAGCAAATCAACGATCTGGTAGATGATGTCCTCGTCATCCGGGCAAAGCCGGAGAAGAAGCTCGACCTCCAAGGACTGAGAAAAATATTCCTCCAGTTGGGTGCGTTTGCTCATTCCATCCGATTCTTCGGAATAGAAGAGATCAGTCTCACTCATTTCAGTATCATTCTCTTTAGTCTTATTACATCGTGATTTTGCAGGGTCTTGACACGCGATTTTGAAGCCACAAGAATCGTCATTATCACGATTCTTGACACTCTCTTTTGAAGATTCTGCCGAAAAGTTTTTCACATACACCAAACTTGGCTTTCCCTGCCCTCGGCGTTTTCGTTCAATCAGACCAAACTTTTCAAGTTCCCGGAGCAACTTGGTCGCTTTGTTGTCTGCGCAACACAATACCCTCTTGACATCCTCTATCGTGAAGAGGATAAACACCCGGTTCTGCTTGTCCAGCCAGCCGTTTTTCACGGATAGGCTCATGCGATCCAGCAGGATACCATATAGGGTTTTGGCATCCGTGGACAGGCTCTGGAACCGTGGCTCCTGAAAAAGAGCCTTTGGAATGCGGTAGAACGAAAACAGCTCTCCGGCTTGTCCGTAGAAGTAGTCAAGGGTCATGCGGTTGGTTCATGGATAAAAAACAGCAAAAATACATCGGCATCGTTGAGAAAACCTCCTTGTCAATACTTTTGGGAAAAATAAAAAGCGCAACTTTGATGTGTAAAATCAAAATTGCGCTAAGTAAGCTGTCAGAAAAAACTTTTCTCGTAAATGACCTTCTCTCTGAGCAAAACCCATTGACACACTTAAAAATTGGGTGGTAAAATTGCCTTGTAGGCGGAGCATGATTCCTGGAAGTAGGATGCAGCTGTGGACTTTTTTGGCGGATAGAACGTATCAACGCGATATTAAGCCCGTCCCCACACTTTCGTGTGGGGGTGTGTTTCGATACCGTTCGGGAGAGCGCTTGCATGGCATGCAAGAGGTCAGCGGTTCGATCCCGCTATTCTCCACCAAAAAAGCACTGTACTTCGTAGGAAGTACGGTGCTTTTCTTTTTTATTCCAGCAAAAAGATCAGGGGTGCACCGCTCGCCATACAGGCGGGCCAGTGACACCCCCGATCTCCACAACAGCAGACATCTCCCCGCAGGTTCAACCGGGGTTTCCGTGGCAGCATGGGGCAGGGCGGACAGCGCCCGCACCAGCGTTGCCGGGTTTGGCCGGAGCGCCAGCAGTAAGGCAATGTGGGCGGCGAAGAAGTTTGATTCCGTGTTGCCAAACCAGCGTGGCAGTGGTGGCTCCTCCGGGCAGAGCGGCGAAACGGTTCATAAGTACCTGGGAAAAGTCGATTTGAAAGACACCCAGCAAGTGGAAGCCCTTAAGGATTCATTCTGCAACAGCTATGCCAATTCCAAAGTCGAGAATATGATGGTCATCACCCGCAACGGTGAAGTCCATTATATGACCGACAATAATCCCCGAGGGGTTGACTGCTCGTATCTGGGTGGTAAACTGAAAGGGAGCTACAACATCCACACGCACCCGCCAGACACGACCCAGTATTCTTTCAGCACGGATGCGGACATCCCGGCGGCATTTGCCGACGGCACCCGCATCATGGAAGCTGTGGACTATAAATACAGGTATCGCTTTGTAGTTCCTGAAAATATCACTTTTGAACAGTGGGACCGCGCCAGAAGTGACGTACAAGACCATGCACTGCAGTACATGGCCGAGCGCGGAATGAGCGTTGCTGACATTGAAGAAAACGAGTTGCACGTTATCATTGAGGAAACCTGCAAGCAGCTTGGCGTGACTGGTTATAGTCGCTGGGAGGTACACAAATGAGCTACACCAAAGAGCAGATAGACCAATTGTGGAAGGAAAGTGTAAGGCGGGAGCGTAGCCTTGTTGCAGAGTACAAAAGAACACATTACATTCCGAGCCGTGCTACGATTTCCACGCCTGAAATTGATGCCGAACGAGCCGAACAGAAGCGTTTATATGGCGAGTATTGCAAATTGATTGCGAACAGAAAGGTTGAGGTGTTATCATGGAAGATTTTCGTATCATCTACCGCATTTTGAAGTATTTGCAGCAAAGCATGGACTTTGAGGAGTTCGATTGCGCTGGCTTTACTGCCGAGCGCTTCGGTACGAATCCGACCGCTTTCAGGCTCTCCTGATTCAGCTTCAGAAGGCTGGGTTCATTGAGGGCCTGAACATCGTTCGCTACATTCGCCAGCCGGAGCGCATCGAACCACCCATGGAACCGCATATCACCTTGCAGGGGCTTGAATATCTTCAGGAAAACAGTCTGATGAAAAAGGCCGCCGCATTTGCAAAGGGTGTTAAGGAAATCGTCCCCGGCATCTGACAACCAAATATCGCAAGCGTCTTTGCCCACCTGGGCAGGGGCGCTTTTTCATGCCGTCTTAGCTCATTCTGGCAGAGCGCCGGTCTCCAAAACCACAGGCCGCTGGTTCGAATCCGCCCGCCTAGCCTCCGGGAAGGTTATTACAAAACAGAAACTCCAGTACCCGATTCGGATACTGGAGTTCTTGGTGGGCGCGGGTGGACTACGCAAGCCGCGCTGCTAAAAACAGCCCACTGGGCTGTTTTTGCGCTGTCTTCCGCGACAGCGCCGCAGCTGTTCGAATCCACCCTTGCGGTGCTTTGTAGAAGTTCAAATAAAACAGAAACTCCAGCGTCATCACAACGGCTGGAGTTCTTGGTGGGCGCGGGTGGATTGAACCACCGAAGCTGAAAAGCAGCAGATTTACAGTCTGTCCCCATTGGCCACTCGGGAACACGCCCATATCCTATTTGCAGTCATCGCTGACTGCCTGTATATTTTATCATCTGAAGTGGCATTTGTCAACTACTTTTTCCACGGATTTTCTCTTTTTCTGTCGTTCTCTATTTTCCTGCGTTTTACCGCAATAAAAGCACTTTCTATAACAGTAAAAGACCCCAAAACGTTTTCCGTTTTGAGGTCTTTTTGGAGCTGGTGACAGGAGTTGAACCTGCAACCCACTGATTACAAATCAGTTGCGCTGCCATTGCGCCACACCAGCATCGGTTACCTAGATAGTATACCACCAGCGGGCGGGTTTGGCAAGGCTTGATTTCTGATTCTACGGTTATTCCACGGTCACGCTCTTGGCGAGATTGCGGGGCTTATCCACATCACAGCCGCGCAGAACAGCCATATAGTAGGCAAACAGCTGCAGCGGAACGATGAGCTGCAGGGGCATCAGCAGGTCATCGTAGTCATCCAGACGCACCACATAGTCGGCCACGCCATCGGGCACCACGGCATCCTGGGTGGTGAAGAGCAGGACTTTTGCGCCGCGGCTCTTGGTCTCCTTGGCGTTGGAGATGGTCTTTTCGTAGACCTGCTTCTGGGTGGCAAGGGCGATCACCGGCACGCCGTCTGTTACCAGACTGATGGTGCCATGCTTGAGCTCGCCTGCCGCATAGGCATCCGAGTGGACATAGCTGATCTCCTTCAGCTTCAGGCTGCCCTCCAGCGAGAGCGAATAGTCGAACCCGCGGCCGATGAAGAAGCAGCTCTGGGTATTGACGAAACGGCTGGCCAGATACTTGATCTGCTCACAATCGGCCAGGCGGGGCTTGATGACCTCCCCGGCCCGGAGCAGCTCTGCCGTCAGGCGGCGGATCTCGGCATCGGTCTGCATTCCCCGGGCGTAAGCCAGCCGCAGGGCGAACAGGTAGAGCACGCACATCTGCACCATGTAGGCCTTGGTGGAGCCACGGCGATCTCAGGGCCGGCATAGGTGTACATGACATAATCCGCTGCGCGGGCAATGCTGCTGCCCACCACGTTCACAATGGCCAGCACCGGCACACCCCGGCTCTTGGCCAGTTTGAGGGCTGCCAGCGTATCGCTGGTCTCGCCCGACTGGCTGATGATGATGACCAGATCCTCCGGCCGCAGGATGGGGTTCCGGTAGCGGAACTCGCTGGCGATCTCCACCTGTGCAGGCACCCGGGCCAGCGCCTCGATGGCAGCCTTGCCCACCATGCCCGCGTGCATGGCCGTGCCGCAGCCACCAGATGCACCGTGCCGATGCGGCGCAGCCGCTCATCCGTCAGCTCAGGAACGCGCAGGTCGGGCAGACCGTTCTCCACACGGGGGCTCACCGTGGCCGTGATGGCCGCAGGCTGTTCGTTGATCTCCTTCAGCATGAAGTGCGGGTAGCCGCCCTTTTCAGCAGCTTCCTGATCCCAGTTGGCGGTCAGAACTTCCCGCTCCACCGGCTCCGCGAACTCATTGTAGAAGCGGATGCCGTCGGCGTTCACCACCGCCATGTCCCCCTCTTCCAGCACGCTGTACCGGCGGGTATATTTCAGCAGCGCCGGGATATCCGACGCAATAAAGTTTTCCTCTTCGCCCCAGCCCACGATGAGCGGGCTCTCCCGCTTGACCGCGAACAGGGTATCCGGGAAATCCCGGAACAGGACAGCCAGCGCATAGCTGCCCCGCACCATGGCCAGAGCGGCGCGCAGAGCTTTGAGGGGCTCACCCTCATAGCAGCTGTCGATGAGCTTGACCAGGACCTCGGTGTCGGTCTCGCTCTCAAAGGTATAGCCTTGGCCATAAGCCGCTCCTTCAGCACACCATAGTTCTCGATGATGCCGTTGTGGACGATGCTCACCCGGGGCGTGGAATGCGGTGGCCGTGTTCACATCGCTGGGCTCCCCATGGGTCGCCC
>ENA-OQJX01000522-OQJX01000522.1-human-gut-metagenome-genome-assembly--contig:-NODE-522-length-18961-cov-3.051184_pt1 | contig 18961 bp, 15 predicted proteins | sample MGYA00242615_ERZ504782 | MGnify/ENA primary metagenome ERZ504782 (study PRJEB26092, sample SAMD00036354) | human gut metagenome | host: Homo sapiens | study: EMG produced TPA metagenomics assembly of... | reverse complement strand
CCAGATAAGGCTTGGCGTAGCAGTCTTCTCTATTTGTTCCAGAGCTTCCTGTGCTGTTCCATCATTTTGAATTCAAAGATATAGACGTAATCCTCCATCTCCAGCGTACAATCCACCCGTCCGTAGCTTGGCGGTCCTCGCAATGGATGGCGGTGCAATATACGCCTATCAGTCGAAGCAATAGATAAAAAGTGTAATTGAAAATGCTTTTCTGTTATATCTATATCTTTCAACGAGCCGTGGGAGTCATAGGGAATACTTGCCAAAAAAGAGGTGAGGGAACGGCGGAACGCATCTGTATCACCGCGTTCAAGGTCCATCACGGCATCTGTTATCCAACTCGTCACTTCTTTACTCTTCGGCTTCATATAATTGGCTGCTAATACAGACAAGAATCCCTTCCGTACTTCGTTGTTTGGGAAATCGAGCAGATAGGTTCCCATTTTTTTATTATATTCCTTGATTGTGAGGTATCCGCTTTGAAAAATCATTGGTAGGGGCTGTTCCACATCCGCTTTGTAGTCTATAAACATAGTTGGGTCGTAGAATTTTCCTGTTAGTTCATTCATCTGTTCGCGACTGTGTTGTAGCAGACGTATCAAATAAGTCGGGGTACCGGTGGCGAACCAGTAGTCACGGATTTCATTCATATCAAAGGCATTAAGTATGCTAAACGGATTATAGATGGCGGCCATGTTCGTACTAAAATGATAGCCATCGTACTGCCGTTTCAACCAGTCCTTCATTTCCTCCACCGTACATTCGTATTTAGTTGCCAATCGCGAGATGGGTTCTGCGAAGTATTTCTCCAATTCTTCCTGAGTGATTCCGCATAGTGATTCGTAGCGTTCATCCATACTAATGTCTTTTGGTTGGTTGAAGCCACTGAACACACTTACTTGCGAAAATTTCGTAACTCCCGTCAACAGTACGAATTTCAAGTATTCGTCAGCTCCTTTGAAGGTGGAATAAAAAGATTTCAGAATTTCCCTGTGATGGTCTTCAAGCAAAAGTTTCTCTCCTACATGGTTGCAGGTGTAAGTTCCGGTATCCAACACATCGAGAATTGGTTTGTCATATTCATCAATCAGTACTACCGCACGCTGCCCTGTCCGTTCATAAGCACGGCGGAGCAGTTCCTTGAAGCGGTCACCTGTGGTAGTATAGTTCAGATTTTTGCCATAGATGTCTTCCCAATTGCCTAAATACCCTTCGATAGTTGCTTCGAGCACTCCCGGTTGGGTGTATGGCCCACCGTTAAAGTCAATGCGGAAAATAGGATATTGCAACCAGTCTTTTTCAAGGTCAGCAATTGCCAGTCCGTCGAAAAGTTCTTTCCGCCCCTGAAAATAACAGGCAAGTGTACTCACCAACAGACTCTTCCAAAACGACGGGGACGACTCAAGAAATAGATTGAACCCGTTTGCACAAGGTTGTAAACTAAGGCAGTCTTGTCTACATAAACAAAACCGTCTTCACGAAGGCGGTCAAAGCTCTGTATTCCAATAGGATATTTCATCTTTTTATCGGCTTTTTATGAATCACTAGACGAAGATACGTGAAAACAGGCATAAATACAAACGATTCCGGACATTATAAAACGAATTTTGTTATATTAATCCGAATACTGATAAACCTTCAAGTCAAACTTGGGAACCATTGCCAGCAAATGGTCGAAGATGTCCGACTGGATACGTTCGTATTCTTTCCAAACTTTGTTTCGGGAGAAGAAGTAAACTTGAATAGGTACTCCATACATCGTGGCTTCTTTCTGGCTGATAATCAAGTCCAAATCTTGATTCACCACAGGCAAGCTGCACAAATAACGCTCGATATATACACGATAAACCTGGGAATTGGTAGGTACTACACCTTCTTCAGGCTGATAATCCGCCATCAAAGGGATTTCCTTCCGATAACGGTCGAGCATTTCGGGCGTACAGAATTGGAGCGTAGTCAAATCCAGGGTTATATTCTTCATTACCCTTCGTCCTCCTGATTGCACCATTCCCCGCCAGTTCTGGAAAGGGCTGCTAACCAAGGTATAAGGGGGAACGGTAGAAATCGTATTATCGAAATTCTGAATCTTGACTGTATTCAGAGTAATCTCCTGCACTGTGCATTGGCAGCACCGGAAGGAAGCGTTATCCAGTCGCCCGGACGAACCATATCATTGGCGGAAAGCTGGATCCCCGCCACAAATCCTAGTATGGAATCCTTGAATACCAGCATCAGTATGGCGGCCGAAGCCCCTAATCCCGCAAACAAACTGGCTGGGGACTTATTCACAATAATGGCAATGATAATGATTCCACCGACAAAGAACAGAAGCACCTGCAACACCTGAATGAATCCTTTCATCGGACGGTTCTTCATTGACTCCTTCCCGTCGTAGATATCCATTATCATCAATAGAATCCCATTAATGGCCAACAGCAAAGAAAAGATTATGTAAACGGCACAAGCTTTCTGGGAAATAAGCAATAAGTCCTTGCCACGAATAAAAGCCATTGGCAGTAAAGAATAAACCAGAAAAGCCGGAACCGTATGAATCAGGTTGTGAAACACTTTGCGCTTCATCAGCAACGTATTCCAAAGGTGCGGTTTCCGACGGGTGTACCGCTTCATTCCTCCTATAAGAATCGCCTGGCAGAGATAATTCAGACCGATAGCAATTGCTATCATCAGCACAGCAATAATAGTCTCATCAAAACGGTCGGCAACTGTCGGGTCTATTCCCCAATCTATCAGGATTTTGTTCATCCATTTTCCTAAATCTAGTACAAGCATAACTTCTGTCCTTTTTTATTAATAACAGCAAAAGCTTCATTTGGTTTAGAAAAAAAGACTGGCGTCCGATTCACTAGAAATCGGGACTGCCAGTCTTCACTGCTATTCTCTAAGCATATCTTTCAGCGATAACAATCCCATCAGGGAGTTGTTATCACTCCTATTTCATCCATTCCTACTTTCGCGGTTGTTGCGGTAGGTGTAGTAGCCTCCAACTTAATATAACGCGCCTGTACTTTCTGGCCGAAAGTGACCGTTTGCGGCAGCGGGTTGTGCATGATATTACTGAACTCACCATTGGCAGGAACTTCCTTCCAGTGCTTTCCGTCCATGCTCACAAAGAATTTATAACGGAAAGCCATCGTCGGTTTCGCTTCCGCTTTCGAAGGGGCATAAGTAAAGCTGGCTAATGTCACCGATTTGCCCAAGTCAATCGTCAACGGAGAATCAGCGACTTGTTTCCAGCCGGCACGAGGCAGATTATTCCAATCTTCACCCTGAACCACTTCCTGCAAAGGAGCTGCATAATAAGCGGCCACTTGGTTAATATGAGCAGTCAGACGACATTCGTCAATCTTCACCCGTAACTGACTGGCTTTCACGACCGGGAAACGCAGCATACGTTTATATCCGATTGTCGTACCCTTGCCTACTTCTTTCCAACCGTTATCAGTCAAAGCCTCTACAACGAAAGACTCCACTCTCTGTCCTTTTGTGATATCTTCCTGAAGCATCACTAAGTTAATTTCCGAACCCGGTTCCAAAGAATAAACGGCTTCACTGCCCGAAATGGCATTCCAGTAGTTTCTCCCTTTCTTCACCCGGTTATCGGCAAATATCTGTTCACGGTAAGCTGCAAATTCCTCCAGACGATTCACGTCCGCTTCATTAATCAAGCCTTTGCGGTCGGGCGGTATATTCAATAAAAGCACGGAGTTATATCCTACCGACTGGAAATAAATATCCGACAGATGTTTCAAGGATTTCACTTTCGCGTCTTCTTCCGCATGATAGAACCATCCCGGACGGATGGACACATCCACTTCCGAAGGATACCAGAATAATTCCGTAGCTTTCTCCAGCATTTTGCGGCTTCCTAAATCTTCCGCTTTGCTAAAGACACCCAGACGTTTGTTGTTTTCTGTCGAGCGGGCATAAATTCCCGGAGTCAGTACGGTGGCATTCCATTCCGTTTCGCGTCCCAGCCCTCTTTCATTTCCTACCCAACGGACATCGTCTCCCATAATCGCCATCACAGCTTTCGGTTGAAGGCGTTGGATGGTTTTATAGAAAGCGTCCCAGTCATACACTTGTTTTTTTCCGTTCGGACCTTCGCCATTCGCCCCGTCGAACCAGACTTCATGCACCTCACCATAATTGGAAAGTAATTCTGTCAATTGACGGACAAAAAATTCATTGTAACGGGGAGAGTCCCCATAACATTCCGCATTCCGATCCCACGGAGAAAGATAGACGCCGAACTTCATATCATATTTATCGCAGGCTTTCCGGAGTTCTTTTACGACATCCCCCTGTCCGTTCTTCCAAGGAGAAGAGGCTACGGAATGTTTGGTGGTGGCTGTTGGCCAAAGGCAGAAACCGTCGTGATGCTTGGCGGTCAGAATAACCATTTTGAAACCTGCATTTTTCAAACTCTTCACCCATTGTTCAGCATCGAGTTCTGAAGGATTAAAGAGTGCAGGGTCTTCTTTTCCGTCTCCCCATTCACGTCCGGTAAAAGTGTTGATGCCAAAATGAAGGAAAGCGGTCAGTTCCATTTGTTGCCAGGCATATTGTTGCGGAGTGGGTACCAGCCGCGCTGCCATATCGACTTTCTGTTCGAGCGTTGCATCTTGAGGAAATTCAACATGCTTCACGTAGTAGTTTTCTTTTTTCTGTGCCTGCACTCCACCGATGAGGTAGAAGACAATAAGAGAGAGATTAGTAGTTTATTCATAGCCTATAAATTATTGCAGTTTTACAAAAATAAAATAAAGGTACGGATTTCACGATTCTCATGGAATACTTTCTTACGATATTCCATTCAATCAGTGTAACCCCCACCTTTATATATAATCTAAATAACCTATTGATTTAGTATCTATTTCACCGGATAAAGGGTAAATTCAAAACTCTGTTTCTTTAATGGAACCAAGTACTGCGGTAACACTCCGGGACCACAAGTAGCCGTTCCCACGCCTGCCTGTTCGGCATCCAGATGCACTGTCAGCAAGCCATCACGTTCCAGTTCATTGATATGGCGGGCCTTCTCTAATAATACATCCGAGAAAGGAATCATACTAAACTGGAAAGCACGATTTGATTCTACAAAGAGGCCTTCGCCGGAAGTATTTGCCAACTTCGCCCAACGTACATCGGTGCGGTTGCCCGTAGATTGCGGAGCAACATAATAATGAAACATCCGTTCCGGTGTGGTCTGATATACACCGATTTTGCCGGACTGATTGCGGTCAATGTATGTTTCATTCCCTCCACGTCCGAGGTAAGAAACCTGATCGTAGGTGTTCGCCACACGGAATGTCAGTCCCAGACGTGCCATTGATTTCACGATGGTCGTGTCGGGCTGGAAAGTAGTAAGAACTTTCAGCGCACCGTTTTTATCCAATGAATAAACAAAGTCGGCAGTTCCTATCTTTTGCGCTTTCGCATTTAGAATTTCTACCCGGGCAGTGGTCGAAGTCTTGCCCTCTTTCAGTGAAACGACCTTTTGGGTCAGATTATCCAATCCTGCATTACGCCACAGGCGTGCACCGTTCTTATCCCGGTTGTCATTATCCGTTGCCGGGCGGAAAAGGCTTAATGTCAGTGGAGTGGCTAATAATTCTTTGCCGTCCAGGTTCAATGAAGTCAGCGCCCCTGTTTGCTTGTCAACGGTGAAAATCGTTTCACCTGCTTTTTGCGGACGGTAGCCTGTGTAATTCTTATTACCGGCAAGCACAAACTGATCGTACGCCACTTCCCAATCCTTATCGATCATTGAAGATGCTTCACGACGCGTCCAACTGATATTCAGATAAGCCTCACGAATTGTATTCGGAAGTTTGACAGCGCCTAAAGCTACATCTACGGTAGCGTGCGGTGCACAATCAATCGTTTTCGTACCTTCTGCCAAAATCTTGCCATTGTCTGCCGTCACATTCCAGTTCAGTACATACTCATTCAGATTAGAGAAGTCATACCAGTTCTTGACACGGATAGTCAGATTCTTCTGATCCGCCAAAGTCGCTTTTATATTCTGGTATACTTTCTTTACCTCAAGCAAATGCGGATGCGGTTCACGATTGGCGCCTACCAAACCGTTACAGCAGAAGTTACCGAAACTCGGGATTCCTTCCGGTCCGTAATCACCGCCATACGTCCAATACCATTTACCGTTTTTATCTATTTCGCGGAATGACTGGTCCACCCAGTCCCAAACGCAGCCACCTTGTGCCATCGGATTGTTTTCAAATACATCCCAGTATTCTTTCAGTCCGCCGCAACTGTTGCCCATCGCATGAAGATATTCGCAAAGAATAAAAGGACGGTAGATGTCTTTCTTCGCAAGATATGCTTTGATGTCGTCCACACTGCGGTACATACGGCAGTAAATATCCGTATTATAGTTCAATTCGGCACGTTCGTATTGCACAGGACGAGTGTTTTCTACCGATTTCAGCCAGTCGTAGGTACGCTCGAAGTTGATTCCGTTGCCGGCTTCATTTCCCAACGACCAGATGACGATAGCGGGATGATTCTTGGAACGTTCGTACATCCGGTGGGTGCGTCCATGTGCGCGGTCAGCCAGGTAGTGTCTTTGGCAAGAGAAGCAGCCCCATACCCCATGCCGTGGGATTCGATATTTGCCTCATCAATCATGTACAATCCGTAGCGGTCGCAAAGCTGATACCAGTAAGGGTGAGTCGGATAATGCGAGTTACGCACCATGTTGATATTGTGCAGCTTCATCAGTTTGATGTCCAGTTCCATCAGTTCTTTGCTCACGGTACGTCCCAGCTGGGAGTGTTCGTGGCGATTGGTTCCTTTCACCAATACCGGAACACCGTTGATGCAGAAACGTCCGTCCTTAATTTCCGAAGTACGGAAGCCGACTTCGCAACCCGTCAGTTCGGTGACCTTGCCTTGTTCATCCTTCAGTTCGAGTATTAATGTGTAAAGATGAGGATACTCTGCGCTCCAAGCCTTTACATCAGGTAGATTCTTTCTATCAAACGTGATAAGATTGCTCAATCCACGGGATTTTATCCGGATGGCATCCTGCAGGACAGTTTTGCCTTCGGCGTCTTTCAGGGTATAAGCAATAGAAGTGGCTCCAGGTGTAATAGAAGGTCCCTCTACGGTCACTTCAAGTCCGAAAATTCCATCTTTGTATTTCTCTTTATCTAAAGATGCATCCAGTTTGTAGTCGGCAATATACTGTTTGGGAGTGCTGTAAAGATACACATCGCGTTCGATACCACTCAAACGCCACATATCCTGACATTCCAGGTAAGCACCCGCACTCCATCGGTACACTTCCAAAGCAACCACATTTTCGCCTTCATTGAGGACATCAGTAATATCCCATTCGGCAGCTGTCTTTGATCCCTGATTGTATCCAAGCAATTTTCCATTCACCCATACATAATAGAAAGAGATGACCCCTTCACAACAAAGTACTACCGGCGTCCTTTCCAGTCGGCAGGCACTTTGAAGGTACGGCGGTATGAGCCGACTTCATTTTCTGCATGCGGTACCAACGGCGGATTCTTTTTGAAGTTGAACATTTTATCGTCAAATTCATACGTTTCGTTGACATAGATAGCTGTGCCATAACCCTGACGTTCCCAGTTGCCGGGCACATTGATGTCCGCCCATCCTCCTGTGTAATAAGAAGGTTGGTAAAAGTCCTTCGGACGGTTATCGGGATTCTTCACCCAATGAAATTTCCACTTTCCGTTCAGACTCATATAAAAAGGAGACTGTTCATGCCCTCCCGGCTTTTCAATGTCGGAAGCGTTGGCATAAGGCCATACGTATGTGTGAGGAGCGAGTTTATTCAGTCCCACCGCATACTGGCTTTGCCATTCGGGCAACGGTTGTTGCTGCGCTAACGTGAAAATAGTGGCAGCCAGTACTGCTGATAAGATTAAAAAAGTTCGTTTCTTAAAGCTAATGTTCATAAGCATGTCATCATAATTAGTTTATATAAGATTGTTTTACTAAGCACCTAATTGCTATTTTTAACTACTTGATTACTATTCTATAATCACTTCATCAAAATAGACTCTCGCTTCCTGACCGGGGCGGACATGCTCGTCGGGACATATTCCCGCACCTTCTGCCGTCACCCGGACATAACGAGCAGATACTCCGCCCATGTCTATCGAATAGTCATTTCTGAAAGTTCCTTCCTGATAGATTTCTTCCGGAGAAAAATTCAATTCTCCTATGGCATGGTAGGTCCGATTATCATCAGAAACTTCTACGCGAATCATTCTCGGTTTGTGCGCTCCCATTCCATAATTCGTAATGCAACCAATGGCTAATTTATTCAGTTTTTCCTGACTCTGCAAATCTATTGTGAAAGAGATAGAATCATTCCGGCTCCAGTTACACCATTCAAAATCAGTATATTTCAGGCTTCCCCGCAATCCATTGACTAATAACATTTCATTCTTCTTATTGTCAAGCAAAGGTTTTGCCGTAGCTTTGTTCCATGTGAGTGGTAACTCTAAGGTTTCTCCCATTTGTTTGCCGCTCATAAAGGTAGCGGCTTTCACCATTTGCGTTTTCGTCACACAGATAGGTCCGTCGTAACGATGAGAAGACATTGCCGGATTACTTCCATTCAGTGTATAATAAATTTCCACATCCGGACGGATACATTCCAAACTCACTTCCAGATGTCCGTCCACTGGTGTCACCGTCTGTTGTATGTTATACATTGAGCGGGCATAAACAATTCCTTTTTCTGCAATATGCGAATTGTATACATCCATTCGTTTCAAAAATCCAGTCCAGTCCTTCGTTCCTGCAGCTGTCCAAGCCACTTCTGCCAAGGCAGCCAGACGAGGGAACAAAAGATAATCCACATCTTCCGGTTTATTACAGAATTCCGTCCACATACAGGCCTGTATACCCATTAGCAGTGATTCGTATTCCGGTTTCCAGTCTTTTTGTACAGGTTCGTAATCAAAAACATCTTTTAGGGTATTATTACCGAAATACGTTACCGGTTCAAACCATTGCGGTCCCTGATAGCGAATCAGGTACATGATACGCGCCGGAGTCATGATGAAACGATGTCCTTTTTCAGCAGCTTTCAGGGCAGCCGTTCCCATTCCCTGCCAACCGAGAATAATGGACTCTTCGGGAAGAAAAGAGCTGTTTGTCAATTCATCCCAGCCAATCACCTCGCGTCCTTTCTTACGCAGATAATCACTGATACGCTTCATGAAATAACCTTGCAAGTCTTCCTCATTGGCTAAATGCTGCTTTCTCATCCGTTTCTGACAAAGCGGACATTTTTCCCAGTTCGTCTTTCGCGCTTCATCTCCTCCGACATGAATATAGCGGGAAGGGAAAAGTGCCAGAATTTCGTCAAAGACATCCTGCAAGAATGTAAATACGCTATCATTTCCCGCACAGTAGATAATCTCGGAATTTCGTCCTCCCAAGCCGGGAAGTACACCTATAAAGTCTTTCACAACCGGACAAGCAAACTGGGGATAAGCAGCCAAAGCAGCGTTACTGTGTGCCGGTACATCTATTTCCGGAATGACTTCTATTTGTCTGTCGGCAGCATAAGCTACAATTTCCCGAATCTCCTCCTGTGTATAGAAACCACCTATTGGAGTAAGCTCTCCACGCTTCGGGTTACGGCGTGAGTGAAAAGGTACATCCGTACGGTCTACTCTCCACGCTCCTACTTCCGTCAAACGAGGATATTTCTTTATTTCAATCCGCCAGCCGTTATCGTCCGTCAGATGAAAATGAAGTTTGTTTATTTTCAACATCGCCATACAGTCGATGATTCGCAGTACGTTCTCTTTGGGAATAAAGCAACGTACCGGGTCCAGAAGTAATCCTCTGAAACCAAAACGGGGCTCATCCCGAACTGTCATTGCGGGAAGCTCCAAGCGATATTCTGTACCGGTTGCTCTGATTCTATGGTAGCAGGCAGGAGTTGACGGACAGATTGCAGGGCATAGAAGAAGCCCTTTGTATCCGAAGCTTTAATAAGTATCTGTTGCGGTGTAATCTCCAACAGATATGCTTCGGGTTTAAAAGAAGAATCTGTCACAAAACGGACTTGTCCTTCTTTGCTGCCGACATTCAAAGCCGGAGTTATTCCGGCAGCACGGGTAAACAAGTCGATAAAATTGCGGGCAATCGCAGCCTGCTCCTGATTTTCTACCGCAAATGCCGTTTTTGCAGAAAAGGTGAAGTTACCACTACCCGGCACAATCTGTGTCGGGCGTGGTACTATTGAAATTAAAGGGGATGTTAAGTTATCAGCCTGCAAGAACACTGTCAGTGGCGAAAGCAGTATGAGAATGATTAAGATGTATCTTTTCATGGTGTATATACGTTGGTGTTATTCCTTGTCTCTTTCCGGTGAGAAGCGGACAGGGTCATTGTATTGCTCCTGAAGTTTCAGCATTTCTTCTTTCAGTTCTTTCACTACCGGTTCGTATTCAGGTTGCCCGTAGAGGTTGTGCATTTCCGACGGGTCTGCCTGCAAGTCGTAGAGTTCCCACCAGTTGATATCATTATAGAAATGAATCAATTTATAGCGGTCTGTACGTACCCCGTAATGACGTTTCACCATGTGTTCGGCGGGATATTCGTAGAAATGATAGTAGAGAGCTTTCCGCCAGTCTTTCGGATGTTCGCCTTTCAGTAAAGGAACGAGGGATATCCCTTGGATATCAGAAGGGATTTCTGCCCCTGCCAGTTCGAGGAAGGTGGGTGCATAGTCGATGTTCTGTACCATTTCTGTGATATCACCCCTGCGGTCGAATCCTTTCGGCAGACGCATGATAAGCGGTGTACGCATGGATTCTTCGTACATGAAGCGTTTATCAAACCAACCGTGTTCGCCCATGTAGAATCCTTGGTCGGAAGTATAGACGACAAGTGTGTTATCCAGCAATCCTTTCTCTTTCAGGTAGTCGAGTACACGACCAACATTGTCGTCCAGTGATTTTACGGTCTTCATATAGTCACGCATGTAACGCTGGAATTTCCAATTGGCAAGTTCCTTGCCTTGCAGGTTCTGCCTGTAGAAATCATCTATAACCGGTGTGTAGAATTTGTCCCATGCAGCACGTTGACCTTCGTCCATACGTCCGATATACTTCTCATATAAGGATTTCAGACGGGTGTTTTTATCAGGACGAAGCATTTTGAGGTCATAAATCATGTCCATGTCCTTCACAATGCTCATCTCTTGCGCGGCAGCGGCGGGACGTCCTTCATAATCGTCAAAGAAATTATCCGGTAGCGGGAAGGTTTTATCTTCGTACAAAGCCAGATTGCAAGTATCCGCCAACCAGTTACGGTGAATTGCCTTGTGGTGAATCAAAAGACAGAAAGGTTTTTCCGGATTGCGTTTGTTTTCTATCCAGTCAATGGCGTCATCGGTAATAAGATTCGTGATGTATCCATGTTTTTGAATAGTGTCATTGTTTTGTGTGATGAATCGGTTCGGTAGTAGTCTCCTTGTCCGGGAACAATCTGCCAGTAATCAAAGCCGGAAGGCAAGCTTTCAAGATGCCATTTACCCACCAATGCTGTCTGATAACCGATTTTCTGCAACAGTTTCGGAAAAGTTTGTTGCGAACTGTCGAATACGCAAGTGGTATTATCATAGAATTTATTGGCACAACTATGTTTGCCCGTTATCATGCAGGCACGGCTGGGGCCGCTTAAAGAATTGGCAACAAAGCTTTGAGTAAAACGTACACCGTCAGCAGCAATGCGGTCGAGGTTGGGGGTTTCCATGTAGCGTGTGTCGTAACAGCTCATCATTTGAGCTGTGTGGTCGTCTGTCATAATGTAGACGATATTCAAAGGGAGTTGCTCCGCAGGCCTTTGCTTGTTTGAGCAGGAAGCAAGGGAAGTTACGGCAGCTATTCCTGCTAAAGGAAAGAATAAGTTTGATTGCAGTTTTTCCATAAATACTAATTTGTATAAGATTGTGGCAGCAAAGATAGAGGACAGCCATCTATTTGGACTTCCACAAATTACCATTTAATTTCCAATATTCTCCATTTCCGTTGTGATTGGCTAATAAATAGCCGGAAGTATATCGCCTTCTAACGATAGCTTCCGGCATAAAATTCATTTCACACTATTGAAAGCTAATTGAAAGAGATAGCATTAATAAAATAACTGATTAGCCCAGACTTTTTCAGCGTCAGTCTGTACATAATTCTTATTTGTATAGATACGAATCCAATCAATTTCCATTCGAGGCGTATTATCATCCGTTTCACAATTGGCAATACTTTTCAGTACATTATCCCAACCTTCAGGCGCTTTACCAGCAGCCCGTTCCGAGCTTTCAGCCAATCTCATAAAGAAGTAGAGACCAGCACTTCCACCGGCAGCAGTAGCAGGATCAGGATTAGCAGTAGCAGGAGTCCCAGCCTTGTCGAATGGCCACCTGTCAGGAGATTGTGTACGATTAACGGTCAGATTGGTTGCTCCATTAATACCTAAATTGATTATATTTTCATCCACAAGTTCCACCCAATATATATTCCATTCATTCGCTTGAGGTATTGCTACACTCTTTGAACCTATCTCATTATCAACAGTTACAGCCTGAGTAATTACAGAACCTTGAGTGTTCTTGAGAATATCGATCTCATCTTTCGCGTTCGGAAGGGAATTTTTCTGATTTTTAAGTCCGATTGTCGGAACAAAACCGGTCCGTATTCCTCTCAAACGCGCCTTCACTTCAATTCTCATACCAGGGAAGAACCGAGTATGTTGTGGGGCAAAAATACCACCAAATTTAGAACATTGCAATGCAGCGACACCGTAATCCTTGGTAGCTGTCATGGCACCAGTCCCCTGAACATTTTTATCCACCCACATATTTAAAATACCTTCATTGGTTATATTTGTACATTTTGCATTATTCACAGCTTGTATTTTCTGTGACGGTGCATCATTAATATCAGAAAAGGCCCAAGAAATACGATGTCCGAAAGCATTAGGGTATTATTTCCGCCACTAAAACTATTATTAATATAATGAAACTCTATCGCATTGCATAATACCCAATCTTTATCTTTCAAAGCCGAAGTGGGATGAGCGCTATTCTTATTCATAGCTATTTTATCTCCCGTAAACCAACTTTCAATTGCAGTTTTATTTTTATCAGACATAAACGGCCTATCCGGGAATTCATACACCTTCGTTATATCAAACAGATTAGGATCTCCCATAGATTCCAAATCAGTCATAGTTATAGTCAGAGTAGAATTTATCATCGGATTCGCAGGCGAATCACTCTCCAGATTCAATACCAGTTGCAAATCCCCTGTCATTTCAAAATCCTGTTTAATAGTCACAGCATCACTTTTTGCTGAAGTTCTTCCTGCAGGAATTGTTAATGTAGACGGTAAATTTTCATACTTATCTCCTTCCCCTTCTTTCGGAGTAATTTTCATATTAAGAGGTACGGAACTTGGTTTTTCAATCTTTGCAACTAATACAAACTTACCACCTTCCATTACTACATTCTCCGCATTGTTCTCCAATGATGCCATTATCCGATAATAATCGGAAACCTTGATAACCTGACTGGAGCCTTCCATTTTATAACCACGGGCAAAAGCCGTAAAGTTTATAGCAGTACTACCCGTCAGTCCGGATGCCTTTACCGGGAAATCCACCTGAATCTGTTTCTCTCCCTTCGGAAAAGTAACGATTCCATTGAACTGTTCGAATACATTCGAAGCATCTTCCGCTCCGGCTTTCGCCGTAAAGTAAATATCAAAATCTTCATTTGCTACAACCTCCTTGCCATCAGCATCCGGTTCCACATTAATATTCACTTTCAAGTGTTCGCCCATCGCAAATGCGTTGTCATTGATGCTCATCGTTAATGGCACGATTTCCGGCAGAGGGCGGTATTTCGTTTCTTCCTCACACCCGGTCAACCCCATGGTCAACAAGCAAATCGGAAATATTTTATATAATATGTTCTTCATATCTTTATCTATCTAATTATCATAAATGAATTTTATTCAGTTCCCTTACTTAGTCGGCCATCCCGGATTCTGATTCAGCTCATGGTCCATCTGGATTTCATCCGGTGGTATGGGTAACAAGTAATCACGATCTTCATTAAACTTGTAGCCTTCAGGCAAGTACTCTCTCAACGGATCCATCCATCCTTCATTATCTGTCAGTACATGATTCAGTCCTTCTTTCCGCAATGAAGGCGAAAAGCTCAGATAAAGCACACCGTCTTTGCCCAGATAAGCGCCACGTCCGCGTCCTTCCACACCTTTCAACGTTCCGGCTACCCTCCAACGCATCAGATCATCCAAACGAAAACCTTGCAGAGATAGCTCTGAACGTCTTTCCCGACGTACCTCCTGCACTGCCGGTGGCAGGCCTTGGAAAGGGAAGTGAGGATCAGCCACCGGAGTAACATAGACCACACCGGCTCTTTGACGCAATGGCTTTAATGTTTTCTCTGCCACGTTATCGTTATACTGCCCTAATTCGGCAGCAGCTTCAGCATAACAAAGCAACCCTTCGGCATAGCGGAACATGACATGAGCCGTTTCACAATTGCCGGTTACATAGGTCGTATCAATGCCAAGGCGAGTATGGAATCCGGTCACGTTCTTGTAAATACCATCCCCATTCAAGCGCGGAGATGAAATATCTTTATTCTTTTCCTTTTGTTCTGCTTCGGTCCCTGTCTCGTCATACACTCTCACATTCATCAAGCTATTAGATTTGAACTTACAACCAGTATGCATCACCATAGCCAAAAGTCTTCCGTCACGATCTTTAAATACCTCATTAAAGTCCTTATACTTTTCATCGGTCGGATCAACCGGCGTACCATCCACATTCAGAAAGTTATCCACCAAAGACTTGGATAGTCCCGAAGGCTTCACATTATCTGTTACTCCACCGCTAAGCTGTTGAGTAACGGTATTGAACACGCCATCAGCTATTGAATATTTTTTCCAAAAAGTCACTTCGCTAATGTTGGAAAGATCGTTTGAATTGAATAGCTCCGAAAAAGCGTCATCTATATTGGTAGCTTTCGGATTGGTTGCTGTCATATGCAAAGTCAGTCCGGCCGGGAACAAATATTGATCTCCCCAATTCATCACTTCCTTAAAAAACTCTTCAGAGTTATCTTCCGTTGCAAAATCAGTTCCCTTGTGATATTTCTCCCACGAACCTTCGTACAAAGCAACTCGCATAGCCAGAATCATGGCCGTTTCTCTGTTGACACGCAATCCACTGTATTTACTGCGGGAATGCAAATTAGCACGAGCCTCCGGTATCAACCCAATAGCCGCTTTCAAATCGTTCAGGATAAAACGGGCGGCATCCGCACGTTTTGTCGCAGGAATTTGCAAACCGCCCAACGTAGCATTGCCATCCCAGAAGTCATCCATAATGGGAATATTACCAAAACGTGTGAGCAGATAGAAGTGCCAATAAGCACGGAAGAAATACGCTTCCCCTCTCAATGAAAGCACTTCGTCCGTTTCGTCCACCTCGGAAACTGCGTAATAATGGAAAAAGTAATTCACCATACGCAAGTTTTTATAGCCTTTATTCCAATCGTCAGAGCCACTGAATTGATTATTCTCTCCATTCAGGCGCATATCATACTTTTCCGAAAGGATGTTGTCACTGTTCACCTCTTCTCCTCTGACACCAATACCATATTGAGCCGGAGCCGGTAGAGAAGTATACAAATTATTTATATAGCTTTCTACATTCTCTCTGGTTTTCAAGAAATCTTCATTGTTAGGCTGCGTATAGGGTTTACGGTCCAAATAGTCGGAACACGCCGACAACAGTAAGCATGCAAAAACAGTCAGGATAATTATTTTATTTTTCATGATAGCGTTCCTCTTTAATTAAAATGTAAAATCAAGTCCAAACACGAAATTACGGTTCATCGGATACACCTTTCCGTTACCATTCTGATTTTGAGCCGAGGTAAGTCCCGGAGCAGCCGCATTACTTCCGCCTGCCCACGCGTTCACCTGATTAAGGGTTTCCGGATCAAACTGATTCGGCAGTTTACTGATGGTAAACAGGTTATCGCATGTAAAGTATACTTTCAGGTTACTTAGTCCAATATTCTTCAACAATTGAGGCTTAAAAGTATAGGATACTGTCAAATTCTTCATACGCATATATGCCGCATTCAGCATATAGCGGGTAGTATTGTATCCCGTATTGGCATTCGTTGTCTGGGCATCGGTCGTCAGTCGAGGTAGATATCCATTGGGATTCTCGGGACTGAAATAATCGAGATGCTCCTTGAACCATTCTTTACCACCGAATAGGTAGGTACTGGCGGCCATCGGGAAATCTCTCTTGGCAACTCCTTGCAGCAAAGTGGATATTTCAAATCCCTTATATCCTACGTTTAGATTGATACCGAAACTGTATTTGGGAGTAGCATTACCGATAATTTTCAAATCACCATGGTCGGCCAATGTGCCTTACCCGGGTCCACTTTACCGTCACCGTCGGAATCAATGTATTTCAAGTCGCCTCGTTGCCACTTGTCGCCGGACTTAAAGAAACTAAGATCTACTTGTCTTAGGTATGCGTCCACTTCGCGATTGGACAAAAAAAGATCATTCGCTTCATATCCCCAAATTTCACCTATGTCCATTCCTTCATAATATCCTTTATTAGTTGCCAAACCGGTATGATTGTTGTATATCAATCCCTCCGGATTGTTGTATTTAGTAACAACAGCTTTGTAATTGAATACATTGAATCCTATGCCATAGCTAAAGCCGCATTTTAGCTGGTCCTGCCAGTTTACAGACAATTCCCAACCACGATTTCGCAAAGTAGCGTTATTGACTTTCGCACGGTCAGCCGTACTAATACCTCCGAGATTCGGAATAGCTTCAGCAGGACCAATCATGTCGCGTGTGGTACGCTGATAGATATCAGCAGTAATAGACAATCTGTTATCCAATAACATCAAGTCGATACCTAAGTTGGCATTGTCTACCTTCTCCCACGTAATATACGAACTAATCATCTTAGGCGTAGTGGCTAAAGTTCCTTTTGAGGAGTAGCTTGCACACCGGGTAACAGCCAAGCATTAGGTGAATCGGAGGTCAAACTCTGAATCCCGAGGTAATCGTAGAGTCCCGCTCCGTTCTGATTACCCAAGCGACCGTAAGAAACACGTACTTTCAATTGAGAAACCGGCAGATTCAGCGCTTTGAAATAGTCGGTACGAGAAATGTCATAACCGGCTGAAAAAGAAGGGAACAATCCCCAGCGATTTCCCGGAGCAAAACGGGAAGAACCGTCATAACGTCCACTGAATTCCAGAAAATAAATCTCCTTGTAATTCCAATTCAGTTTAGCGTACATACCCATTGTAGCCCAATGCGTCCGGTCTTCACCTGCCAATACTTGCCCGTTAGCATTCACAAAAGAGAATATATCACTAGTCAACAATCCGTCTTTATAAGTATAACCATTCGAATTTTCTTGTAGTTCCATCTGGAAACCCGCCATCGCCTTAAAGAAGTGGTCGCCCCAAGCATGCGTGTAGGATGACGATACGTTTGGAGACAGGTAGTAGTTGAATGTATTACCGCGTGTATAAGAGCCCCAATTAGAGTTTTTCCAGTTCATGCCCGGATATTGATATCCCTGTTTGGTTCCCTTGCTTATATCCAACGTTCCGTCAGGTTTTTCAGCAGTAGGATATCCGCGTTTGAAGTCATTGTTTTCCACATCGAAGCGTACTTTCATTTCACCTACAATATCCCACCCTTCCAGCGGAGTAATCGTAGCGGCAAACGACATCGCATCAGAAATTCTGTTCTGCACATAATGCGATTGTTTCAAATAACGGTATTCGGAATTATCATTATATTCCGACTTTACAGGAAGATGGGTAGGAGAATTCGGAAAGCTGCTTCCGATAGTTCCATAAAAAATGGTCTGGTTAGCCATCGGACGCTTCAGTATATTCAGTGAAAGGTTATTATTGAAATTAAACTTCAACCATTTATTGGCTTGGATCTGAAACTTCGAGTTTACATTGTACTTACTCAAGTTATCGTCTACTTGATCCAGTAATCCTTCCTGGTAAATATATCCCAAACCTACGTAATAATTAAATTTATCAGAACCTCCCGTTATGCTCAGATTATGAGAATGACGGATGGAAGCTTTTTTAAAGTAGTAATCATACCAGTCGGTATTGGCATACACAGCATCTTTAGAGCCTGCCCAACCGGTACCGTCCGCATTAGGTCCTATGCCCGGGAACTTTTCCGAATAAGGATTCTCCATAAAGCCCTGCATCTTTTCGATGAGCGCATCAGGAATCGAGTGTTTTACTCCATCGTTATCATCTCGTTCGTTCAGATAATTGGCATATTCAATGGAATTCATCATTTGGGGCATATTAATAGGAGAACTGAATCCTACAGTACCACTGTATGATATACGTGTTTTTTCCTTTTTACCACTTTTGGTAGTGACGATAACCACACCATAGGCGGCACGTGCACCATAAACGGCAGCAGCAGAAGCATCTTTCAATACACTGATGGTTTCGATGTCGGCAGGATTCACGTTCTGCAAACTTTGCTCCACTCCGTCTACCAATACATAAGGCTCGCCTCCATTGATAGAACCGATACCACGAATATTGAATTTAATTTCGGCACCGGTTTCACCGCCGACACCATTAGCAACCGCATCAGAAGAGAAGTTTAAACCGGCTACGTTACCCTGAAGGGCACTCGTGAGGTCAGTGACCGGACGGTTGACAATAGCATCGGAACCTACAGTAGCCACCGCCGCCGTAATGGTGCTTCGCTTCTGTTGTCCATACCTACTACTACCACTTCATCCAATACTTTGTATCCTCTTTACGTTGTAATCGGTTGCCTAC
>ENA-OQJX01000521-OQJX01000521.1-human-gut-metagenome-genome-assembly--contig:-NODE-521-length-18981-cov-2.527846_pt1 | contig 18981 bp, 25 predicted proteins | sample MGYA00242615_ERZ504782 | MGnify/ENA primary metagenome ERZ504782 (study PRJEB26092, sample SAMD00036354) | human gut metagenome | host: Homo sapiens | study: EMG produced TPA metagenomics assembly of... | reverse complement strand
TGCTGTGTCTACTATATCAGCAGGGCTTGGGAAGAAGTGACTACTGAACCAGTACAACATTCCAAGAACCGTCTACTGATATCGGTTATAAAAAGAAAAAGCGTCTAGCTAAATCAGGAAAAGACATAGCTAAATCAGGAAAAGACATTACTCCAGAATGTAACGGCTTTTACATTATGAAGTAACGACGTTTACCATAGTATGTAAAGGCGTTTACTGTAGTATGTAAAGGTGTTTACTATAGTACGTAAACGGAGTTTCTTAAGGCGGTAAGCATTTCAACCTCTACTTGCGCCTTCTTCTCCCTATTTATCCCTCCTTAAACTCCAGTATATCCCCCGGCTGGCAATCAAGTTCCTTACAGATTGCTTCCAGTGTAGAGAAACGGATGGCCTTAGCCTTTCCGGTTTTGAGAATAGAGAGATTGGCAGGCGTAATATCAATCTTCTCCGCCAGTTCGCCAAAGATATCTTTCTTCGGGCCATCATTATGTCAAGGTTTACTATAATCATATAATTGTGTTCTATTTATCAATTATTCTTTTCCCACTCACACCTAAATAGTTAAGTCCTGTTCTTCCTTTATCTTCACCCCGGCGGCAAATATCTCGGTGAAAAGAATTATAATAACCAGGGATGTGAAATCCGTATCATGCGATGCAACCACTTCATAGCCCAGCAGAGCCACTTGCTTCACTGCTTCAAGATGATTCAGCCAATCGTGCAAAGTCATCAAGCCGTACAATGCAGCAAACGAATAAGTAAAGAAACGCAACCGGGCTACATTATCCGAAGTAAACACTTCCCGCTTTGAGATGGATACCAGCAAACGTATCAGGCAATAGATTCCTACAAAGAAAGGAATGATGGCAAACATGGCAAAGAAGTTCACTATGGAACTCCAGACAGTGGGGACAATCACAGTGCCTATTCTCTTTACCTGATAAGGTACTGACTTATCGGCAAAACGATTCGTCAAGGAATCGACTGCTGTCGTTTCCAAAGGTCTTACATCCACATATACCTTATCAAATAAACCGGAATACTCCGGCTGTGGAGTTCCCGAATGCACATTTACACTATTGTAACCCTCAAGAAAACTATTCTTCATATCCACCCAGCCCGCCTATCATCGCATAGGTAAACTCTGCAACAATGACCAATATAGCCAGGATACCCAATATACTTATCTTTTTCATAATCCTCCCCCCACATTAAACCGTTAAATCCTGCTCTTCCTTTATCTTCACGCCGATGGCGAATATCTCGGTGAAAAGAGCTAATATCAAAAAATAAAACCAAGGATATTTAAGCCAATAAGACTCTATTTCATAACCGGCCAAATGAATCTGAGAAACGACATCACAATATTGACAATACTGTTTCAGTTCAAGAAGTATTCCCATAAGAATGATTGTATAAATAAAAACACGCATACGAAATACATTATCACGAATAAACACTTCCCGACGGGTTACAGCCATAACCATCTTTATCAAACAGAAAAAACCATACAAGCCGGCAAATGCCACAGGAAACATCAGAATATTCAATACAACACCCCAAACGGACTCTTCCACTTGTGTCTCCAGGGTTTCAATACAATACGGAATATTCCGCTTTGCCACACTATTAAAAAGAGAATCTGCTATCAAAGTCTCATCAGCCTTCACTGCAACATTTACAGTAGAGAAGTCAAACTCCCGACTGTCTCCTGCTTGATTCCAGCCATCAACCGCACCTTCAATTCCACCTTTCAAACCAGTAAATACTAATGCTACAATAACTAATATTGCCAATATCTGAATCTTTTTCATTATTGTATCTCCTTTCATTAAATCGTCAAGTCCTGCTCTTCCTTCATTTTCAATCCAATGGCAAACACTTCACCTACAATCAGCGAACAAAGCCCAAGTACCAGCGTGGTAGTGCTCACCAATTCTGAGAGGCTCAGCTCGTAACCATGCAGCGAGAATACGGTATCGATACTATAAATCAAGATATGATGACGCAAAGGTACAGCAGAAGCTGACAACCAGTGCCATTCCCAATCGACGCAGCGACGTACATTCCGCCAGTTGAAGATGTCGGACTTGTTGATAGAGATTATCAAGCGGATAAACAATACTACCGCCCAAAGAGAAAAGCCCAAATGCAGATATATCAGCAAATACTTTGCCACCACTTTCCCAACAGAATCATGAGAATTTACGCTGACCATCAACGAAGAGTAGGCTGCAGGCACATAACTCCTGCTTTTCTCATTGTAGACGGAATCCCTGAAGAAATCAAACGACTCCATGGAAGAAGGTATCAGGTTGACAACCTTCAGGTTCATCAGTTCCTTGTAGGCAGCAATGTCACTCCCTTTCTTTCCCAGCTCCAGTCCGGTCTGCGCCCCCATCTTGGCTCCCAGAAAGATATAGTACCCCTGCTCCAATACCGAGTAACTCAGTACAAGCATTACCACCAGGCAGAGAATGTTCAATCTTCTTTTCATAATTCAGTTGTTGTTGTATTAGTATCAGATATATTATATTTATTCAGTTGTTTCAAGGAGAGTAGAAGCAACAATATGAAAACCACTGCCCAAACCAGTACATACGGGTTACTCAGCAGATGTGTCACATCCTCCATTTCAGGATGTTTCAGGCTCAGATAGACAGACAAGCCGTTATTCATGATATGTATCAGAATACATGCCATAAGACTCCGTGTCTTATAATAAAGCCAGGCAAGCAAGAAACCGATGAGGCAAGCACCTATTATCTGAACCGGATTCAGATGAAAGATACCGAATATCAACCCGGAAACAAGATAGCCTTTGCCGGGCTATATCTGCGAAGCAGCTCCTTGGTAATGGCACCACGGAAAAGCAGTTCTTCCAGTACGGGTCCCAAAACAGAAATACAGAGAATACCCAGCCAACCGGATTGCAGTATATCAAATGTCTGGTCCAACAAATTGGGCAAAAAAGTAAGTTCGGACATCAGAAGACCTATTATACATATGGAAGTCATTCCGGCAAGCAGGCTCCATGCCAGGTAAGGGACTGACACCGGAGAATACAGATGCTTGTCTCCCGTCAGGTAGTTCTTGCGCCACAAGTACAGTCCCATGAAAACAAAGCCCAGCAGCATGGTAGGCGCCACAGCAATCTGACCAGCCTTGTCCATGTCGAAAGTTCCATAAGCGAAATACGTATACAGCAGACAGAAAGGTCCTGCAAACAGTGCTCCTATAAGCTGCATCAAAAAGTAAATCAATACTAGTTTTATTGCCGTTTTCATTGTTCTATTCGTCTAAAAGTTCGCAAAGATACACATTTTCTCTGTCAATCCGTCAAGCTGTGGCAACAAGTCCCATCAGCAGCACCATCACTGTAGAAAGTGACAATACCAATAGTGTAATACTCATGAATGCTCTTCTCATAACCTAAACCCCTCCCTCATTTCTATATTGTTCTTCATTTATTTTACTGCCAGGAGCAATACGTCTTCCTCCGCAGTGGCATGTTCCACCAACAGATTCCAGTCGTTGTCCTTCTTACTCCATTTGTAACTCAAGTAGTTGATGTCATCTCCCGCCTGCAGATAAACAGCTTTTTCCTTCACATCGGAGTAGGCATGCGTCTTGTTGTCCCACAAGGCATATTCCACATCCGTACCGGCTTCTGTATAATTGTAGTTCAAGCAATAGAAGCGTTCAAACGCCTGCTCAATCTCGTTCCATTTCAACGCTTCCTTCTGTATCGTACGCCCTTGGGCATCATAGATGAAATTGTATTTCAAATGGTTCTGCAGAAACTTACCGTTCTCTACTTTATATACAATCTGGGACTCCACCTGATTTCCGTTCATCACTTCATTATTAGGCAAAGTTTTCCTGGATATTACCACCAAAAGCATTTATCACTACTGTCACTACAAAGATTGTTGTCATTACTAAAGTTTTCATACCGTTATTGTTTTATTAGTTCTTTATTTTGTTTTTCGATAATCATTTATCGTTTTTCGATATGCAAATAAAAGACCTTTTTTTGATATGACAAAGAAAAACAGAAAATATTTATCGAAAAACAATAAAAAAAATATGTTTTACGATAAATACACAGAAAACAAACATTTCAAACGGGAAAATACATAGAACTGCAAGGAGATAAATGACCTTATCGCCTTATGTTTATAAAGAAAGAATGGATTTAATCTCCACCTCGTCACGGTGAAGCTGGGCAATAAGTTCTTCTATACTGTCGAATTTCAGTTCAGGACGGGTGCGGCGCACAAAGGAAAGACGCATCGGCTGCTGATAAATATCAGCATCAAACCGGAATATATGGACCTCAATACTGCGATCGGGGCCGTTCTCCAACGTAGGTCGGTAGCCAATGCTTAGCATACCGCCGTACTCCTTGCCTTCAACACAGACACGGACGGCATACACACCATCGCAGGGAATCAGCTTGTCAGAATCGGAAACACGGAGATTAGCCGTAGGAAAACCTATCTTACGCCCCACCTGATAGCCGCCGACAACCGTACCGTCCAAAAAGAAATCATATCCCAGATACTCGGCAGCTTCCGAAACGTTTCCCTCCAGCAACAGACCGCGAATAGCCGAGGAGCTGACAGTAACCTCCGTTACCGATGTCTCCTTACTATAAGAATACGCGCGCGCAAGAAGCACCTCCATACCCAATTCGCGACCATAGTGCACATAGTCTTCAAAACCCTCGCTGCGGTTATGCCCGAAACGATGGTCGTACCCCACTACCAAAGCTTGTATCTGATAGCGATCCTTCAGTATGGACATGAATTCCCGTGCCGAAAGCCGGGCTATTTCAGGAGTAAAATCAAGCATCATGCAATAATCCACCCCAGTCTTGGCTAGCAGGGAAACTTTCTCATCACAGGTGGTCAATAACTTCGGATGATAATCGGCCTGCATCACTTTACGCGGATGTACCGGAAAAGTCACGACCGACGAAGCAAGCCCACGCCCGGCAGCTACCGCACACACTTGCTCTATCAGGTAGCGGTGTCCCCGATGTACTCCGTCAAAGAAACCGATAGTGGCTACACTTGGACGGGAACCAATGTCCGATGTTTCACAAAACAACTGCATGTCTCCAATCCTCGTGGGCCTTTGGCGTATAGGTAGAAATACCCAACGCCTCCGCTGTCCGGCAATTGGCCTCAGAATCGTCAATGAAAAGAGTCTCGTTGGGAAGAATACCGGTCTCATCCAGTACTTTCTGAAATATATCGGCATCCGGTTTTGCCATCTTCATCTCATAAGAGAGATAGATATGCTCAAAAAAGTCCTCCGCACGGAAAGCCTTGTAGCGAAACGCGTGCAGACACGACCATTGCCAATGGATTTCATTGGTGTTGCTCAGCAGATAGACCACATATTTTTTGCGCAGTTCCAACAGTAAATCCAATTTAAAAGTAGGAATACTCACTAGGAAACTGTTCCAGGCGTCATCTATCTGGGCATCAGTCACCGGTTTCCCTATCTTTCCACGAATCACTTCCCGGAACTCCGCACTGGTAATCAACCCTTTTTCATATTTCTGGAAGAAATCCTGCTGGTGATAGAGGTCCAACATGACTTCCACGTCCGGCAATCCCAGCTTTCTGAAATTCTCTAAACAGCGCTGGCGGTCCAAATCAATCAGAACTCCGCCAAAATCAATAATAAGGTTCTTGATTCCTCTTCTTTTCATCACTATTTCTGTGTTAAACGTCGGATAAGGCGAACCAGTTCACCTATCCACAAAACAAACGAAGTAGAAACGACAATCGTCATCCAAGTCATAAAATCGAGCGGCACTGTGCGGAATACAGCTCCACCAAACTGTACAATCAGTATCTGTCCGCCCAAAATGGCAAGTATAATCAGCTCCATGCCATAAGATTTAGAAATGCCCTTGAACGCCGAGTCCGAAGTGCCGAACACACGTGCATTGAACAAGTTCCAGAACTGAAGCATAACAAAGAACGTGAAGAACACAGTCAACCGATAGGTAGTCATCCCCCCCTCTTCACTGTTAAACCAGAAGAGCATTCCCATAAGCAATACCAGAAAGGCAAAACCCATTCCCAAAATGTAATACCTCATGGACTTGGTTATAATGAAATCCGTACTCTTACGCGGCTTTTCCTTCATCACGCTCTCACTGGGTGGAATGGACGCCAAGGCCAGGGCCGCAAACGTATCCATAATCAGGTTCACCCACAACATCTGCGTGACGGTCAAAGGAAGCGTCGTACCCACCAGTGAACCCAGGAGAACGATAAACAAAGCCACAAAATTGATAGTCAGTTGAAAAACAATGAAACGCTGTATATTCTTATATAGAGAACGTCCCCACATCACGGCCGTACCTATACTGTTGAAGGAGTCATCCAGCAGCGTGATGTCGCTGGCCTCCTTGGCAACGGAGGTTCCGGTACCCATCGAAAGTCCCACTTGCGCATGGTTCAGCGCAGGAGCATCATTCGTGCCGTCACCCGTCACAGCCACTACCGCACCTTTCTGCTGCAACAGTTGCACCAGACGCTGCTTGTCTGTGGGGCGTGCACGCGACATTATCTTCAAGTCCATCACACGGTCCAATGCCTCCTCATCCGTCAATTCGGCAAATGCAGCTCCCGTAATGCGGTTCTTTTCCGTATCCTCCGGTTTCCACAGACCAATCTGGCGTGCTATCTCGGTAGCTGTACCCGGTGTATCTCCCGTCACAATCTTCACTCCGATACCTGCCGACTGGCATTTGGCAACGGCCGCAGGCACATCCGCGGATAGGATCACTGATGGCAACCACACCCAGGAACGACAAGTCATTTTCAGCAACCAATGACACACAATCAGACGCTTCCGCATCATCCACAATCTTGAATGCAAAGCCAAGTGTGCGCATGGCCATATTCTGGTAGTTGAGCAACTGAGCCTCCACTGTAGAACGGTATTCCACCGCATCCACACGCTTGCCGTCCAACATGACATCCTTGCATTTACCCAAAACAATCTCGGGAGCTCCCTTCACATACAGCACCTTCTTCCCAATCAGGGGAGATTGCACCAGGGTAGCCATGAATTTCCTTTCCGTAGAGAAAGTCAGCTGGTCGATAACCGTAGCTTTCTCACGCAGTGCCAGGTAGTCGCATCCTTGGCTGTTCAGCCAAAGCAGCAGTGCCACCTCCGTGGGATTACCCACCCTTTCGGCTTCTCGCCAGTCACCTCTTCTTCCAGGAAAGCAGTGGAGTTAGCACTGATACCTTCCATTACCAGCTTGCTGAGGTCATCATTCCCCAGCTGCCCGTTATTCTTCAAACTATAGAAGTTGGGTTCATGCACCTGCATCAGATTTTGGGTCAATGTCCCGGTCTTGTCGGTACAAATCACTGTAATGGCTCCCATCGTCTCGCATGCATGCATCTTGCGCACCAGATTGTTGGTGGAGAGCATACGCCGCATGTTCAACGCCAGACTGAGTGTCACGCTCATCGGCAATCCTTCGGGCACAGCCACCACAATCAGGGTAACTGCCATCATAAAGTATTGCAAAGTAGCCTGCAAGGCCGGCAGCCAATCACGGAAGGTATGAAATGAAGAAAAGTCATAAACCAGTACCACATCCTTTACAAAGAAAATGAGAAAAGCCAGACCCGCTACGGAAAAGCCAATCTTTCCAATCAGATTGGCCAATTTGGTCAACTGAATATTCAGCGGAGTAGGTTCCGTATTCTGTTCGGTACTTTGACGTGCCACTTTACCGATTTCCGTAGCATCGCCCACAGCCTCCACACGCATGGTGCCATGTCCGTCCACCACCGTTGTACCGCGCAAAATGCGGTTGGAAGCATACGTAGCCTCTTCGTCAAAGTCAGCTTCTACGGTAGTTTTCGTCACTACCGGCTCACCGGTCAGATTCGATTCGTTCACTTGCAGGGAAATGGCTTCCAGCAATTCACCGTCCGCCGGAACCTCTTCACCGGTTTCCAGCACCACTATATCACCCACCACTACATCTTTACGGGGAATCTCCTGCACATGTCCGTTACGAATTACTTTCACCAAAGTTTCTTCGTTCACTGCATTCAGCAGGTCAAACTTCTTTCCGGCATCATACTCAAAGAAGAAACCGATACCGGTAGCCAGCAGAATGGCTACTATAATGCCGATAGTCTCGGCATATTCATTCTCTACAATGGAAATAATCAAAGAAAACAGAGCGGCAACCAGCAATACCCTTACTACGGGGTCCTCAAACTTCTCCAGATACAATTCCATAAGGAAGGCCGTTTAGGAGGCGTCAATAAATTTACTCCATGTTCGTCGCGGCTCTTCCGCACTTGTTCGTCGGTCAGTCCGACATGATAATAATCATCCTTTATTGCAGTCATGCAAGTCTTTAGGTTTAATTTTGGAACGCAAAAATACAATAATAATCCGGGAAAACAATACCTATATAATGATTAGTGATTAATTGACTGTCATTGATTCTCTTTTCCCTCACCAGTTTCGGTCTGGTTGCAGGTTCCCACGGCAATATGAACCAGAAAGTCGAACCTGCCCCTTCTTCCGATTCCACGCCTATTTCGCCCCCCAATTTGCGGACAATGGTCTGGCAAATGGAGAGTCCCAGTCCGGTACCGTTCTTTTCCTGCTTCAGCTTGACGAAACGTTCAAAAACATGTGGCAACTTTTCCTGGGGAATACCGGTTCCCGTGTCTTTTACGTAGAAATAGAGACCTTCCTCATAGGGTCTGAATCCGAGGGTAATACTGCCTTCCTGGGTGAACTTCAGGGCATTCGTCATAAAATTGGATACCACTTGTGCAAGCCGGTTTCTGTCTGTATGCATGGTATATTCCTTCTCAGAAGCCTCCCGGACAATCTGCACTCCACTACCCAACTCGGCCACCCGCATACGGAACTGTTGTTCCAAATCGAACATCATCTGGTTGATGTCCACATCCGAGAACACAAATTCCAATGTTCCGGCTTCTATCTTCGAGAGGTCCAGAATATCAGCAATCAGCTGTTGCAGCATTTCATTGTTACTTTGCACAATTTCCAGGAACTGTGTCTTCTCCTCGTCTGTCGATGCAGAGGCCAGCAATTCCGAGAATCCGACAATTGCGTTCAGCGGGGTACGGATTTCATGGCTCATATTCGCCAGGAACACCGATTTGGAGCGGTCGGCATTCTCTGCCTTCTCACGTGCCAGTTTCAATTCAGCTTCCACTTGTTTCAGTCGGGTAATGTCATGCACGGTAATCACCATGCAGTCACGGTCCTCAATCTCCATATACTCGCCGGAAACATAAGCATTGCATTCCGTAGTTCTGCCTTCGCTATCCCTAAGATTCAGAATAGCTGCCAAATCCGTGAAGTTCTTCCGCACCACAAAGGCATTCTCTATGGCATTCCGCACGGGGCAGTGCTCACACAAATCGTGAGTGCCGCAACCTCCTGCTGCCGACAAGGCATTGTTACAGCGCAGAATATCTCCCACCCGTCCAGTTTCGGCAGGCTTTACAGCTCCGGTAATATCGTAGTAATTGGTGTAGAATACAGTGAAGTCGCGGTTTATCAGCAGTACATAGGCGTGCAGATTCCGCATAATCGCCCTGAACAGCTTGTCGGTCATTTTCATAAAATGTTGTTTTAATAGAGAACAAAAATAAACTATTTTTGTTCAACAATAGAACAAAAAGGGCTTTTAAACGTTATTATAAGAGAATAAACCTAAAAAAAGAAATTTATGGAAAAGTACATTTGCACTGTATGCGATTATGTCTATGACCCTGAATTGGGCGACCCTGAAAATGGAATAGAACCGGGAACATCTTTCGAAGACCTTCCCGAAGATTGGGTTTGCCCCTTGTGTGGAGTAGGCAAAGAAGAATTTGAGAAAGCGTCCTAAGACGCTTTCTTTTCTTTTATATCGCTGCTGGCCTCCACTACATTCACCACATAGTCGCCCAGCTTTTCACATTCTGCAATGATGTCCATATAGTAAACACCCATCTGGTAATCATATTCCTTGTTGTTCACATCCAAAATATTCTGGTTCTTCAGCTGATTGCGGTAATTATTGATTTCGTTCTCCAAATTAAAGGACTTGTTCACATCCGCGCCTGCATGCTCCGGATGTTCCACCACGACAATCATCTGCTCCAAGGCATCATCCGTCAGCTTCATCATGAAATGGATATGCTCGTACTGCTTCTCGGTGAAATCCTGGTTGGTCTGGCGCTTGCGGTTGATGGTACGTGCCAGGTTATAGCAGCTGTCGCCGATGCTCTCTATCTCCGTCACTTCACGCAGCATGGCACGTATTTGCAACTTACTTTCCGAACTCAGGCGCCCTTCGGACACTTGATTCAGATAATTGGCAATCTCCAGCTCCATGCTGTCACTGATATTCTCGTACTTCTCCACACGGCTGAACACTTTGTTGAAATCATCATCCTTCTCCGTATGCAGCAAGTCCTGCACCATTCCGAACATACGGCGGGTACGTTCGGCAAAGAGATGTATTTCCTTGCTTGCCTGCAGGATGGACAGCTCTGCCGTAGAAAGCATACCGCCCGAGATAAAACGCAAGCGATATTCCTCGTCCTGCTCCTTCATTGGAATAATGGCACAGACCGTACGTTCGATAAACTTCACGAACCATATCAATATCAGCACGTTGCAGATATTGAAGCAAGTATGGAATGCCGAAAGCTTGAAGGATACGGCCACAGCCGGATCTTTAGTACCCATCACGTTCTCTACGAACCATGACACAGCCTCGGTAAAGGGGGTGAAAAGACACAACACCCATATCACACCAAACACATTGAATACCAAATGAGCCAAAGCAGCCCTCCTCGCCTGCGTATTACCGGTCAGCGCCGCAAGGTTTGCCGTGATGGTTGTACCGATATTCTCTCCCAAAACCAGTGCTGCCCCCAATTCGAAACTAATCCAGCCGTTGGCGCACATAATAAGCGTAATGGCCATAGTTGCCGCAGATGCCTGCACAATCATGGTCAACACCGTACCGATACCCACAAAAAGAAGTATGGAGATAAAGCCCATGTCGGTATAGTCCTGCACAAATGACAGCATATCAGGATTTTGGCTCAAGTCAGGAGCATTGTTTTTCAAATAGGAAAGCCCCATGAACAAGAATGAGAAACCGAAAATAAATTCACCGACAGATTGCGGTTACTTTTTGAGAGAAGAGGAGAGGAATGCCGAAAGCAAGAAGAGGAAGAGCAAAGGCGGCAATGTCCACCTTGAAACCTAAAGCTGAAATAATCCATGCCGTAACAGTCGTACCGATATTAGCACCCATTATGACACCTATGGACTGTGAAAGCGTTAACAACCCCGCATTGACAAAACTTACAACCATCACCGTGGTTGCAGAGGAAGATTGTACAAGTGCTGTAATCAGCACGCCCGTCAACACACCGGTCACTCTGTTGGTTGTCATTGCGGTCAATATTTTCCGCAGTCTGTCACCGGCAAATTTTGAAGCCCCTCACTCATAATCTTCATTCCGTAAAGAAACAGTGCCAATGAGCCGAGTAGCTTTAAAAAATCATAAAAAGAATATTCCATCTTTAATTATTTAAGGTGTTTCATTCCTTCACGTGTTATAATGTCCTATATTTAACGTGTCAACCCACTAAAACGAGACATCATGAAACACATGTTACAAATTTGTTGCAAAAATAATAATATTTCTAAAGAATTCCCTATAGGGAGCTCACTTTTGGATATTTATTACGGTTTTAATCTAAATTTCCCCTATCAGGTAGTCAGTGCAAAGGTCAACAACCGTTCCGAAGGGCTGAATTTCCGTGTATACAACAATAAGGATGTAGAATTTCTCGACATACGCGACTCCTCAGGTATGCGCACCTATGTCCGTTCCCTCTGCTTCATTCTTTACAAAGCTGTCAGCGAGCTGTTTCCGGAAGGAAAACTGTTCGTAGAGCATCCGGTATCCAAAGGTTACTTCTGCAACCTGCGCATCGGCCGCCCCATAGAGCTGGAAGATGTGGCAGCCATCAAGAAGCGGATGCAGGAAATCATTGCCGAGAACATCCCCTACCACCGTGTAGAATGCCACACCACCGAGGCTGTACGCATCTTCAACGAACGGGGCATGAACGACAAAGTGAAGCTGCTGGAAACTTCCGGCTCGCTATATACCTATTACTACACACTGGGCGACACCGTAGACTACTACTACGGCAACCTGTTGCCCAGTACCGGATACATCTGGCTGTTCGATATCGTGAAGTATTACGACGGCCTGCTGCTACGCATCCCCAACCGGGCAAACCCCGATGTCCTGGAAGAAGTGGTGAAACAAGAGAAAATGCTCGACGTATTCAAGGAACACCTGCGCTGGAACTACATTATGGGACTGGGCAACGTAGGCGACTTCAACATGGCTTGCGAGGAAGGCCATGCCACCGACCTCATCAACGTGGCCGAAGCCCTGCAGGAAAAAAAGATAGCCCAGATTGCCGATGACATCTACCACCGCGGCGAAAACGGAAACCGGGTGAAGCTCGTGCTCATCTCCGGCCCCTCGTCTTCCGGAAAAACCACTTTCAGCAAACGCCTCAGCGTGCAGCTGATGACCAACGGCCTGCGTCCTTACCCCATCTCGCTGGACAACTACTTCGTAGACCGTGAAGACACCCCGCGCGATGAGAACGGCAATTACGATTACGAATCGCTCTATGCCCTCGACCTTGAGCTCTTCAACACCCAATTACAAGCATTGCTCCGGGGCGAAGAAGTGGAGCTGCCCCGCTTCAACTTCAACCTCGGGAAGAAAGAGTACAAGGGAGACAAGCTGCGCATCGACGAGCATACCATCCTCATCCTGGAAGGAATCCATGCCCTGAACCCTGAACTGACACCACAGATTCCCGCCGCCAGCAAATACAAGATTTATGTATCCGCCCTGACCACCATCTCGCTGGACGACCACAACTGGATTCCCACCACGGACAACCGCCTGCTGCGCCGCATCATCCGCGACTTCAACTACCGCGGCTACTCGGCACAAGAGACCATTTCACGCTGGCCCAGTGTACGTGCCGGCGAGGACAAATGGATATTCCCCTACCAGGAAAATGCCGACGTTATGTTCAACTCTGCCCTCTTGTTCGAATTCGCCGTGCTCCGCTGCCACGCAGAGCCCATCCTTACCAGTGTTCCACGGAACTGTCCGGAATACGCAGAAGCCTACCGGTTGCTGAAATTCATCAAATATTTCACCCCCGTGCAGGACAAAGAAATTCCACCGACATCCTTATTGAGAGAATTTTTAGGAGGCAGTAGCTTCAAATACTAAGTTTTTATTCTAACTTTGTGAGCAAATAAAACAAACGTACACATGAAAAAAATTATTTCGATACTTCTCTTAGCGACTTTCTGCATCTTTACTCAACTCCATGCGCAAAACCGTGCAGACGAATTGATGAAACAAGCACAAGAAAATCTTACGAAAAAAGAATATATCAAAGCCCGCTATCTATTCCTGCAAGCCTACAATGCCTTTGCCACGCAAGACAAGTATGCCCAGGCAGTGGAATGCGGCGTCAATGCCAGCGCCTCTACCATCGGGAGAATTACTATAAAGAAGCTTTTGAACTGCTGCGCGGTGCCGAGCAAGTGGTGGCAACCGGCGAACAGAAAACGGGCAAGGCCATGCCCAACCTACGTTTCCGCATCAACAAGGAACGCCTGCAGATGTACATCAACCTGAAAAATCCCGCACGTGCCAAGGAACAGCTGACCAAACTGGAAGAGACCGCCAAAGCCTCTCACAACGACTCTCTGAGCAACGACCTGCTTTATACGCAGGCCAACTATTACTACACCTTCGGCATGAACACACAAGGTGATGCGGCTACCAACCGCCTGATAGGGCAATATAAGGAACAGAAGAACTACGCCAAAGTAGACGAATGCTACAAGACTCTTATCAGTATCGCCCGCAAAGCAAACAATGCCGGACTGGTGGCACGCACCTACGACAAGTACATCCTATGGACCGACTCCGTAAAGGCGCTTACCGCCCAAGAGGAACTGAACGCCCTGAAGAAGAAATACGATGAAAGCCTGGCCACTATCCAGGAGAAAGATGATTCCCTAAGCGCCAAGCAGTACATCATCATCGGGCTTTGCATACTCGCCGCCATCCTTGCCGCCGCACTGGTATTCGGTGCCATCGTATTGCTGCGTTTCATCATCCTCACCCGTAAACAGAAGAAGGCCATCAGCATTGCTAATGAGCACAATGAGCTGAAAACCAAATTTATCCAGAACATTTCCGCCCAAATGGAACCGACACTGGACACGCTCGACGCCTCACTGCCGGGCGTAAAAGCCTGCATGCATTCTCCAACCATATCCAGGAACTGTCCGAATTGGAAACCACCTTGTCCGAACCCTACGAAGTGCAGGAGAAGAATATCTCCACTTTCTGTGAAGGCATCATGGACAAAATCAAAGGAATGACACAAGAAGATGTCACCTTGACCGTGAATGCCCCCAAATTGAATGTGAAAATCAACCCTGAGCAACTGGAACGCGTCTTGCTGCATTTGTTGGAAAACGCCGCCGAGTACACCCCTGCTGGAGGAAAAATATGGCTGGACTTCAAGAAACGTGGTGCGCACACCCACCAGTTCATCATCAGCGACACCGGTTGCGGTATCCCCGAGGAGCAACGCGAAAACATCTTCAAGCCTTTCACCGAAGTGAAAGACCTGACGCAAGGCGACGGCCTGGGACTCCCCATCTGCTCACTGATTGCCACCAAGATGAACGGCAGCTTGACACTAGACAGCAGCTACAACAAGGGAGCACGGTTCGTACTGGAACTGCACGCATAAACCATACATAATACAATCTGTATGACCCCTAAATTTGAGAGCCGCTTGCCACCGGCATTATCGGGACAAACGGCTCTCTGTGTATATTAAGGATGTGGTTGTCAACGCAACGCTTCCACCTCTTCCGGTGTCAGTGGAATTTTCTTGCCCAAGCGACGTGCTCCCGTTTCGGTAATCAGATAATCCTCCTCATTACGGATGCCGCCGAAATTGCGGTATTCTTCCACCTTATCGTAGTTGATGAAGTCCATGAACTTCTTCTCTCCTTTCCATAAGTCAATCAGCTCGGGGATGAAGTAGATGCCCGGCTCAACCGTATGCACAAAGCCCGGTTCCAGAGGGATGGCAAGACGCTGGCTCTTGCGGCCGAACTGCGTACTCTTGGGCTGACCGTCATAGCCTACCCAGAGCTCACCCAGGTTCTCCATATCGTGCACATCCAACCCCATCATATGGCCCAGTCCATGGGGATAAAACAAGGCATGCGCCCCTTCGCGCACGGCATCTTCGGCATTGCCTTCATCAACCCCAGCTCTTTCAGCCCCTCCACCATCACTTGGGCGGAAAGCTCGTATACCTCCATATAGGGAATGCCCGGGCGAAGCGCTTTAACAGACTCCAGATGCATGGCGTTCTGGATTTCGTAAACGGCACGCTGGCGTGGAGTAAAAGTTTTGTCCGCAGGCACGGTGGACGACATGTCGCCACAGTAACCCGAAGGAAGCTCGGCGCCGGCATCAATCAGGAAGAGGTCGCCCGGCTTTACTTTATTTCCATGATAGTGGTTATGCAAAGTCTGGCCGTTGACAGTAGCAATCGTGGCAAAAGACAGCTCGCAGTTGTTCATCTCGCGATACGGTTCATTTCGGCCACAACCTCGTATTCGTACATGCCCGGACGAAGCACCTTCATTGCGGTGATGTGCATGTCAGCAGTCACGTCGCATGCCTTTTCTATTTCCGCTATTTCTTCTGCCGACTTGTAGTTGCGCTGTGCCACCACCGCACGGATAAACGGCACAGACCCTTCCTGACGTGCCGGAGGAACACCCAGCCAGTCCATCAGTTTCAACTTATGCTCGGCACGATAAGGGGGCAAATAATGGATGGTCTGTCCCTTCTGTACAGCCTTGTGCAGATAACCGACGATGTCGGCAAAAGGACGGGTTTCGGAAATTCCCACAGCAGAAGCCTTTTCGTGAAGGGTGGGCTGGGTACCCATCCAGACAATATGGTCGATGGTCAGCTCATCGCCAAAAATGATTTCTTTATCTTCATCTATGTCGATGAGAGCTGACAGCCCGGCAAACGACAAGCCAAAATAGTAGAGAAAAGTGGAATCCTGGCGGTAACGGAAAGTATTGTCCTCATAGTTCAAACCTTGTTCATCGTTACCCAAAAACAGTAACACTCCGGAGCCTATCGTTTTTTTCAGCTGGGCCCTGCGCTGCACATACGTTTCTTTAGCAAACATAACATTCCTTGTTTTAGTAGTTATAGGACAAAGATATAGATAATCTTTGAAAGAAGATAATACAAAAAGGAGATTAATCTATATAGTTCATAATCAGAAGACTATTTTGCCAACGTTTTTCAAGCCTTTGGCAAAGTTTTGCCACCGCGTTGGCAAAGTCTTGCCATAGGCATGGCAAAAGTTTGCCAAGCTATTGGCAAAAGCTTGTTTTCTCTTTTCTTGTTAAATATCATCAGAGAGGTTTCGTGTTATCGAACTATTCACTATTTTTGCGGTAAATATCTGAAAGAAGATGCACAATGAGTGCATTGAATAATTTATAAAAATATGGCACAAGGCTCCCGACAAGTACAGACCCAAGCGCAACAGCAGATACAAACGCTGTCGCCGCAACAAATTCTGGTGGTAAAGCTGCTGGAACTTCCCGCCGTGGAACTAGAGGACCGCGTACGTGCCGAACTTCTGGAAAATCCGGCACTGGAAGAGGGCAAGGAGGATACTCCCGGCGATGAATACCCCGACACACCCGATGCGGAAACCGGCTCAGAAGATGGTGGAGACACTAGCTATGATTCTTTAAGCGATTATCTGAACGAAGACGATATCCCCGACTACAAGCTGCAGGAGAACAACCGCAGCAAAGGGGAGCAGGCAGAAGAAATTCCTTTCTCCGACGCCACCTCTTTCTATGAAACCTTGCGCCAGCAGCTCGGCGAGCAGGACTTGACTCCGCACCAGCGCGAACTGGCCGAATATCTCATCGGCTCGCTGGACGACGATGGCCTGCTGCGCAAATCGCTGGACAGTATCAGCGACGAACTCGCCATCTACGCCGGTATCGACGCTTCTCCCGAAGAGCTGGAAGAAGTATTGAAGATTATACAAGACTTCGACCCCGCCGGTCTGGGCGCCCGCACCCTGCAAGAGTGCCTGCTCATCCAGATTCGACGCAAGGAAGCGCAACGGCCCATGCCCTCGCCTCCACAATACTATATAGAAGAAGATATTCTTACCCAGTGCTACGAAGAGTTCACCCGCAAGCATTGGGACAAGATTATGCAGAAATTAGGTATCAGCGAAGATACCCTGCAACAAGCCGTTAAGGAAATCTGCAAGCTGAATCCCCGTCCCGGTGCCTCGCTCGGCGAAGCATCGGCAAGAACATGCAGCAGATTGTGCCCGACTTCCTGGTAGACACTTATGACGACGGTACCATCAACGTGACACTGAACAACCGCAACGTGCCGGAACTGCGCATGAGCCGCGACTTCACCGAGATGGTGGAAGAACACACCAAGAACCGGGCCAACCAGTCTAAGGAATCCCGCGAAGCCATGATGTTCCTCAAACAAAAAATGGATGCCGCACAAGGTTTCATCGACGCCGTGAAGCAACGCCAGAATACGCTGATGACTACCATGCAGGCCATCATAGACCTGCAACGTCCTTTCTTCCTCGAAGGAGACGAGTCATTGCTCCGCCCCATGATTCTGAAAGATGTTGCCGAACGCACCGGGTTGGACATCTCGACCATCTCCCGTGTGAGCAACAGCAAGTATGTACAGACCAACTACGGCATCTACCCGCTGAAATTCTTCTTCAACGACGGCTACACAACCGAAGACGGCGAAGAGATGTCTGTACGCGAAATACGCAAGATACTCAAAGAGTGCATTGACAACGAGGACAAGAAAAAGCCTCTGACCGATGACGAACTGACCGAGCTGCTGAAGGAGAAAGGCTATCCCATAGCCCGCCGCACGGTGGCAAAGTATCGCCAACAGATGAATATCCCCGTGGCAAGACTGAGAAGATGAGAGAAAAGGATGAGCGATTAGGATTAAGGTTTAAAGATTAGTGCATTCAAATAGTAAATTGTAAATAGTCAAATCGTAAATAAAATTAGGTTGTGGAAGAGCATATTATAGCAGATAAAACTTTAATCAGAACAGCGAAAGTGATTTCGGCGGTATTCACACCGTTCTCCATCCCTTTCCTGGCATTTCTGGTTCTGTTTATATTCTCGTACCTGCGCATCATGCCGTTGCAGTACAAGTTGATAGTATTGGGCGTGGTGTATTGCTTCACCATCCTGATGCCTACACTGACTATCTTCATCTTCCGCAAAATCAACGGTTTCAGTCCGGAAGAACTGGTGGAACGAAAAAGGAGATACATTCCCTTTATTCTGACCATCACTTCTTATGTATTCTGCCTGCTCATGATGCACCGGCTCAATATCCCGTGGTACATGACCGGTATCATACTCTCCGCCCTGGTAGTGATGATAATCTGCGTCATTGTCAACTTAAAATGGAAACTGAGCGAACACATGGCAGGCGCCGGAGCCGTAATTGGTGGACTGGTAGCTTTCAGCGCCTTGTTCAGCTACAATCCTGTATGGTGGCTATGCCTCTTTATACCGGTGGCTGGCGTGCTGGGCACCGCCCGCATCATCCTGCGACACCACACACTGGGCGAAGTTATGGGAGCTTTGCCGTAGGGCTTATCTGCTCGTTGCTGGTACTCCACCCGCTGAGCAACATACTGTTCCGAATCTTCCTCTTTTAAGAGCCTTT
>ENA-OQJX01000520-OQJX01000520.1-human-gut-metagenome-genome-assembly--contig:-NODE-520-length-19040-cov-8.465817_pt1 | contig 19040 bp, 25 predicted proteins | sample MGYA00242615_ERZ504782 | MGnify/ENA primary metagenome ERZ504782 (study PRJEB26092, sample SAMD00036354) | human gut metagenome | host: Homo sapiens | study: EMG produced TPA metagenomics assembly of... | reverse complement strand
AAGACCCACGCCTCATGCAATAACCGACAACCCACAGGACTGGCCAAAGCCGAAACGGCCTAAAAACAACCGCTCAAACGGACTAAAAGAAACGCCGAAACGGCCCACAAAAATTTGACAAAACACACCATCTCGCGCTGCTGGTGGGCGGGCTGCGCATCGGAGAGGTCTGCGGACTGCAACTCAGGGACATCGACCTCGACCACAGGCTGCTGTACGTGCGGCATTCCGTGACGCAGGGTCCGGACGATCTGGGCGAATACCGGCTCGACGAGACGAAGACCCCGGAAAGCCACCGAGTCGTACCCATCCCCGCACCGGTCTGCCGCCTCATCAGGGAACATATCGACAGGTTCTGCCCCGACAGATCCCGACACGATGCTCTTCCACGCGGTCAGGCACCCGGAACGGGTCCTGAACCCGACGACGATCCAACGGCAGTTCCGCACCGCGAGGAAAAGAATCAACCGCGAGGACGTGACGTTCCACTCCCTGCGCGCGACGCACGCGACGATGTTCATGATCCAGGGCGGCACGCTGCGCGAGACCATGGACGAACTCGGCCACGTGGACGTCGACGTGGCCGTCCGATGCTACCAACGCGTGGTGCCGAGACACAGGCGCGACGTCGCCGAGAGGCTGGCACTCGAATACCTCCCGCCGGGGATCCGGCCGGCATCAAGGCGCAGATAGCCCAGAAGGAAGAGGAAATCGACCAGCTGCGACAGACCGTCGCCGGACTCCGGAGAAGACTGGAAGAGCTCGAAGACGACGGAAGGGAACGAAACCAGGCCGGATAGGCATACCCACAAAACCGAAAAACCGAAATATTGAAAAACCAAAACCGGTAAAGACCGGCATCAAACGGAACAGACCCACGCATCTAAGCGTTGCGGCATCTGCCGTCGCAACACTTAGATACGTGAGGCGTTATCCGAAAATCATCTCGACCTGTGCCTGAGTTTCGGCTTTTCCTGCCCTGGAGGAACGATGGCACGCTGATAGGAGTAATGCTCGCACACATGTTGTCTCTGTGCGGGAGACATGTCGTATGCCTTGTTCGCCGGTTGCGCATACTCACCAAGATGGGCCAGATCATTCGACATGGTCAACGGTTCGGACAACGGCTTGACGATTCTCCTGAACATATCCTCAAGGGGACGCAGGTCGTTTCGTTGCATCCCCGCGATCGAGGCTTGATCGTTCGTCCTTTTGTCGATGAGTCCCCAATCAAAATGCCAGCCGGCCTCGCGCGCGATGATCTCCCAGAAAATGCGTTGCGTCCGCCCGTTGCCCTCACGGAACGGGTGAAGGATGTTGAAGTTGTTGTAGCTGACGCTCAGACGCTTCACGAATTCTTCATGACCGAGGCCTTTGAGAAGATCGTCACCGCGAAGCACCCCCTCGGAGTAGTGCACCCCTATGCTGAACAGCTCCAATGGCTGGAAGGGAAGCCCCTCGCCCTTGCCCATGTCGATGGTTCGTATCTCCCCCGCCCAGTCGTACACGTCCTGGAAGAGGAACCGGTGTATGCGGCGAAGCTGTTCCAGCGTCCCTTCCGCAGGTGGGAGATTCTCTCTCAGAATGGCGGCGCGGGCGGAGCAGAGATCGTTCTCCGCAGCCGCCAGCGCATCCTTGTCCGTGGCGCCCACAAGGTTCCGCAGCACGTTCGTTCCTGGAATCAGGTAGGGATCGAAGACACGCGCCATCGTCACTCCAATCCGTAACGGCGACGGGTGCGGGAAAGAAGCTCGGCGCTGCCGATGCTCCCCCGCGCATATTCTCCGGCATCGCGTATGAAGGCCCTCGTCACGTCACCGCCTTCCAGCCGCACGGACTGCACCGACAGTCCGACGTTCTCCGTGCGGCGGCGCATCTCGGATTCAGATATCGTTCCGAACATTGCACCTCCTTTTCTCTTTAGATTCTAGCAAAACCGACGGCCCTTAGACGGAGCCGCGCCTGATTCCGCTCCTAAAGTCCTTCATTCCAGTCGCAATCCTTTCGCCAGATGCCACGCATGACACGTCAGGCACGCCACCGCACCGTCATCGCCCAGAAGGAGCGTCAGATCGGCAAGCTCCGGGACGAGGTGGAAAGGCTCAGGAAGATCCTGCTGGAACGGGATACCGGAACCGGTGAAAACCGGGAAACTGTTTAAATCAAAAACCGAAATACCGAAAGAACTACATACCGAAAAACCGGGATATGGAAACACTGGAAAACCGAGACAAGGAGAAACCGATGAACGAGAAGACCCGCGAACCGATGGTGATCGCGCTTTGAGACTGCTTATATCGTTTTGGACGGAATGAGCGTCAATCAGAAAGTTATGTATGATGGTTTCGCTTATTTATCTCGGTAAGGAGAATCCCATCTCATACAAGACAGTATTCGGCATGGACGGTTTCGATAGACATGACACCGATGGAGGAAACCAAACCGCGGATTCAGCCAGCGATATAAAGGTGTATCCTGAGTCCGCTTCGGGATGTTTGATTAACGACTTGGGCAAGTTGCTGAATATGAATCCGGATTTCTATAGACGACGGATCCGCCGCATTAGGACGGCCGCGATTGCCGTCGGGCTGAGTGCCATTTGCCTGATTGCCATTTTCTTGATTCCAGATGATTCGAATCCGGTTTTCCAGAATTTCTTCAGCGCACTGTTTGGTTTCTTCCTCGGGTTGGCCTCTTCTGTATATGAGAAATTCCGCAAATGGGCCGACCGAGTTAATCAGACCATGAAAGACGCTGAAGGACGTATGCCGATATGGGAAGCCATATATAAGAATTCCATATTCTACGATGAATGTTTTATAACGCTTCCGGCGGCACGCGTATCCCCAACCTGGGCACAAAGAGCATGGATTAAAATCAGATTCCCCTCATTGTCGCGCAAGTGGCATAAGTATTTTCGCAACGGAATGGCTGAACCAGGTTTGAAACCATTACCATTTCCGCTTATCTATGACTCTTCGCAGAGTGAGCAAAAGAAGTTCTCGATAAGATGGCGCCATTGGTTCAATAAGAGGGAATGCAGAAAGCAGCTTCATTACCTGGAGTCGCTGAGCCGATGCGTCTTCATGCTCAAACCGTATCAGGCGACTCTTGATTATCTACTGGCCTATTCGCCCAAGATAATCGGGAAGGAAATTCGTAAGGATAAAATCCTGAAGGGATACATTCCAGTTAATGACGGAGTCTACGTTTACCAAAAAAATGTAGACAAATAAGCAATACCGGAATACGGAAATACTGAAATCAGTAAATACCAAAAAACAATATACCGCAATCGGATCCACGTGAATCCAGGACGCTTTTTTCAGGAACGCGGTCGAGAACACGGTACGGCACCTGACGGTGGTAGGCGACCACCTTGTTCTTTCCCATCCATTCCAAAGTCGGCATGACCTGTTCTCCTCGCTACTTCATGGAATTGGTATACCCAGAGTATATCGGCCTAATGGCTCATATGACGCGCGGGCCTTCCTGATCGATTCCGGCGCTTTTGTCGTTCTTTCCACGCCGATCGAGGTTTTCCTGCAATGTATCGTCGAAACTATCCAGCAGATCCGTCTTGCTGCGGATGATGCAGTGCATCTTCGGTTTCCGGCGTAGTCCCTCGACCAGATCGACGAAAGCGCGTTCCTCCTGCTCCACATAACCGAGTTCGGGTTGTTTCCTTGGCCATCAATCGATATACACGAATGATTGCGGCGCACTATGAACCTGCGGCTCATAGTAGGACAACGGACGCGGTCGGACAAACCGTTTCACCTTCCCAAGCTTGATTGCGTAGGCGACGTCACGACCATCGAAATAGTCCATGAACCGCTCCTTGCTGATACCGCCTTCCTTTCCCGTCTGGAGCCAGATACTTTCGGGATCCGCGGTTTTGATGCCGTCGATTTTCACCTCGCCCACGACTTTGCACTGAGGGCTCGTCGCGTAGATCACAATGGTATCCACTTCTGTCCGTTTGAAGATACGTCGACGGAACTCGTAGGTTTCTCACCGGACAGGATCCTATCCACATATTCGGGCTTAATCGACAACATAGCTTTCATCGGCTTCTCCCAAGGTAAGTATTCTTCCGAAACGTTTGCCATCAATCGGCTCGCAGACCAGCCTCGTCGATCTGTTGATGACCCCCTCCTCAATAAGGGTCTTGCGAATAGGGTGACGCTTCAGCGGGAAATTATAAAGCATGCAGATAATATAGGGGTATCTTTTTCTATTCCAGAACTGTTCCAACTCTTCATTGGTGAAAACGCTGCGGCCCTTGATGAAGGAAAAGAACTCCTCTTTCGTTCGGAATGAATGGATGTTCCGAACCTCAGTGACGGTGCAAATTGAGCTTATGACCGAAGTGAACTCTGCAGAACTTCCCCTAGGGCTGGTTCTGTAAATGGCGATGCGGTCACCGGGCATGAGAAACGACGCATTTAATGCGCCCGACAGATAGAGCTTCTCCAACGTATTGGTGCAGATTTCATCCTCGATCGGTATGCTCTTCTCAGTTCTGAGCCGTTCCACAAACATTCGTTGATGATATTCGGGACGGATGGCAAGGACGTAGTGCTTTTGATTCGTCGAGGTGAGAAACGGGAAAGACCTGTATGGGTCGTTCTCTTCTCTAGATGGTCTTGTCTTTTCCCAGACCTCCTCCCCTCTCTTCATCCGATATGGTTAAACCCATATTGTTTGAGCAGTCTTCGGAGGCCCCTCGTGCCGTCATTGTCATGCATCGTGACATAGATGCGTGGAAGACCGCTTTTTGCGAACCTCCTCAATGCGATGGCCAGCAGCCTTTTGCCGAGACTAGTGTGATGGTCGAGATCGACTTTGAAAGTACCGATTTTTAAGCGGGGACCAGAGAGCTCAGGTGTCACCCCCGATTCAATGCCGTCCTCTGTTTTCAGGTAGAGCATGGCAATCAGTTTTCCGCCCTGCGGCTCCCTGGCCACTAGAGTTCTCTCTCCTGCATCGCTTTTCCTTTTGAACCAGCGTTCAAAGTCATCGTAGGAGTCACGAAGGCTTCTGAAGAACGGATCCTCCAGATCCAACGACGAAAAAAGAACCTCCTGCATCGGATCCATAATCTCCGTCTTATTCATTGTTTCGCCCCTTTAACAACTGTTCCTTATTGATCGGCATGCCTATGCGCGCAATCCATAGCTTTGAAGCTCCTCCCCTGTCGATGGGAGGAAACAGCTCATAGAACTCTTCCCTCGAAATACCGGAGAGTTTTATAGTCTCGGAATCATTGTGGCGATCGCACATCATTGTCTCGGCAATTTCGTACATCCCGAGAAACGAACCATCCTCGGCGCTTACATACACGATTACTTGGGCATCCTCGAAAGGCGCGGATCTCACTTCGTATCGTTTTTCCCCGGTATGTATGAGATTGAAGAAACGATTGCATATTTTCGCCGTGACAAAAACGGTCCTTTTCATTGATTCCCCCAATCCTGCATCGCTGACGGTTCGATGATGAATTGGCTTCTCATTCTAATCGCACGACGTATACCTGTCACGACAGAGCTAATCCGCACAGTCGATTCATCTGCGCTGAAAACCATTCATCGAACTGGACATGAAGCTCCTGCAACGCCCCATCAAACTTCGAATACGCAAGAAGAAAAAAGCATAAGAGATAGAAAAGGAACCACACGAAAGGCATCTCTGCTATACGCTCCGCTATCTTGCGGTACCAGAAATATGCTCGCGACGGAATGAGTCTGACGCATCCGCCATATTCGCAGTTTTCGGGAGCGAGTGACTCGTTGGCGCTGAGGGAATCAAAGCTCCGGAAAGTACTCATCAGATCACCATCTATATACCCTCTCATCAGATCAACTGCAAGCAAACAGAGCCAGGCGGCAATGATGATCGATATGAATGAGAAGATGAGATTAGCCTGATCGCTAATGAAGCTTTGCATGTCGGATGCCGCCTGTTTAACGGCAGCATTCTTCTCATCCAAAGAGATGCCCTTGTCCGCATAGGTCTTGTCAAGAGCACTGAGTTTTTTACCGAGGTCGTCGAGCTGAGAACTAATTAGCCAGCCAAAGTATCCCCCGGCAAAAAACATGATGAGGGATGTAACTTGTTTTATAAGCCCTATGATTCTTCCCAGAAGAAGATACTTGTCGCTGAAGGGTTCCTTTCTGGGGGAGAATAAGAGGAAGAAAATCGGTTGGGAAAAGGGCAGGAACAACAACACATGCACGATAGCACATGCACATTCGCCAAGGACCGTCGGCACTTTATGAAGAAAACCCGCCAGTCCAACAAGCAATAGATATATGCATATGAGCGCTGTAGTGGCCGCATGCTTGACTTCGTCCAGTTGTTGCTCCCCCAGATTCGTCATTCCGATTGATCTCGATTTTCCAGTTTCCGCAAGGGGACGTTCTGTCTGACTCCGTTCTTACCGTCGTGACTTTCGCCCTGGACGAGATCCCCATGCAATGCCTCGACAAGCTTGTTATGAGAATCCGTCCCACTATGAATCGATTGACTCTTTCCCTCCTCCGGCTCACGACGCAGGGTCTCGACGAGATCAATGAAAGCGCGTTCCTCCTGCTCCACGCAGTCAAGGAAAATGGAACAGAACGATGTGGGATCGCCATTCACCTGCCATGCTTCCAGACTACGCGCGTAGGCCCGGCCCGCGTCATATTTGATGGCCACGGGACGGTATCCATGCCCGAGCAGTATGAAGTTGAGCAGCTGGCGGCCGGTCCGCCCGTTACCATCCATGAATGGATGGATGTTCTCGAACATCGCGTGGAAGCCGGCGGCCCTGAGCAGCGGATGCGCTGAGCAGCCATCCAACCCGTCGATCAAGGATCGCAGGTCGTCGCGGATCTCCAGCGGGTCCGCGGTCTTGACTCGGGTGGCGGTGATCCGCGCCAAATAGCCATAGGGACGGAACGTGCCGCGGGCGAACGGCTGGAGATCCAATGCGGTCACCTCGTGTAGACGACGGATCAGCTCCTCGTTCAGCTTCCGCCCCTCCTTGGCATATTCGCGCACGTAGGCCATGCCGTCAGCGACCCCTCGCGCTGCGAACACGTATCTGGCCGGCGAGTCCGATGGGACGAACTCGCCCTCCAACACCAGAGACGTGTCCTCCAGGGTCAGCGTGGATCCCTCGATGGCGTTCGAATTGTAGGTGTAGCGCACCAGCCAGTCGCGGTCGTAATCCGCCAACGCCATGTCCTCGACACCGTCCAACGGCTCCAGCGAGCGGGCCCGGTCCTTCAGCGCGTCGATCCTCCGCAGGCGTTCGGAAATCTCCCGTCCCCCTTCAAGGCGTTCAGCTCGTCGGGAAGGGCCTGGATGTGCCGCGACAGCTCGGGATTGGCCATCATGCTCCTCTTTTCATGTTCCGGTTGCAAAGTCCATTATTCCAGTAGTGATTCGTTGCGCTAGCGGTTCAGATGACGGCTCAACGCATCCGGTCCGGTTCCGACGCTTCTGGCATCCCCGTCCCGTTGTCCAAGGTTCTTCCGCAACGTCCCGCCGAACCTGTCCATCAAATCCGATTTATTGCGAATCGGGCCAGAAACACGAAGGACCTCACCTTCCCTGATCCTGCGGAGCATCCCGATACGCTTTACCAACTGTACCCGGATGGCATCGAGGCGTTCGGGCGCGAACATGCGCATGCGCGACAACTCGTGCGCCACCTCGTCGGGCCAGTCCGACAGAGCATCCAGATCGAACCGGCCCCAATCCTCCACCAGTTTGAGCTGCCGCAAGGCCGCAGGGCGGCCGGTCGCCGAATAGAACGGCTTGGCGAACCAGTCGCGGCCGTCCACATCGAGATCGCCGCTCCACAGGCTCGCGCCGGTGTCGTAGATCGGGGCCGGACGGACCGCAAGGGTCTCGATGTTCCGGATCAGACCGAAGTTGTTGTAATGCCTATCTGTATTGCGCATGAGGTAGTCGACCACGAGCCAATCGTCCGTGGCGTCACGAACCGCCCGTTCGTCTGCGCCGAAGCCGACGGCGGCGCGGATCCACTGGTCATGCGAGTTGAGGCCGTTGACGGCCTTGACGGATTGGAGCACCTGCCAGGCGGAGACCAGCTCCTCATGATTGGAGAGCATGTCCGCGCATGTGGACACCAGACGGTTGCCGTTGCGCGCCAGGGAATACCGGACGGCCGGAACGCCCAATCGCATGCAGAGCCTCGAGGCGATGACCTCGTTCATGGGCTCCTGGCCAGTACGGCCCGACTTGACGAGCAGTCTCCTGCCGGTGGCCCTGTCGATCGTCCAGCGTTTGGGAAGATCGCCGCCAGTGGACACGTCGGGGACGTTGAGGCTGATGTCATGGGACGACGAGTACGAGGTGAGCAGGATCTCACCCAGCGCCTCGTCGAAGGAATTGTCGAAGAAGTTGACGTCCTTCCATTCGGCCGGGTCATCCTCGCGTCTGACCCAATACTGGTCCGACAGGCTCAAACCGTAGGTCCGGTCGAGCAGCTCCCCGGTCGATGCCGCGCCAAGCGATTCGAGCACGCGGCGGATGCCGTCGCGGGTGGAGGGGATGGCGCGGGACCTCCACCATTCGTCGATCCTCTTGGCATACAGCGCGCTCTTGCCGTGCGTGGTGAATTCCAGGGGCAGACGATCATGGTCAAGGACCTCGCCAGAGGAGCACGCGCGACCGGACTCGGGATCGTATTCGAACGCAAGGACCGGATGGTCCCCGCACATGATCAGCTTGCGTGGCATGATCCCGCTCCCTCCAAACTTGGTCTTTAAAGATTCTACAGGCACGAATTACGCGCGAGACGGCGTCCCGTTTCATGACGCGATGCATGGATATGGGCCACTTCCGCAAATCGCAAGCCTCGGCGATGACGCCGACAACTGATACGGTAGTCATATTGGTTTCCCAAAGGTAAAGAGGCATGACCATGGGATTGTTCGACTTCGCTAAGAACTCTTTGGGTGACGTGCCGTCCGGCTTCGGCGGTCGGGGCGATATCGCCAACCATCTTTCAACGACCGATGAAAAGGCTCCGGTTGAAGGCTATGGCATGATGACACGAGCGTGGGGACATTTATGACCGAAGGATACTCGCATAAAGCGGCACACATCGTTGAGCATATCATTCTCGCAATCGCGCTGATCTGGGCTGGAGGCTGCACTCTCATATGGATGCAAACGGATATGTCGCATCGCATCGTAAACGCGAAATCCGCTGACGGCACCTGCGAAGTGACCATCAGCGAACTCGGCTCGCCCATATTCTTCGGCCCAAGCAGCATCACGGTCAAAGTCTCTTGGGACACCGATCCCGGTGTTATCGGTTCCGAGAACGTCACGGAAATCAAAACGGATCTGCACAACGACGGCAAATCATTAGGCTCGGGCAACTTCACCGTCACCTGGCACGGCAACATCCCGACCGTCACCACCCATGGCGAGGAACAGCCGGACCAAAGCTACACATTCAACTGGAAATAACCGCTCCGAACATCATGTCTCTCCCGAGAGTAGTCCTCACAACAGGGCAGGTCCCACAAGGAGCATAGCTCATGCACCCACCGTCCGGTCTCAAGCCCATGAGACACTTAAGACCATGACTACCGTAATCATGCGCACCTCCGATGATAATCGCATGTGGTCGTTTTTGGCTTTTTTCCAGGGTTTTCCGTTCTTGGGAAATCTGCCGATTACCCTCGTTTTCCACGAGGCACCTACAGGCACCCGAAAATAATCTCGACTGACTCTCCCCTCACCGACCATACCGGCCGGTTCATGATTTTCATTCGAGACTTCCCGTTGACGATAGGCGCCCGAGCCCATACCGCCATCCAAGGGGGAAGTCAATGGAAAACACACGCACGAGGAAGCGCAGGAGATGGGGATCGGTGATCGTCCGCAAGGACGCGGACGGCAACCCGACCAGTTTCCAGGCGCGATACGTCAACCCGCTCGACCCGTCCAAGAAGGTCGGACGGAACTTCGGACTGGAATACGAGACGGAGGCCTACAGGTGGCTCGATGAGGAGCACTACCTCGTCACGCTCCACAACAAGGGCATCCGCCAATGGGTCCACCCATCGCAGCGAGGCACCGATACCATGCCCACATTCAGGGAATACGCCAAAGACTACTTCGACAAATACCGCAAACCGGACGGCAGCAAGCTCTCCGGACGAGCCAACCGGTGCAACGAGATCGTGCTGCGCCGGCTCAACAAGACGTTCGGAGACATCCCGCTCGACCGCATCACCAGACAGATGGTCGACGAATGGTATACGACAGCCAGGGACGAGCTGACGGCCTGGACGTTCGAGCAGGCCGCGCGCACGCTCAAACGGATCATGCTCGCCGCAGCGACCGAGCAGAACGACGGGACGCCGCCGCTCATCCCGGCGAGCCCATGCCGGTACCGCGTCATCAAACCGCAGTCCAAGCGACGGGACCAGCCGCCTATCACCGCCGACGAGATCAAAAGGCTGGCAGACCTGTTCCCCGACTACTACCGGCTCACCCTCTGGCTCTCCCTCCTGGTCGGCGGACTACGCCTCGGCGAGGTATGCGCCCTGCAGCTCAGGGACATCGACCTGGAGAACCTGCAGCTCCATGTCCGTCACTCCGTCAACCGCGGCCCCGACGACAGGGGCAAATACCGGTTGTGCGAGCCGAAGACCAAAAGCAGCAAGCGGGTCGTGCCGATCCCCAAACCGCTCGCCCCGCTCATCGAGGACCACATCAGCCAGTTCTGCAAGGACCGCAAGCCCGACACCATGCTGTTCCACTCGCCCATGCTGGACGAATGGCTGCTCCCGCCCACGACCATCGAGCGGACGTTCCGCATGGCCCGCGAAAAGATCGGCCGCCCCGACATCACCTTCCACTCATTGCGCGCCACGCACGCCACCATGCTCGTCCTCGAGGGAGGGACCATGCGCGAGACGATGGATGACCTCGGCCACACCAGCCTCACCGTCGCGGTGGACAGCTACCAGCGAATCGTCAGGGAACACCACCGCGACGCCGTGGAACTCCTCGCCTACCAGTACATGCCAACGGACGACCCGACAGTGATACGCACCGTCATCGACCAGAAGGAACGCCAGATCGACAAGCTCCGCAGAGAGGTGGACGGACTCAGGAAGATTCTTCAGGAAAAGAGCTGACTGAAACGGACCGCAGCAGGAAACCGGAACCGGTATATACCGGGACACCGGTTTACCGAGATACAGAAAAACCGGAATATTGAAAAACCAAAACCGGTAAAGACCGGCATCAAACGGGACAGGCCCCACACGTCTAAGTGTTGCGACAGCTACAGCCACAACGCTTAGACGCGTGAGGCACCCGCGGTCATAGCGCGAGGCAATGCCTGCAACCGACTGGATACCGCGATACCGGAACCGGTAGATACCGAAAAAACGAGATAACGAAATCGGCTTCAGCCTCGGAGTCCATCACGGCACGCCCCTTGCCGAAGAGATGGTCGAATAGCTTCTCCCCGGCCTCCTCTCGGTCGTACACGCCGCTCTCGTACATGTCCAGGATGAAATCGGCCCTGGCGAACCTCTCCTTCACATCATCGGGAAACATTGGCGCGTCGCCTGCGGCCACGCTCATGGTCACGTCATGGGAACGCACCTCGCTCACACCAGCCGCCTCGACGCCGGCCGAATCCAGCAGAGGCACCCACCGGTCGTCGTCACCCCGCGGATCCGGGCCGGCGATATGCGCCCACACGCTCCCGTCGTCCATGGTTCGGGCATCGCCCGACTCGGGCTCGCCGTGATGGTTGAAGTTCACCCCATCTGACCGCGCCCATGTAACCGGCCTGTTCGTCATCCATAGCTCTCATCCTTTTCCCCTAAAACGGCACCATCGTCGCCGACAACACCGATTATAGAAGCTACGGTGTTTCCCGCACCAAGAGCAGACTTGACCGAGAAGCAGAAAAAGGAACAATAATAGTTGAGGCACAAGAACAGGAAGAACCGCTAAACGAAGCCAAAGCGGGAAAGATCCTCGACACCATTTATGAAAAAGCCCTGAACGGCATCCCCATGGTGAGCCGCTCCGTAGATGAAATCGCCGACGACTACCTATCCCACCACGACACGCCGGAAGCCGCCGCGCGAAGCCTGGCTCGATGGCAGGTCGCCAAATGCGGCACGTCGGGGTTCCTCAGCGGGCTAGGCGGCATCATCACCCTCCCCGTCACCATACCGGCGAACATCGGCAGCGTCATGTATGTGCAGATGCGGATGATAGCGGCCATCGCGAAGATGGGTGGATACGATGTGAACTCGGACCAGGTGCAGACGATGGTGTACATGTGCCTCACCGGATCGACAATCGCCGATATCGTCAAAGAGACCGGCATCCAGATCGGCACGAAGTCCCTCACCGCGGCAATCAAGAAAATCCCCGGAGCCGCGTTCACGAAAATCAATCAGAAGATCGGCTTCCGTTTCCTCACCAAATTCGGCGAGAAAGGCGCGATCAACCTCGGCAAGCTGGTACCCATCGCCGGCGGCCTGATCGGCGGAGGCGTTGATGTCGCCTCGACCATCGTCATATCAAGAAACGCCATACGCATATTCATCGAGGACGAAACACTCGACATGTCCGAACCGACCGAAGAAGAAACTAGCGACACAGAGGATACAACGGTCAAAGCCACAGACTGAGCGGCTCGCCGTCATCCGCACTGCCACTATCACAGGCCAATGCCTGGCACGAACCGAATCCCTGACGAAGCCGGAAGTATGACGCATGCCAAAATACCGGAACCGGTAAATACCGAAACCAATACAGACTGGAACACCGGAACCAATGAACCAGTCCAGGCAATGCCGTCCAGGCGTTGCGACAACCATAGCGGCAACGCCTGGACGGGATTGATGGATACCGCGATACCGGAACCGGTGAATACCGAAAAAACGAGATAACGGAATCAGTTTCAGCCCTCGGAATCCATCACAGTACGCCCCTTGCCGAAGAGATGGTCGACAGTATTAGTGTTGTGCATGAAGTAGTTTTAGGATCAGACACATTACGGACAAGATAATGAATGGAATAAAAGAAACCTTCGGTTTAATTTCTGAAGCCATCAGCACTATGACGGAAAGCAGCAACGACTGGCCCTACACTTTGGTGGCAGCTCTTCTCCTTCTGACTGTTGTTGCTCATTGTGCCATCAAGATATCGACTTTGATTGGAGACAACGCATATTCAAGACAGCAGAAGCGTCTTTCAAGACTGTCATCTCTTCGCCAGGCAAAGGAGAATCATCCTGATGTGCTTCTTGAAGCTGAAATCGACGCAGAGACAGCAAAAGTGAACAGATACGATGCATGGTGCCGTTGGCGACAAGAGAAAACACAAAAACATCGGAATGAACTAATCGAGAAGAAAACGTCTCGAAGAAGAGCCAGCTTCTTTTTTACTCTTTTTTCTCTTCTGCTCCTTCTTATCCTATGGGCAATACCCTTCTTGCTCAAATTCTCGGGATTGCTTTCCCCTGAGAAAAGCAGCATTTTAAGCAATATTAAAAAGGAAGACTTACTAGGCGTGGGTTTCCTCCTCGCTTTTCTTATCCTGCCGATAATCTGGATTCCTGTATATATCGTTGCTTACCGTTCATACCGGGCCGTCAAAGAAGCAAATAACCCAATATCGATATGGGGTTTTTCCTGGATGTCGACATCCATGTTGTTCTCGGCAACGATTGCAGTGTCAATTGAGACAGCCACGAAATATACTGCCAAACTCTTAGCCAGGGAGCTAATGCTGGTGGCAATCGCTGCCCTGTTTGTTCCTTTGAGCCTTGCCGTGGGATATGCCATCGATTACATAATCGATAGATGGAGATTCGCCAATCGTCCTGACTCGGAAGATCATTATCATGATTCGTTCTGTTCTCCCACACTTTGCCGCATGTTGGCTGGCTCTAATTTTGTATTCTGGCTATGTATTTCCATCTTATTTGAAGTGGTTTATTTCGAATCGGCTATAGATAATATCTGCGTATTAGTGCTTGTCATTATCCTAAGCCTTGTGGTTTTCTTCTCAATCGTAGTTTCTCTCATTTGTATTATTTCTTTTATCCGCGAGGATGAGTTTGCACTGCACGGCCATCATGTGATCTTCCATGATGGACAGAAAAGCAAGCTCAAAATAATAAACGAGCACAGAATAATAAGCTATGGTCTTTCGGCGAAAAGCGCGTACTATCAGCCTTCAAGTCGGAAGAAGGGACTCATCTTTGAAGGATGGAATACGCAAGAAGACGGTCATGGCGTAAGCATAAGAAACGCGGATGATTTTGACGCGATGGTCCCAAAAGACAAATGCGGGGAAATCAAACTATATGCCCAGTGGAAGGAACCATCTTCTCCTGGTCCGACCAGCGGTATCAGATCAGCGGCGAAATAGGATAAGGACCGCCGCCGACACCCGTAGGGGCCAAGGGTGAGCATCTCACATCGTATACGGAGACCCTCACCCCTGCGTATGGCCGACCGTGTATCCCCGACCATGAATGTTGCAACACTTAGACACCATGGAACATGCACGATCGGATAGAGACTACGGACCGGCTACCGGAACCGGTAAAAGCCGAAAGAACGAAATCGATTCTGCTTTCATTCTTTTACGCCCTATGCACGCCAAGCGCCATAACAATGTTTGCGATGAACTTGTCATACGTCAGTGCCGACGAAGGCTCATAGGCCACACCGTCCTCGGGATTCGCGAACACGAGCCAGACGGCCTGGTACAAGCTCTTTCGACGGAGTCGGTCACAGAGCAACAAAAAACGATCGAGGTACGACGCCCCCTCGAAATCAGGGTCAATCGGAAAATGCGCTGACCGCACCCCACGTCCGACAATCCGACTGTCCGGACAATCGTGAACTATCATCACATAGCCCATGACCGGTGGAATACTGCTGGAACCAAGCAGATTCTCATCGAACGCCGTATGCGCGTCAAATGCCGAGCCGATTGATTCCTCCGCGCGGTTGTTGGCGTTGTTCCCGAAGGAACTGTTAATGCTCTTCAATTCGATAGCGCTTACGAGTTCGCCGTTGTCAAGCGCCAGCAAGTCCCAGTTCTTGGTGGGACGGAACCAGCCCGGTAATGTGCACATGCGTCCTTGGTCATAGACCTCATCAGGATGGAAACCCGCATTAATGAGATCGTCACGAATGATAGCTGCAATCGGATCCAGGTGCTTTCCAGACGTGATCCCCTGACGTGCTCCCTGATCGGAATGCCCTGCTGCAGCCTGTGCCTCGCGGGCACGTCGAGAATCAGGTTGACAACCCATTTTTTCGTATAGACAACACCGTGGTGCACAGATGCCATAATCCTCCTCCTGAAATCAGATACTCCTCAGTATCACCTATTAGAAACCGACAAGGAGTATCGGCCCGGCCCGTGAAACGCTGTCCTCAGACGGCCAAACACCGGAATCCCCAGCATCCCTTCCGCGGGCGGGTGGTTGTCCCTCAGCATGGTGGCGCGGGCGGAGCAGAAAAGTTCTCCGCGCGGCGTCGCATCTCGAATTCAGATATAGCTTCAATTCCGAACATCACGCCACTCCCTTTCTCCCTGATTCTCATTTCGTGGCCCCGGGCCTTCGGCCTAATGGCCCATATGGCGCCCAGAACCTTTGTGACTCGTCGTTTCAGAAAATAAATTCTACAGGCGCGAATCGAACGTGGGGGCGGCGGCCCGGCTCATGGCGCGACGTTCGGCCTGGTGGGCCGTTCGAGCACCCATTCGGCGAACGCGCGGATGATGACGGAGGCGACGATCACGCCGATGGATCCCCAGAAGCACGGGACGAAGTCCGGCTTTGCATGGTCGGTCCAGAACCAGACGACCAGAGCGAGGAGCAGCGCCAGGCCGGCGGCCAGAGCGGCGAGCTTGTGGAACACGAGGGCGATCGTGCGGATGGGATGCGTGACCAGTCCCACCGCCAACGCGACGACGACGAGCAGGCGACGAAGCCGGTGACGATGATGGCGATGCCAGGTATATCGCGAGCATATAGAGTCCGAACATGATCGACCTTCCTTCTCTCTTTTCTATTTCGTTTCTTCAGGCAAGTAGGTGTAGGCGACGGCCGCACCCTCCGCCTCAAGCAGCGCGGCGGCCTCGCGAACGGCGGCGGCACGGCGCTTCACGGACTCCTCGGCCCGGACCCAGTCGGGCAGTCCCTCGGGCAGGCCGGAGACGCGGGAGAACGAGAGCACGGCCCTTTTCTCCCCCCTGTGCCGTTCCACGATAGCCGCGACAGCGCGCCTGTGTTCGGCAAGATAGTATTCGAGCATGGTTCTCATCCCCTCCGAGGGTTGGATCCGGTATTTCTCCGACTCGTATTTCTTGACCATGTCCACGGTAAGGTTCGCAAGCACGGCCACGTCGTGCTGGGTCATGCCGATGCGTTCGCGCGTCGCGCGCATCCACGCCTTCGCCTCGCTCCAATCCTCTTCCGCCATGACCCCTCCTAGATATAAGAAAGCCGGATCCGCCTGCGCGAACCGTGATTATACCTTTAGTATAATCGAGGTTTTCTACAGGGCGGACCCGGCGTTTCCCGGAGCACGGTCGAAGCTGTGCCCCGTTCCGTCACTCGGCCGATGCCGATGGATTATCGTCGGTCATGGTCTGCTGTGTCTCCGTCATTTCTTTTTCCTTTCCTTGTTGTTATTGCCGAAGTCGAAGGCGATGCCCTTGTCCTTGTCGATGAGGAGCGCGGCGTCGAACGTACTGCCCTTCCTTGAGGTGAAGCCCTTGAGGCTGACCTTCCGGCCGTCGAGCAGCCTGCGCATGGTCGTGTCGGTGATGGTCTTGCCGGCGATGGTCGTCCAGGCGCGCCAGCCGCATCCCTCCGTGGTATTCCATGTGCCGTCGGGTTGTTTCTCTCGCCGGTTGGTGGAGCATTGGAACACCTTGCCCGTTTTGACGACGGGCTTGCCGCAGCGTGGGCAGTCTCCGAACGATTCCGTGTTCCGCGTCTTCGCCTGCACATGGTCCTGCCGGACGGTGGTCTGCGCGTCGGCCGGGATGCGGGCGGCGAGGTCGCGGAACTCCGTTTCGACCTGCGAGGCCGCGGCCTGGCTGTGTTCGACCTCCGAGAGGCGTCGTTCCATGTCGGCGGTCAGTGCCACGTCCTTGAGCTTCGGGGCGACCACGTCGATCAGGGATCGGCCCTGTTCGGTGGAGCGGAGCTGCTTGCCCTTGCGTTCCACGTATCCGGTGCGGATCAGCTTCTCGATCACGTCGGCGCGTGTGGCCGGCGTGCCGATGCCGCCCGAATGTGATTCGTCGTCGTCCAGTGCGGCCTTGAGGTCCTTGTCCTCCACCCAGCGGCTGGCGTGTTCCATCGCGGCGAGCAGAGTCGCCTCGGTGAACGGCTTCGGCGGTTTCGTCTTTCCCTCGGACAATGTCGCGCCGCATTGCGGGACCGGCGCGATGGAGACCCCGTCGGTGAGGTTCGCGGGGATGATGTTGCCCGCGGCCTCGTCCTCCTCGCCATGGTCCTCCTGCGGGGCGGCATGCTCGATGGCGTGCCAGCGAGGGAGACGGGCTGGTCGGAACGGCTGGTGAAACGGCATTCGCCTCGGGCAGAAGTCGGCCTTCGTCCGGATGTTTCTCGCACCAATGCGGTCGATGTTCGCGACGACGTTCGTCACGTCGTGCACGTAGTCGTCGCCCACGGCCTCCCACATGCGTCGCACCACGCGCGTCAGCACGAGACGTTCGTCGTCGCCGAGCTCGTCGAGCGCCGCCTTGTCGGCCTGCATGGTGGGAAGGATGGCGGTGTGGCCGGCCACCTTCGCGTCGTTCACGGTCAGTTCGAGATGTGGCCGTTCAGGTTTCGCGTCCGGTTCGATGAAGCCGGCGGCGAGCCGGTCGCCTTCGGTGAGGCCGCGCAGCGTGTCCAGGTCGTCGTGCGTGATGTACTGCGAGTCGGTGCGCGGATACGTCGCCAGTTTTTTCTCATACAGGGATTGCAAGGCGGACAGGGTGCGGGCGGCGGTCAGGCCGTGCAGCCGGCTCATGTCCTTCTGCAATCCGGTCAGGTCGTACAGGCGGGGCGGCGCGTCGTGCTGCTGCTTGCGTTCGGCCTTGAAGATCGAGAAGGCGAAGTCGTCCGAGTTGACGATCCGCAGCAGCGTCTCGGCGTCCTCCCGCTTGTCCAGTCGTTCGCCGGCCAGTTTCCATCCGCCCATCGGGGCGACGACCTTCCAGTACGGTCGGGCCACGTGGCCGGCGATTTGCCGGTCGCGGTCCACGATCATCGCGAGTGTGGGCGTCTGCACACGTCCAACGGTGAACCGAGCGTTGTAGACGAGGCTGTAGGCGCGCGACGCGTTCATGCCGATCAGCCAGTCGGCCTTCGCACGGATCATCGCCGAATCGGCGAGCCCCTGGTATTCCGTCTCGTCCTTCATGGACGCGAGGGCGTCGCGGATGGCGTCCTCCTCCAGGCTCGCGACCCACAGGCGTCGCATCGGCTTGGAGACGCCGGCATGCTTCACGATCCGACGGAAGATGGCCTCGCCCTCACGGTCGGGATCGCATGCGTCGACAAGCATGTCGACGTCGCCGCGGCGCATCAGTCCCGCGACGACCTTGTACTGGCGGTCCGCGCCCTTGTCCCGGCTGACCTTCCATTGCCAGTCGGGTGTCGGGTCGATGGGCAGCGTGTCGAGGCTCCACCTGTCCCAGTCGTGGTCCTTATATTCGTCGGGCGCGGCCAGGTCGACGAGGTGGCCTGCGCCCAGGTGACCAGGTCGTCGCCGACCTGCACATAGCCGTCATGCTTTCCATGTGCCGCCGACCGCCTGGGCGATGGCCTGGCCGACCGAATGCTTCTCGGCGATGATCAGTCGCATCCCGCATCACGTCCGATCATCAGTAGTTGCCGGACGCCCATGCGGGCCGTCCGTCGTCCGAGGTGTCGGGTTCGGCGGCGGGCTCCTGGCGGGGCGGGCTCGTCGTCCGCCGTCCTGGAC
>ENA-OQJX01000519-OQJX01000519.1-human-gut-metagenome-genome-assembly--contig:-NODE-519-length-19074-cov-2.899826_pt1 | contig 19074 bp, 24 predicted proteins | sample MGYA00242615_ERZ504782 | MGnify/ENA primary metagenome ERZ504782 (study PRJEB26092, sample SAMD00036354) | human gut metagenome | host: Homo sapiens | study: EMG produced TPA metagenomics assembly of... | reverse complement strand
TTTAGGTAGTGATTCATCGCATTTTTTGTATTTTGGGCAATTAATAAGTGAAAGAATAAGGTAACAATTTATTTAAACCATATAAATCATGTACTTATGTTAACACCTGAAGACAAAGACTTATTAGTGAAAAAGAAATTTCCGAGCAGCAGATTGCAGAACAACTGGCTTGCTTTGAAAAGGGTTCCCATTTTTGAAGCTGGATGCAGCCGCTTCTGTTGAAAAGGGAATCATGGCTCCCGCCGAAAATGAAATGAAAAATTATTTGGAAGCATGGGATACATATAAGGAAGGTGAGAAAACCATCGTGAAGTTTGTACCCGCCTCTGGTGCTGCCAGCCGCATGTTCAAGAATTTGTTCGAATTCCTGGGGGCTGATTACAATACTCCGAAGACAGATTTCGAAAAGAAATTTTTCGACCATATTCATAGCTTCGCATTCTACAATGACTTGAATGCGGCTTGTATGGATAATACAGGAAAGAATATTGATGCTTTGATGGCCGGGAAGGATTATAAACCTATAGTAGCCAATCTGCTGGAAGCTGCCGGCTTGAACTATGGGGCATTACCGAAGGGGTTGTTGAAATTCCATCGGTATGCGGATGGTGTGCGTACGCCGCTGGAAGAACATTTGGTGGAAGGCGCGTTGTATGCGGCAGGCAGAACCGGAAAAGTGAATGTGCATTTCACCGTTTCTACGGAACATCGTGAATTGTTCACAAAGCTGGTGGAAGAGAAGGTTGCCGTTTATGCAAAGAAGTATGGAGTAGAATATGATGTGTCATTTTCTGAACAGAAACCGAGTACGGATACGGTTGCTGCCGATATGGAGAACAAACCTTTCCGCGATAAAGGCAAACTGTTGTTCCGTCCGGGAGGGCACGGCGCGCTGATTGAGAATCTGAATGACCTGGATGCCGATGTTATCTTTATCAAGAATATAGATAATGTGGTGCCCGATCGCTTGAAAGAGTATACTGTTACGTATAAAAAGCTGATTGCGGGGGTACTGGTTACTCTGCAGAAGCAGGTATTTGAATATCTGGAATTGCTGGATGGCGGTAAATATACACATGCGCAGCTGGAAGAGATCATTCGTTTCTTACAGCAGACTTTATGTTGCCGCAAACCGGATATCAAGGATCTGGAAGATGCCGATTTGGTTATTTATCTGCGTAAGAAGTTAAACCGTCCGATGCGTGTATGCGGTATGGTGAAGAATGTGGGTGAACCGGGAGGCGGCCCGTTCCTGGCTTATAATGCGGATGGTACTGTTTCACTGCAAATTTTGGAAAGTTCTCAGATTGACATGAATGATCCGGCCAAGAAGAGATGTTCGAGAAAGGTACTCACTTTAATCCGGTGGATTTGGTGTGTGCGGTACGAGATTATAAAGGAAACAAATTCGACTTGGTGAAGTATGTGGATAAGGCTACAGGTTTTATCTCTTATAAATCAAAGAACGGTAGAGAACTGAAAGCATTGGAACTTCCGGGCTTGTGGAATGGTGCGATGAGTGACTGGAACACTGTTTTCGTTGAAGTGCCGTTGAGTACCTTTAATCCGGTGAAGACTGTGAATGATTTGTTGCGTGAACAGCATCAATAACCCCTTTTTATTGTAGATTACATGGATTTATACAGATCGGAAGATTTGTGTAAATCCGTGTAGTTTTTTTGTGAAATTAATTTATATACCCTTGATTACTAACCTATAATTAAAAAGAATGAACCTGCTGACCTTTATTGCTCCACTGGCTGTGGCGGCAACTTTTATGATGCCGGCCGATGCCGCAAATCACAAAGAATTACCGGCATTGGGAAATACTCATATTCAAGTATTCGACAAGACCCCTGTTTGTTTTCGTCCCGACTCTTTTCCTAATTATACTCCTGCCAATGCTGACGGAGTGATCCGTCTGGTAAACGGGCGTATTATTTTAAAGAAAATAACCTTGCCCGATTACAAAAGAGATGTGGATGTTACCCTGAAAGTAACTGTAGCTTCCAATGGTGACCGTTGGGATAAATCTGGCTCTTGTTTTGTGCTTCCCAAAGAATCGGTGATCAATCTGATGAATATAGCCGAAGGCAAGAGGGCGTTTCCTGCGGTAGACAGTGCCAAATATGAAAAAATGATTGGTATTGTTCCGGGTAAGGATTATGTGCCTACCCTTGACTGATGCGTTTTATGACCCCGTTCGGTGTGGGGTATTATAGTTCGGATAATGATTCTTTGAGCAGCAAGAGACGTCCTGTATATATCCGAAATGGGAAAAGAGTGTGACTTGGGTGCAGGATATTACCGATCTTTATCCGGCATTGGAGAGAGAGGCATACGTGGGAATTTATATTGATACATGGACTGCCGAGGGGTATGTGGCCAGCATGGAATTGGACGTGAAGGAGAGTAAGATTACTTGCGACGTGATACCGGAGCGCCGTGTGAAGCCTTTGATGAATACGGTGTATTATATCGGACAGACTTATCCGGATATTTTCTCACGCAAAGATGTGGTGATGGATTTTGATATGTCGAAAGCTGCCAAGAATGTTCGTTTGAAGTATATTGTTACAGGTCACGGGGGCGATAGGTGGCGGAGATGAGTTTGTGGAGAAACGAAACATTGTGTCTGTTGATGGCAAGGAGGTGTTGAATTTCATTCCTTGGCGTGACGACTGTGCTTCTTTCCGCCGTTTTAACCCAGCTACGGGAGTATGGCTGATACCACGAGTTGCCGCATATATAGGTGATAAGGGTTATACGACAAAAGAGATTGAAGAACCTTTGGCTTCTTCAGATTTATCCCGTTCCAATTGGTGTCCGGGTAGCGATGTGATGCCTGAGGAGGCTGTTATTGGTGACTTGCCGGCCGGTAAACATTCTTTTAAGGTAAGTATCCCTGAGGCACAACAGGTGGATGGCAATAAATTGAATCATTGGCTGGTTTCAGCTTATTTGGTTTGGGAGGAATAACTTTTCCCAATTATTAATAGCTGCTGGAGCAGTTTGAATCTTTCCGAATATGAATGGTGAATTTCTTTCGGAAGGATTCAAATCCTCTTTGCGGTAAATAATGAACATTATTTGTTTTTTCTTTTCATGCTGCGGATGATTTCTTTGTCCTCCGTGCTTACCCGATAAGATTCTATGATTTTTTGTAGCGCTTTATTGTAGGTAAAGTCATCTAAATGATTTTCCTTCAGATAGTTCACCGTCTTTTGAGGAAATTTGACATAACATACGGATAAAGCCCATGCTACAGCCATCTTCACATAATATCCTTCGTGACTGATCCGGTCCATCCATTGCAATACGTTGTTTATATACTCTTCGTCAATATAATGAGCCATTGCCATTACTACTCCGAAACGTATCTCATATTCTTTGTCGGATTTCATCCAGTTTTCCAAAAATAGCCAGACCCTTTTCTTGTTCTTGTCAACAAACCGTTGTTTGCCGTAAAAGTCAAAAGTGTCACAAACAGACCAACTGTTGATGATGGTAACAAACCGGGCAACCAGTGAAAGATATGCTTCTATGTCTTTCATTTTCAGATTGCTTATTACCATACCTTGCAACATACGTTCTTCCATATAATAAGTATCCGCAGTCTGTAGATAACTCTCCCAGTCATCTTTGGCAATTTGTGCTCCTAACCGCCTTAGGGCAGGGATGCGGATACCCAATACATTTTCTATTCCCGGATGCAGCGATTCGGTGAACTTTTTATTTCCATTTTCTGCCAGTTGCAGCAAATTTTCTTTTATGGTCAATCCGTTGATACGATATTCGTCCATTTTGTTTTTGTAAGATAGGGTTAGATTTTCAGTCCCATGATATAATCGTTCATATAATATCCGTTGCCTATATAGAAATCTCCTTCTGCAACTTTTTCCATTCCTAAATGTTGGTAGAATTGTAAAGCCTTATTGTTACGGTTTACATTCAAGTGCATTTCGCAAGGTCCGGGATGGATTTCTTTAATTGCTTTGACGGCCTGCTCAAATAGTGCTTTGCCCAACCGGCAACCTTGAAAACGAGGAAGTACATAGATTTTCTGCAGATGAAATAAATGTTCTCCTTCGGGCTGTATGGAAACATATCCGGCAGCTTCTCCATCTTTGTAAGCTATGTAATAGATGTGCCCTTCTTCTTTCTATTTGTTTACGCAGATTTTTCGGAGAGTACATCCAGTCCATCATGTAATCCAATTGTTCTTTTGAAAGAATTTCCTGGTAGGTGGCCGGAAATACAATCTGAGCCATCTCGTTAATCAACTGAATATCATTGGTTGTCGCTTTTTGTATGGTAAACATGATCTTTATATCTTTTTAGGGTTATAACGAGAGACAAAGATAAACTTTTTACAACAAAAAAAGGGGACTTCCTTTCTTTTACTTGTTTAAATATTAATTTATGCAAAATAATAGAACTATGCAATACAAGGTACTGATATAATACATATATTTGTGCCAAACAAAGTATTATAAATTATGAATGTAGACAATGTACGATCTCAGATGCGCAAAGGAATGCTGGAATACTGCATTTTATTGTTGTTGCACAAAGAGCCGTCATATGCTTCGGATATCATTCAAAGATTGAAAGAAGCCCGGCTCATTGTAGTAGAAGGGACGCTTTATCCGCTGCTTACCCGGCTGAAAAACGATGACCTGCTCTCATACGAATGGGTAGAGTCTACTCAGGGACCACCTCGTAAATATTATAATCTCACTCCTCAGGGTGAAATATTCCTTAGCGGATTGGAGACTGCTTGGGAGGAGTTGACGAATACAGTGAATCATTTAAAAAACAATTAAAAACAGGATACAATGAAAAAGACTTTAACCATAAATTTAGGAGGTACCGTTTATCATATAGACGAAGACGCTTACCACTTGTTGGATAATTATTTAGCAAATTTACGCATTCACTTTCGTCGTGAGGAAGGTGCGGAGGAGATTGTACATGATATGGAATTACGCATATCTGAACTGTTTGCTGACCGTTTGAATGAGGGCAAACAGGTTATTACCATTGAGGATGTGGAAGAAATCATAGCCCGGATGGGTAAACCTGAAGAACTCTCTGGTGAAGGGAATGGAGAAACATCCGGTTCGGAAAAGGCAAAAGGGACCACTGTACGCCGTCTGTTTCGTGATCCGGACAATAAAGTGCTGGGTGGTGTGGCTTCCGGATTGGCCGCTTATATGGGATGGGATGTTACTTGGGTACGTATCATTCTATTGGTTCTTGCTTCTTTGTTCATGGGGTGATATTGGCTTATATCATAGCGTGGATTATTATTCCTATGGCGCATACCGCCCCCGAGAAACTCGCCATGAAGGGGGCTGCTATTAATGTGGAGAATATAGGCAAGACTGTAACAGACGGATTTGAAAAAGTGAATGATTATGTACGCTCAGATCGTCCTAGAAGTATCTTGCAAAGATAGGGGAGGGGATTGTGTCTGTGGCGGGGTTCCTTATCAAATTCCTGCTTGTTTTCATTGCTATTTGCTGTGCGCCTGTATTGTTTGTATTATTGATTGTCTTTTTTGCATTGCTGATGGCGGCTACGGGGCTGATTGCTGCATTGCCGGCAGTGCTTTATGAGGTGCTGCCTGCAGTTAATTGGGCTACGGTGGGTAGCTCTCCGGGGTTGACTGTCGCTATGTCCGTTGCAGGTATTCTGGTTATCGGTATTCCTATTATAGGACTGATACACATGCTGATGCGTCATTTTGGAGGTTGGCAACCCATGTCCATTGTAACCAAAATTATATTTATCGTATTGTGGCTCATCGCTTTGGGAGTGGGTGTTTTCTTTGTACTGAATGATCCAAATATTGCTTCAATGATATCGTATAGTTTATAAAATACACTATCTTTGCAGATGGAAAGTTGGGAATCAAGAGGTGTCTTGTTCTCAACTCTCCGTTTTTGTAAGGAATATCAAACATATGTAAATACTATGACTAAGAAGATTTTATTGCTGGGTTCCGGCGAATTAGGTAAAGAATTCGTCATTGCGGCAAAACGTAAAGGGCAGTATGTTATTGCTTGCGACTCTTACGCAGGTGCTCCGGCCATGCAGGTGGCTGATGAATTTGAAGTGTTCAGTATGCTTGACGGTGATGCATTGGATGCTGTGGTAGCCAAACACAAGCCAGATATAATTGTGCCTGAAATTGAAGCTATCCGTACCGAACGTCTGTATCATTTGGAACAGGAAGGTATCCAAGTAGTGCCGAGTGCCCGTGCTGTGAATTTCACGATGAACCGTAAGGCTATTCGTGATTTGGCAGCTAAGGAATTAGGATTAAAGACAGCCAAATATTTCTATGCCAAGTCTCTGGAGGAGTTGAAAGAAGCTGCAAAAGAAATTGGTTTCCCCTGTGTGGTGAAGCCTTTGATGTCTTCATCCGGCAAAGGCCAGTCTTTGGTCAAAAGCGCGGATGAGTTGGAACAGGCATGGCATTATGGGTGTGAAGGCAGTCGTGGAGATATTAAAGAATTGATCATTGAGGAGTTTATTCAGTTCGATAGTGAGATAACTTTGCTCACCGTCACTCAGAAAAACGGTCCTACTTTGTTCTGTCCGCCTATCGGACATGTACAGAAAGGAGGAGATTATAGAGAAAGTTTCCAACCGGCACATATTGATCCCGAACATTTGAAGGAAGCGCAACGTATGGCTGATAAGGTAACGGCAGCTCTGACTGGTGCGGGAATCTGGGGAGTTGAATTTTTCTTGAGTCATGAAAACGGAGTTTATTTCTCCGAACTTTCTCCCCGTCCGCATGATACCGGAATGGTGACTTTGGCAGGTACTCAGAATTTAAATGAGTTTGAGTTGCATCTGCGGGCGGTGTTAGGACTTCCTATTCCTGAAATTACACAAGAACGCATAGGGGCCAGTGCAGTGATTCTTTCTCCTATTGCCAGCAAGGAAGCTCCCCGTTATCGTGGTGAGGAAGAAGTTTGTAAGGAGACAAATACTTATCTCCGTATTTTTGGTAAACCTTATACAAAATTGAATCGCCGTATGGGGGTTGTGGTTTGTTATGCTCCTAATGGCAGTGACTTGGACGCTCTGCGTGACAAATGCAAGGCTGTTGCTGCAAAGGTAGAGGTGTATTAATATCTTGTATTGATGGATATAAAATAAAGGTCCGGGCTTTCCCAAGTCCGGACTTTTTGTTGTTCCGAAGGTATGCTTCCCTGGAACAAGGTTTTATAGTCTCTCTTTTGTGACTAACATTACAGAGAAATAATAATAGAGAGAACTCCACATCAATGGTTACGGTATAATAAGATAAATTCTTTTTGGCAAAATTGCAACATTTAATAATCTCAGACAATACCTACAAATAATGATTTTGATAGATACCTTTTCTACTTTCGTTTATTATAGCTATAAATAGGGATGTCTGACTGTCCAGAATACCTATATCATGCGATTGCACAGACAGATGGCAAACCTTATCTTTGCATTGTAAATAAGTCATATAAAAATTACGTAAACCACAAGTTAGTTATTAGTTAGTAGTCTCCCTGCGAAGTGATTCGCGGGGAGTGCTTCTTTTATGGGGGTAATTTCCTTTTTTTATAGTGTTTCAGGTTCTTTGTCCAAGTTGGTTTCTATTTGTTTCGGAAAGGATAGCTTTTCATTGATGGATGAGGGCTATCCGTTTGCGTAGCTATGCATTCCTCCTAACAGAAAATTCACTCCGAAGTAAGTAATCAGTACTGTTATAAAAGCAGTTATACAGAAAACATGAAAAAACATGGTGCGATGAAACCATGGCAGTGATCTCGGATGCAGTGCCAAGGCATATACCAGCATGGTGATTAAGGCCCATACTTCTTTAGGATCCCATCCCCAATAGCGTCCCCATGATACGTTTGCCCATACAGCACCAATGAAAATACCGATAGCGAGTAAGAAAATTGCCGGATAAAGAATTATTTGGCTTATTATCTGCAATCGTTCTATTTGTTCTTTGCATTCTTTCTGTGATTGGTGGAGTATGACCGCTGTTACACCATTCAGCATGATAAATGCCAGCAGCGAATAAGCGATCATGATAACTACTACGTGGATACTCAATAATGGAGATTGCAGAACCGGCATCAGTTGTGTGATTTGTGGGTTTGATTCTCCCAGCATGGATACCATCAGCGTAAGTCCGCAAAGCAGGAAACCGAAAGGGAGCAACATTGCGAATTTACGTTGTAGCAGAAAAGTGAGCAATAGCGTACACCATGCCATGAACTGCATGGTTTCGAAGCCGTTGGACAATGGCAGATGATGCTCACATAACCACGCAGGCAGATAGCAGCCGACAAATAGGTAAAAACAATCCATAGCAAAATATTCAATATTATGATTGCCTTCCGGCTTGTTCTCTTTTGCGATGCCATGCAATGGCAATAATAGATAAAACATATCAGGCCGATAGCAAATACATGCCATGGCGACAGTATTTGCTATAATCAAATTGATTATATATTTTCTCAGCCTTGAATTTATTATCTGCAGGAAGCAGTCCGTCACACTCTTTCTGCTGGTATTTCTTGATTTTTCTAATAACAGGCAGGCATCATTGTACTTTTTCATCACAATCATTTCGTTTACATAACTCATAGATTTACGAATGAATACCATTTGTCATTATCCATATCTTGAGGTAATTGGTCGCTTTGCGAATACCATTCCAATGTCTTTCCGGCTATATTGCGACAAGGGAATATTTTCATCATGGCACCGGTACATACTAAATTGATGATATTGAATTTCTCATCAGCTTCTTCTATGCCTCGTTTGTCAGTCACCTGTTCTCCTGAACGGATATGGTTCATCATTTTTTCCAGCTTGTATTCATTAATGGTACTGATATAGTCTTTCAGCCTGGCGTAATTCCCTTCTATTTCCAGTAATTTACGGGCTTCATTACTCTTGATTCGTATAATTGGTTCATTTTTCCAACTGTCATAATAAAACAGCCATCCGGTAAGTACTTCTTCTGGTGTCAGTCCTTTATATGAGGAACTACCGTAAAGTTTGACTGTAAAATCACGGGCAAAGGTTTGTAAAGGACAGATACGGTTGTTGTATAAAATATATAAATCTCCAAAATGTTCGGCTACTTCGCGCGGAAGCACCTTGGGGGATGTACTGTTTGCTTTGAGAAAATTACTGTTGAGACTGAATGCGAATAAAAGCAAGATGACTGTCAAGCTTCTGTGTAGTAAAGGGCTTTTCAGCAGTTGGCGGAACCGACTTTGCGGGCTGAAGAAAAAGAAAACGGTGGAAAGTAGCAATAAAGTATATCCTGCATAAGTGATTCCTATACCATAAGGATCATGAGATACACTAAATACGCTTCCTTCATTATCTTCACTGTAGCCTGATTGATAAAGCGATAGTGCTGGTATGAAAATATATGATTCATGGAAACCTTCCCCTGTATCTGGCGGTGGCAGTCTTTGTCTGCTACTGAAATATGACTGATAAAGTCCATTGGAGCCAAGGTTCCTTTGTAATAAATAATTTCAAATTGGTTTAGTGTGATGCTGAAAGGTAGCTGGTGGGAAATTCCTTTGGAATCGGTGAAAGAGGTCTGTTGTTCTCCTTGGCGGACACGCATAGTGCCTTGTTCTCCATATATCCATGTGGTGAATGCCCCTGCCAATATAAAGAGAAGAGAAAGATGAAGCAAAAAAATAACAGGCTGACGATGCAGTTTGCTTTTTATGATGTATAATAAGGAAGTAATTGCGGTTACTCCCCATAAAATGACAAAAGGTACGGAACTGTAGATATACTCGTTTACAAAGTCCGTACCATATATTTTTTCCAATATAGTAGCTATAGTAAGAATCAGAAGTAATATGCCTAGCAGACTGAAGGCAGTTCGTTTTAATAATTTCATGTAGTTATAATTTTCTGAAAGATAACCAGAAGGTGAATCTTGAATTTGTCTCATCCCCCTGAATGTCCTGTCATATTATTGGTGATAGGATTCAGGAGGGAGACAATCTGTTTCATTGCTTAAATGGCATCAATAAATTTGACGATGGCGTCACGATCTTCTTTACTGAGTTCGCGGAACTTGTCAATGCTCCAGCGTGCGTCACTATTTGAAGCTCCATGCCACATAATGGCTTCAATGACATTACGTGCACGACAGTCATGCAAACGGTCGCTGTGTCCGGCACAGATTAAGGAAAGTCCGCGTCCCCAAAGAGGAGTGGTACGGCACCATCCCGTGCGGATATTGTTCTTCATTTCCAGGCGGTGTTGAACCATATCTGAATATGGCCAGATAGTTTGGTGTGGATAGCGTGGCAGACGGCTGTCACCATCTTTGAAGTATCCGTTCGGATCGGGATAATTATCGTCTCCTGTAGTCCATGACGGACGATGGCAGGTAGCACAGCCTATTTCACGGAATAATTTGTGACCTCTCTGAACTGTTTCGTCATCCAGATTCCGTGCGGCAGGAACTGCCAGTCCTCTGTGCCATATCATGAAGTTTACATAATCTTCGTCTGTCATTTCCACCGGAAGTTCCTTATTCATCAGATAGTTGTATATATCTTGTTCTACATTACCGGTCTGTTTCCATTCAGGGAAATAGTTATAAAAATCTTTTTGTACATCCGGGTCTTTGGAGGCTGTTTTGGCATACGTGTCAGTCATGTAGTGATAACGGCGGTCACTACGGGTAACATTGGTGATGTTCCAGATTGCATTGGCACCGGGACCATCCTGTATGGAAGATCTGGTCAAAGCGTAAGTATAACGTTTGGGATATTGTTTACCTGTAAGTCCCTTATAGAGTGAAGTCCACTCTCCGTTTGCGAAGATGGCTGGATTCAATTTTACACCTGCTTTTTCCTGACGTGCATATTCTGCTTTCAACGAATCATCGGGAATGGCATCTAGTAATCCGGTTCCGTAGATACCAATGGTAGATTCCAGCAAAACTACTACATCAGAGTAGTTGACAGGGGTGACAACTTGATTATAAGTAGCCTCCAAAGGTACGTAGTATGCATCTTGAGGAATAGTCACTTCCGGATAGATCAGACTGTATGTTTCTCCGTCAGGAAATTTATTTCCCCATTCGTCTGTGTAAGGCAGCCAGTCTATTTTTATCTTATCTTCATCTATTGGTGCTTTGAAAGGGGCTACAGCTTTGGTTTGAGGCATTCCCGTTAAAGAACTTAGGTAGTTATCCTTTCCATCGGTCACAACAAGTAGATATCCATTTCCCCAGTCATCAGCACGATAACGGTCTACCCGTTTGCCATGACCGTATCCGGGGTGGCAGTTCATACATGAATTGCGGATATAAAGCGGTCCCAAACCATTGAAAGGTTTGGAATTCTGCGTATAAGAACGTTCAAAGAAATATTCCCCATATTTGAATTTGTCGGTCATACCTGCATTTTCCGTTGCAGGAGTAGGATCTTCATAAGCAGAAGCGGAATTGTTGAAGGTTGTACCCAATTCTCCGCCTGCATAGGTCTCTACATTTACGTTGATATCAGGATTGACTTCCGGAGATTTGTTTTCCGGATTGTCATCGTCATTACAGGCTGTTAGCGAGAGCATTGTAAGGCCGCATAGAGCAGCAAGCCAGTGTATTTTAAATAACTTATTCATATAAGAATGTTTAAAGTTAGTTACTTTTCAAATTTATATACCAAAGAATCTACATAAGGTTGTCCTCCCCCGGTCTTTTTCACTATCATGTCTGTTGTAGAGGGACATCCGGCAGCACAAAGCCGGTGCTTGGAGCGAATGTAAAATCACCATCTACAGCAAAAGATAGTACAATAGACCTTTTCCGGACACCCTCTTGCAGATCCTTTGTGGTCATTGGGGTAAACAGTTCTTTTTAATTGTTTCTTAAAGCTGTTTTAACATCAGACAATATGGCATCAAGATCCTGACAAGCTTTAATTGCTTCACCTGCACTTGGATCTTTAATATTGTTTACAAATGGAGCTGCCATGGCATTGATTTTGGTCAGAGCATTGTTTATGGCATTTACAACTTTTGTATCCAGTTCTTTATCTACTCCAGCAATATAGTTGTGTAGTGAGTTGGTTTCGTCACGTTCATTTTCTATACCGCCCATGTAAGCATTCTGAATACTGATGATGTTGTCATAAAAGTCTAGAATGGACTTGTGACTGTATGGTGATTCTATATAAGCAGGGTCTTCTCCGCTATAAGGTTTTCCTATTTTAGAAGTTCCTACTTCATCTGCGATAGTCTTGCAGCCGTCAATGATAGCTTGCATGGCCAATGTCCAGCTGGCGTATGTACTACCTGCTTTTCCTGCATTCAGCATATTCTCACCATAAGAATATTCACCACTGTTTACAGTGTAAGGCAGTTCTAACTCATTTGCGACTTTAGCGACACGGTCGGCATTGACAGCACTTTCGCCTCTCCATGAAAGTTCCAGCTGCCAGCAACGGTTACGCAAATCACCAGCTACAGCTACGGCGTAAGTCAGATGTAAGTCACTGATTTAGAAACTGATTTGGGGCTACCATCTTCGAAAAGGATGTATTCAATACCATGAAATCCTAATAAAGAATTACCCAATTTCTCGCCGGCATAAATATCTCCGTCTTCACCACCCATTGCTTCTACCTGTTCCGTATTTTTCAGTGCGGTCTGTAATCCGTCCAAGTCCAAAGGCCATGAGTCAATATGCGGGTCGATACCGAAATCGGTAGCTGCCCCATACAGGAAAGCTTCACTCTTTTCCCACCATGCACGTGCTTCAAGGAAGGTTTCGCAGGTAGCTTTTACATTTGCATCAGTCTTGCTGCTTTTTAATGCTTGTAAATCTTTTACTAGCTGTTCGGTTTCATCAGCCAGGTTCTTGTAAGTAACATATACCGTGTGATCAAGATACTGTTTTGCGATTGCTTCGAATTTTGCATCTGTTTCAGACGTACCGGTATCCGGAGTCGGATCATCGTTATCACTGCATGCGCTGAAACTGCAACTCATCATTGTTGCTACAGCAACAAGTAAGGGGAATTTTAACAAACTTTTCATACCTATTTAATTTTAAAAAATGAATAATCGGGTTTATTTAATGAAAAATCCTGCATAAGCTATGCCCAATGAAAAAGAGGGTTCGTTATTATACTGGCTTTTCAAGAAGCGTTTTGAGTATTCGGCTTTTACTACGATGTCTTTCATAGGATAGTAGTTCAAACCGACGGCCATGCGTTGTTTTTTAGTCCATTCATATTTGCTGAAACCTTTAGCAGCCTTATGATATGAGTCATAGTATTCATATCGTCCAAATACATATAGTTTTTTACCATTGTCTCTCATTTTCTTTACTTGAGAAAAAATATCATATCCTGCCTCGATTCCGGCGGCAATGGCTGTCTTGCCCACGGCTGTGTGAGGATAAGGGGACTGTGTGCTATTGTCTTGGCTTTTGTTGTGAGTGGAGATCAGATCAGCGTCTCCCAAATGGCCATAATCAAAATTGCCGCGTACTACCCAGTTATGATCATTATAATCAAAGTCGAATGCACCTATGACCACTGTTCCTTTCACATCTTTATATTTGGTGGATTTTTCATCTTTAATAATGTCGTTTTGGAAACTGTTACCTATATAGCCGCTTATTCCCATACGCAATCCTTTGACAGAGTAATTGTCGATACGTGCCGCTCCTGCCAGATTGTTGGCTACTTTAAATTCATAGGCTGATGCAGAACCATCATGAATCCATCCGCTATGATTGAACATATTAGCATTCAATGCGGGAATAACCATTGCCTCATAACGCCAGTCACCTATACGCCCCCATACACTAAGACCGGTTTCATGCCATGTGCAAGGCATTATTGTGTTTTCACCTTCAGGACGATATACTGTAAAGAACTGAGTGGAAGATGGGCGTTGTTTATTTGTCCTATCGGCACGATGATGTGCCCTGCGCGGATATTGAAGCCCGAGCAAAAAGATTTCTGAATCCAGAACTGCTCCAAAGCCACTTCACCCCCACGTTCTATTTCTTTTTCAAATTCTCCGGCTTCTTCGTCTTCTACTTCTATAGCCGATTCTGTTCCTCCGTGTTCAAACTCTATTTCACTACCCATGCTCCATCCTTTTCCGAAATCGTAGCCAATCATGATTACTACATGAGGTAAGTCTACGCGTCCGTGTCCGTCAGAGTCTTTGTAACTGTCTGCTTTAGAATAGCGGTACATATTGTCACTATAAAAATTACGTGTGTACACTGCTTCTCCGTAACCTCCCAATGTTAGCCGGGATTTTTTTTAGGTTCTTCCTCCGTAGTTTTCTCTGTGTTATCCTTATCTATACTTGTTGCTTTTTCTGCATAACTGTTTGCAAGACAGGCCGACAAGCATAATGAGAACAATAAAACCTTTCTTTTCATTTTTGCTTTAATTTTTATAATTTTAAATCGGTGCAAAGTTATGGGAGGTTAAAAGGGTGGGCAATACCTAAAAATGGGTATTATTTTATGAAAATTGGTAATGAGTAGGTATTAAAGCTTGAATGATGCTGTCCGGAAAGGTTTATTACCCTGTTTTTCAGTTGTAAAATGATGCATTAAAATTTAAGATGGCAAAATAATAGTCTGTTTTAGTCTTTCCACATATGGCCAGATGCATATCTTCTTGCCACATGCTTTTTTACCTTTTTAAAAGAAGGGTGTTAGGGGATTTTTCTCTGTAAAGAGTGCAAGCCTTGTAATCAGATTCATCCTTAAAAGATCTTGTTTGTATCCCTAACCCTTTCCTGCCGTGTGGTTAAGGTTTTTCTTCCTGCTTGTTTTATCTCCGCAAGCCTTTGGAGTTATCTCCATAAGCTTTGGAGTTAACTCCATAGTCTTGGGAGATAACTCCAAAGGCTATGGAGATAGAATATATCTGTATAAAAAGGTTTAATCTGAAGATAGAAAAGACTTATACAATAGGGAGGATATGAACATTCATTTAATTCCGTTAGCGGGTTATTGCTTCTTTCAGCCTTCCGGCCCTTTGAACTTCATGGTGGCGGAAAGATTGATTTAGTCATTCTTTTTTTCTTGGTCCGGATTCGTAATGACTTCTTCGTTTTCCGGATGACTGCTGTTGTCTTCCTCTTCCTCGTCAATGAAAAGTTCCGGTTGTTGGGGGCCTTTGTGTCTGAACAATATGGCTGCGGCTATTCCGGCCGCCGCGCCCCCAAGTGTCCCTCCCAAGAAGTGGTGGAGGAGGCGAACTGCGGGAACATGTTCCATACCAGACTGCCATATAGAAAAGTGACAAGCAACGACAGGGCTACTAAAGGGACGTGTTTGCGGAGAATGCCACTGAAGAACAGAAAAAAGGCGAGTGAATAAATTATACTGCTGGCACCTATATGCATCCCGGCTTGCCTATTATAAATGTAAGTATTCCACTGACTATCCAGATGAAAAAAAGTATACTAATGCCCAAATCACGATAAAAGTAGAGCAGACACCATAATAAAAAAAGAAGAGGAAAAGTGTTCGCAAATAAATGTCCCCAATCAGCGTGTATCAATGGAGAAGTGAAAATCCCCATTATTCCTTTGGTTTCTCTGGGATATATGCCCAGGTGATAAAATCCCAATTCATGACACTTTCCATTGTACGCAGGGTGTACAGAATGAAAAGAAGTAATAACGGAAGAGCAAAAGCCAATAGAATTTTTTGAATTTCAAGTTTCATTTTGTCATAATTATGCTGATTTCTGTGCAATACTACGGATATTTGAGCGAAAAATGAAAAATATTTTGCTATTTAATTTTGCTTTATCCATTTAATTACTAATTTTGAGCGTTGCATACAAAAATAATATGTGACATAAATTGATATGGAAATTTGATTTATAACCTTAAAATAACAACTATGAGTTACTTACGATTTGACAAGACTCTTATGACGAACCTCGGGGAATCATTACCGAAAGAAATTCTCCGCACAAACCGTTCAGGGGCTTACCATTGTACAACCATTGTTGATTGCAATACGAGAAAATATCATGGATTGCTTGTCATTCCGGTGCCTGAACTGGATGATGAAAACCATGTATTGCTATCGTCGTTGGATGAAACAGTGATACAACACGGCGCTGAATTTAATCTGGGACTTCATAAGTATCAGGCGACAATTACAGCCCAAGGGGACACAAGTATATCCGGGAATTCGAGTGTGAGAAAGTTCCTACCACTATATATCGGGTAGGTGGTGTGATTCTGAAGAAGGAAAAGCTTTTCGTTCATCATGAAAATAGAATTTTAATCCGTTATACTTTGTTGGAGGCACATTCGGCCACTACGTTGCGTTTGCGTCCGTTTCTGGCTTTCCGCAGTGTCCGTCAGTATACTCATGAGAACGCACAAGCCAGTCGTGACTATCAGGAGGTGGATAATGGAATTAAGACATGCATGTATCCGGGCTATCCCGAATTATATATGCAATTGAACAAGAAGAACGAATTCCACTATCAGCCGGATTGGTATCGGGGAATTGAGTATCCCAAAGAGCAGGAGAGAGGATATGATTTTAATGAAGATTTGTACGTCCCGGGTTATTTTGAAGTGGACATAAAGAAAGGTGAAAGCATCGTCTTTTCAGGAGGTGTGTCCGAGGCCAGTACCCGTACATTAAAGAGAACCTTTGAAGAAGAGGTGGAAGAACGTACTCCACGTGATAATTTCCAGCACTGTCTGATAAATGCTGCTCATCAGTTCTTGAATAAACAAGGAAATGAGTTTTATATTCTGGCAGGATATCCGTGGTTTAAATGCCGTGCGCGCGATATGTTTATTTCCCTGCCGGGACTGACATTGGCGATTGATGAAGTGGCTAAGTTTGAAATGGTGATGGAAACGGCCCGCAAGGCAATTCATGACTTTATTAATGATGAGCCTGATGATGTTAAAGTGTACGAAATGGAGCACCCTGATGTTTTGCTTTGGGCGGTGTGGTGTATCCAGCAATATGCCAAGATGGTGTCGCGCGACCAATGCCGTGAGAAATATGGTACATTGTTGCAAGACATTATGGAGTACCTTCGCCGGGAGAATCATCCGAATCTTTTCTTGCATTCCAACGGTCTGCTATATGCCAACGGCACAGAAAAGGCTATCACATGGATGAATTCTACCGCAAACGGACGCCCTGTGATTCCTCGTACAGGCTATATCGTAGAAATTAATGCTTTGTGGTATAATGCTTTACGCTTTACAAGTGAACTATTGAGCGAAGGTGGAAACAATAATTTGGCTGATGCGTTAAATGTATTGGCAGAAAAGACGGGGAAGGCTTTCGTGGATACTTTCTTGAATGAGTATGGTTATTTACTGGATTATGTGGATGGCAATATGATGGACTGGAGCGTGCGTCCGAACATGATATTTACTGTAGCATTCGACTATTCTCCGCTTGATGCCCGTCAGAAGAAAGGGGTGTTGGACATTGTGACCAAAGAACTGCTTACCCCGAAAGGGCTCCGTTCGCTCAGCCCGAAGAGTGGTGGTTACAACCCAAATTATGTAGGTCCTCAGATGCAGCGTGATTATGCTTATCATCAAGGTACCGCATGGCCCTGGCTGGCAGGCTTCTATTTTGAAGCTTACCTTCGTATTTATAAGATGAGTGGTATAGGATTTGTGGAGCGTCAGCTGATAGGCTACGAAGACGAAATGACTTCTCATTGTATTGGCTCTATACCTGAACTGTTTGATGGTAACCCGCCTTTCAAAGGTCGTGGAGCTGTATCATTCGCTATGAATGTGGCAGAGATATTGCGAGTATTATATTTATTGAGTAAATACAATTATTGAAAGGAGGGACCTGTATGAAAGTATTAATGTTTGGATGGGAATTTCCTCCCAAAATATATGGTGGTCTTGCTGTAGCATCTTACGGTATAACAAAAGGTTTGAGCCTGCAAGGTGATATGGAAACAACCTTCTGTTTGCCCAAACCTTGCGGCGACGAAGAAAAGTTTCTGAACATTATAGGCATGAACCAAGTGCCCATTGTGTGGCGTGATGTGAATTACGATTACTTAAAGTCACGTCTTTCGACTTCGACTCCGGAACAGTATTATGCTTTCCGTGATCATATCTATTCTGATTTCTCGTACATGCACGTCAATGACCTGGGGTGTATGGAGTTTGCCGGCGGCTATCCGGGAAACCTTCATGATGAGATCAATAATTTTTCTATTATTGCAGGGGTGGTTGCGCGCCAGCAAGAATTTGATATTATCCATGCGCACGACTGGCTGACTTATCCGGCTGGTGTGCATGCCAAGCTGGTAAGTGGCAAACCTTTGTGTATCCATGTGCATGCTACTGATTTTGACCGTTCGCGCGGTAAGGTGAATCCTACGGTATATGCTATGGAAAAGAATGGCATGGATCATGCGACTGTATTATGTGTGTGTCCGAGCTGACCCGTCAGACAGTTATTCACCAATATCATCAAGACCCGCGCAAATGTTTTGCCATGCACAATGCCGTTTATCCGCTTTCGCAAGATTTGCTGGACATTCCTCGTCCTGATCATTCGAAAGAAAAAGTGGTGACTTTCCTGGGGCGTATCACGATGCAGAAAGGACCCGAGTATTTTGTGGAAGCCGCCGCATTGGTCTTGAAGCGTACCCGTAATATCCGTTTTGTAATGGCAGGATCGGGAGACATGCTGGATGCCATGATCAATCTGGCTGCGGAACGAGGTATTGCAGACCGTTTTCACTTCCCGGGGTTCCAGCGTGGGCGTCAGGTTTATGAAGCATATAAAAACAGTGATGTATTCGTAATGCCTTCTGTGTCAGAACCTTTTGGTATTGCTCCTTTGGAGGCTATGCAGTGCGGAACTCCTTCTATCATCTCAAAACAATCGGGTTGCGGTGAAATTTTGGATAAAGTAATCAAGACCGATTATTGGGATATCAACGCAATGGCCGATGCCATCTATTCAATTTGTACGAATCCTTCTCTTTTCCAATATCTGCAGGAAGAAGG
>ENA-OQJX01000518-OQJX01000518.1-human-gut-metagenome-genome-assembly--contig:-NODE-518-length-19094-cov-2.583223_pt1 | contig 19094 bp, 24 predicted proteins | sample MGYA00242615_ERZ504782 | MGnify/ENA primary metagenome ERZ504782 (study PRJEB26092, sample SAMD00036354) | human gut metagenome | host: Homo sapiens | study: EMG produced TPA metagenomics assembly of... | reverse complement strand
TTTGCCTGACAAAATTCACCAATTTGGCATGTCAGCCAATGGTAATTTCAAATGACTAAATTAATTTAAAGCAAAACTCGGATTTAGGGTCACTGGAAAAGTGCCCTTTCAAAGGGGGATGCCCTAAATTGAGTGCTTACATTTTGTATATTAGACGGACGTTTTATTTCAATTGGGAGTACGGGGGATTGTGTATCATGTTCGTTCTTTCGCCAAAGTACAATGTCCGGGCGTATGGAGTTGCTATTGCCTATCGGTAATGTATACTGGGATACCATTGTTCCATTGGTCTTTTTCCATCCAAGAAATTTCAAGCAGTTCTCTATTTCCCGCTGGTAATCACCTTCTACCGAATTTGTTTCAAAATACGGTATCAGTGTTTCCACAATCTCAGGCCAATTTTCATTCATCTTTTATCGGGTTATATTAGGACATATTGTTTACACTTCTTCGGAGTGTGCATAAAGCAAATGTATTGACTTTATTTGAACTGCCCAAATTATAGTCATAAAAAATGGAATCGGGCGGTGTACAATAAAAACAAATAGTCCCGGATTCTTGACAAAGAATCCGGGACTATTTGTTTTTATCGTTTTTGAGAGGCTTTACTTAGCCGGCTTCAGCCATTTGTCCAGCCATTCAAAGAAGGTACGTTGCCACAGCACGCCATTCTGAGGTTTCAGTACCCAGTGGTTTTCGTCCGGATAGATAAGCAGTTCGGCAGGAACGCCACGCATCACGGCTGCATCGAAGGCGGCCATTGCCTGGTTGGCAAGGATGCGGAAGTCCTTCTCTCCGTGGATGCAGAGGATAGGGGTGTCCCATTTGTCGACGAAGAGATGCGGGGAGTTGGCAAAAGTGCGTTGTGCCGTAGCGTTGTTCTTTTCCCAATAAGCGCCGCCCATATCCCAGTTGGCAAACCATTTCTCTTCCGTTTCCAGATATTGCATTTCCATGTTGAAGATACCGTCGTGTGCGATGAATGCCTTGAAGCGTTTGTCATGGTGTCCGGCAAGCCAATATACGGAGAAACCTCCGAAGCTGGCACCTACGCAACCCAGGCGGTCTTTGTCAACGAAAGGTTCCTGGGCCATTTCGTCAATGGCAGTGAAGTAGTCCTTCATGCACTGGCCGCCATAATCACCGCTGATGGCTTCGTTCCACTCTACACCGAAGCCCGGAAGACCACGACGGTTGGGAGCTACGATGATATAGTCGTTTGCCGCCATAATCTGGAAATTCCAACGGTAGCTCCAGAACTGGCTGACGGGACTCTGAGGACCGCCTTCACAGAAGAGGAGGGTGGGGTACTTCTTGTTAGGGTCGAACTGTGGAGGATAAATCACCCAGGTCAGCATCTGCTTGCCGTCGGTGGTCTTCATCCAGCGGGCTTCCACCTTACCCATCTCCAGCTGGTCGTAAATCTGCTTGTTTTCTGTGGTCAGTTGCACTGCTTCTGCAAAAGCGTCGCCGTTGCGTGCACTGTTTACGGCATAGATTTCGTCGCCCATGCTCATGGAGTGGCGTTTGGCGATAATCTTGTCTCCGCAAAGGGCAAGCGAAGCATAGTCGTACATGCCGTCGGTGAGCTGGGTAAGCTTGTCGTTTCCGGCAAGGTCGATGTTGTAAATCTGTGTCTCGCCATGCCATACACCGATGAAGTAGATGCTCTGGGAATCTTTGTTCCACAAGAAGGCGTCCACGTTCGATTCGAAAGCTTTGCTTACAAAACGTTTCTCGCCGGTCTCGAGGTTCATGATAAACAAGCGGTTCAAGTCGGCTTCGTAGCCGTCACGCTCCATGCTCTGCCAGGCGATGTATTTGCCGTCGGGAGAGTATTGGGGATTCGTGTCATATCCCTTGTTTTCTTCCGTGATGTTTTTGGTTTCCTTGGAGGCAAGGTCGTAGATATAAATGTCGGAGTTGGTGGAAATGGCATACGCCAGTCCGGTTTTCTTACGGCATGTATAGGCCACCTTATCAGAAGACGGGCTCCATGCCAGCTGCTCGATACCGCCCCAGGGCTTCATCGGGCTTTCGTATGGCTCTCCCTCAAGAATATCAGTGACATTGCTGATGGCATTGCCGTCGAAATCGGCAACGAATGGATGGGAGCAGTAGTCACCCATTCATCCCAATGCTTGTACATCAGGTCGGTAACGATGATGCCGGTGGCTTTAGGAAGGTCCGGATGTTTGTCTGCTGTACTCTTCACGGTCTTTACCTGGGCAATGAAAAGGAGTTTCTTGCCGTCGGGCGAGAAAGAGAACCCTTCGATGTCTCCCTCGTATTGGGTCAGCTGCTTGCGTCCGCTGCCGTCGGGATTCATTTCCCATACCTGGCTGCTGCCGCTTTCGTTGCAAGGAAGGCAAGCTTCTTGCCGTCCTTGAACCATGTGGGCTGTCCTTCTTGCCAGGCGTCATGCGTTATCTGGGTATTGCCACTACCGTCGGCATTCATGACGAAGACTTCGCTGTTACTCTTGTTCTGGGGCACGCTGTAATAGGATACCGTGTAGGCAATTTGCTTTTCGTCGGGAGATACGGCTACACTGCCGACTACGTCCCACTCGCCCAGAGTGCCTCGGGTGTCATACGCTTTCCTTCAATCTTGATGTCCGACCGCTGGATGAGCGCTGCTGCGTCCTGCTGCTGTCCGGCATCTTTTGTTCCTCCGCAGGAGGCCAATGTCATGGCTGCTGACATAAGTAGTAGATTTACTTGTTTCATATATGTTTTTTGTTTCGGTTATTTCAATGCAAAGATACTAAATTTTCCTTCCTTGCCAATTCCCACGTTTGATATATAGCCAGCAGAAAATGAGAATAAAGCTGGAATAAACCATTTCCGAGGTCCAGCAGATGGCCACGTCGAGTTGCAGAATCAGAATAATGTAGGTGATATAGGCTGTGTAGATGACCAGCGTTGCCAGCTCCATGCCCAATGCAGTACGCGTATTGCCGGTTCCGGAAACTGCCTGGAAATAGACATTGGCAGGAACCAGGAACAGATAGGTGGAGCACATCACCCAAAGCGAATGCACGGCAGCGTCCTGCAGGTCGGGTATGTCGGTATAAATTCCCAGAATCAGCTTGGGGAACAGCGCGAAAAGCAATGCCAGCGGAAGTACGAAAACGTAGGCTATGCGTACGTGCTGCCGGATAGTGCCTGCCACGCAATCGGAGTGGCCTGCACCGATAAGGTTGCTGACCAGTGACCCGCAGGTAGAGGCAAACGCCATGAGTACCATGAACAGTATGCCGGACACGTTGCGGACAATGTTGGTCACTGCCAGCGAGCGCTCTCCCAGATGCTCCACATAAAGGAAGAAAAGGAACCAGGTGGAGAGGGAGAAGAAATTCTGTATCATGGTCCAGAAAGAGACGTTCAGCATCCGTTTCAATACGTCCAACCGGAACTTCGGAATACGGTCCAGCCCGTACTTGCAGCAGTCGATACGGCTACGGGTATAGAGGATGAAGAATAACAGCGAAACCAGCTCGGCCAATGAGGAGCCGATGGCGGCTCCGGCAATGCCGAGTGCAGGAAAACCGAATTTACCGAAAATCAGGATATAGTTGAATACAACATTGCTCAACACCATGACGATAGAGTTCAGTGTCAGTGTCTTGGTCTGGGTGGTTCCCAAGAAAAAGGCACGGAACATGACTGCGCTGAACGAGAAGAAGGCACCGAATACACGCCAGTGCAGGTAGCTGGTGGCTGCTTCGTAGATATGTTCCGAGGCTACGATGCGTTTCAGGATAATCGGCGAGAAGCAATAGGACAGCAGGAACATGACTGTCGCCATCCCGACTTGGAAATAGATGCCCTGATAGAACAAGTCACCGATTTCCTTATACTGCCGTTCGCCGTTGCGCCGGGCAATGAGTATCTGTGCCCCGATGCTGAAACCGAAGGCAACCATGAAGATGACCATATAGAAGACACCGGCGATGGCAGATGCTCCCAACTCGACTTCGCCTACACGTCCGAGGAAGGCGGTGTCCGTCATACCTATCATCTGCTCCATAAGGAGGCTGATTAGGATAGGATAGGCTATGAGCCAGATTTGTTTGTAGGTGTATTTAGTCTGCATAATTTAGAGTCTGTGAGTTTTTTCATTGGCGTAAGGATAAGAAAGCCGGGCAAATGTCATTGTCCGGCTTTCTGCAAAAGAATATCTTGAACGGTAGTCTTACTACTTTTTGTTCTGTTTTTCTTTCATCATCTGTTCCTGCTGTTTCTGCATGGCTTCCAGACGAGCGGCGAAACCGGTTTTCTTCATCTTCTTCGGGTCTTTCTTGTTGGCTTCCAACTGAGCAAGAAGGGCTTCCTCATTGGTTGTCTTGCGCATGATGAGCGTTGTTACCACACTGACTAACGTAGAGATGAAGTAGTAATAGTTCAATCCCGAAGGATAGTCGTTCAATATGAAGAGGAACATGATAGGCATCAGGTATGACATCCACTTCATGGCAGCCATCTGCGGATTGGCACCCGTATCCTGTTGCTGCATCATGTACTTCGTGTTCAATATGTTGGTAACCGTCATCAGCAGGCAGAACAAGCTGAGGTGGCTTCCCAGGAACGGGATATGGAACGGGAAGTTGATGAACGCATCGTAAGTGGAAAGGTCGTCTGCCCACAAGAAGCTCTGCTGGCGGAGTTCAATGGCACTCGGCACGAACATGAACAAGGCCATCAAGATAGGGAACTGTATCAGCATCGGCAGACATCCGCCCATCGGACTGACTCCGTACTGGCTGTAGAGGCCCATCACTTCCTGCTGCTTCTTCATGGCATCTTCCTGCTTGGGGTACTTCTTGTTTATCTCGTCGATTTTCGGTTTCAGTACGCGCATCTTGGCAGAGGACATGTAGGTTTTCCACGTTGCGGGGAATACTACAGCTTTTACGATTAACGTCATGAACAACAGTACGATACCCATGCTCAACCCCCAACTGGACAACCAGTCGAAGATGTTGATGGTGAACCATTTGTTTATCCAGCGGATGAGCGGCCAGCCCAGATAGACCAGACGGTTCAGCTCCCACTTGGCGTCACGTCCCTTGTCGAGTGCGGTCAGAGTCTTGTAGTGATTGGGGCCGAAGTAAAAGAACAGCTGGGTAGGTTCCTTGCCAGCAGGGTCGAACTTCGTGCTCATCTCTGCAGAATAGTCCTTGATGTAGCCGCTGCCTTGAGTCTCCATCTTGGAACTCAGCTTGGTCTTTTCAAAGTCGGCATCTGCCAAAATACTGAAGAGAAGAACTGGTTCTTGAAAGCAATCCAGTCCAGGCGTTCCGGAACTTCCTTTTCATCGTTCTTGTTGGCAGACAGATAATCGGTACCCTCTCCGGCGATTTTGTAAGTCAGCTCAGCCAGACGGTTCTCGTAGGTGTAACCCTTCTCTATCTGACGGGCACGCTGAGACCACTCGATGTCCACATAATTGTTGGTGGCGGCCAGCTTGCCTTCCATATTGACTGCTGGATAGTAAAGTCTATCAGGTATGTGTCATTGTGCATGCTGTAGGTAAAGTCGATATAGCTGTTGCTGTCTGCCGACAAACGCATGGTGACGGTACTGTCCGTACGGTTTACTGCGGTGAAATAATAGTCTTCCGTCTGGATAGTCTCTTTCTTGTTGTAAAAGAGGAAATTCATGGAAGCGTCATTGCCGCTGAACAGTGTGACGGGGGTCGTCTTGTCTTGTCCCATGTATTCCTTCAGCGTGGCCGAAGCTATGCGCCCGCCTTTTGTATCTACGGTTATTTCTGCCAGGTTGTTCTGGATGGTTACCTGCGAGTTGGTTCCTTGACGGGCGTCGAAGAAGAGGGCAGTGGAGTCAACGCTTGCTTCCGCTCCGCTTTCGTTGGCCAGGGCTGCTTCCGCCTTGGCTTTCAAGTCGGCTTCGCGCTGTTGCACCTGGGCTATGGAGTCGTAGTAACGTTGCTGTGCTTCCAACTGCTCCTGGCTGGGACGGCTCAGAAAGCTGAAACCTACTAACAATATCGCTATCAGAACAAGACCTGTGATGGTATTTTTATCCATTCTTTGTTGATTACAAATTACTTATTACAAATTATTTCTTTTCGTTTTCATTTTCGATGGCGGCCTTCACGAATGCTACGAACAGCGGGTGCGGATGCAATACCGTACTGCTGTATTCGGGATGGAACTGGGTACCGACAAACCACTTCAATGCGGGTATTTCGACAATTTCTACCAGGTCCGATTCGGGGTTTATACCCACACACTTCATGCCTGCTGCTTCGTAGGCCTCCTTGAAGCTGTTGTTGAACTCGTAGCGGTGACGGTGACGCTCCTGGATATGCTCGGTACCGTATGCCTCGTATGCCTTGCTGCCTTTCTGCAGAACACATTCATAGGCACCCAGACGCATGGTTCCACCCATATTGGTGATGGACTTCTGCTCTTCCATGATGTCGATGACATTGTGCGGTGTCTTTTCGTCCATCTCACGTGAGTTGGCATCGGCATAACCCAGTACGTTACGGGCAAATTCGATGGCGATACACTGCATACCCAGACAGATACCGAAGGTGGGGATGTCGTGCGTACGCGCATATTTGATGGCTACGAACTTGCCGGCAACGCCGCGTTCGCCGAAGCCTGGACCGATAAGTACGCCTGCCATGCCTTTCAGGCTTCTGCACATTCTCGTCAGTCAGCTTTTCACTGTTCACGAAGTCTACCGATACCTTGCGGTCATTGTAGGTTCCTGCTTGTGAAAGGGCCTCGCGGATGGACTTGTAGGCATCCTGCAAGTCATATTTGCCCACCAATGCGATGTGCAGCGGGGCAGTCTCTTCGGCTTTGTGACGGCGTTCGAGGAAAGCGCGCCACGGTCCCAGTCCCGGAGTGTCGCCGACGGGAAGTCCCATTTTCTTCAAAATGGTAACGTCCAGTCCCTGGCTCTGCATCAAGATGGGCACCTCGTAGATGGTAGGCGCGTCGATGCTCTGCACCACGGCATTTTCGTCCACATTGCAGAACAGAGCCACTTTCTTGCGCAGGGTGGTACTCAACTCGTGTTCCGTACGCAGTACGAGGACATCAGGTTGGATACCGGCACTTTGCAGTTCCTTTACGGAGTGCTGGGTGGGCTTGGTCTTCAGTTCACCGGCAGCAGCCAGGTAGGGGACATAAGTAAGGTGTACGCACAAGGCGTCTTTTCCCAGTTCCCACTTCAGCTGACGGATGCTTTCCAGATAGGGCAGAGACTCGATGTCACCCACTGTACCGCCAATCTCGGTAATAACAAAGTCGAATTTGTATTTGTTTCCCAGCAGTTTTACATTACGCTTGATTTCGTCTGTAATATGGGGAATAACCTGGATGGTCTTTCCCAGATAGTCACCCCGGCGCTCTTTGTCGATGACGCTTTTGTAGATGCGTCCGGTCGTGATATTGTTGGCCTTGGTGGTCTGGATGCCCAGGAAGCGTTCGTAATGGCCCAAATCGAGGTCGGCTTCGTGGCCATCCACGGTAACGTAGCATTCGCCGTGTTCATAAGGGTTCAGTGTACCCGGGTCGATGTTGATGTACGGGTCAAACTTCTGGATGGTTACCTTGTAACCTCTTGCTTGCAGCAATTTACCGATGGAGGATGAGATGATACCTTTACCTAATGAAGAGGCAACACCACCGGTGACGAAAATATACTTTGTTTCTCCCACAACTATATTATTTTATTAATTGTTTAATCTAATGCCAAGAGCCTATACGGCTTGTCGTTCAGGGTGCGCACTGCTCCCGTCAGTACACGTAGAACTTAAAAAGCGCAAAATTATAAAAAAAAGAGGAAGTAGAGAAAGTTTCGATGAAACAATTATTAAAAAATACGATTTCATCGAAGAAAGTCCTTCTTGCCTTTTTCTTATGGCTTTTCTATGTTTTCTAAACATTTTAAGCTAAATTTGCGCTCGAAACATAGACTTTAGGGCATTATGAAGAATAGACACATTGCATTTTGGTTAATTGCTACGATGATTTCTTCGTCGGTGATGGCACAGAATACGCTGGATACCGCCTCGAAGAACAGTGGACAGGAAACAACTGCCAAAGCCGACACCTTGCCGGATATAATGAAAGAATACATGATTCTGAAATTGAAACCGGAAGGTATGGGGTACAGGCTGGATACTGTTTCCATATTATATGAAAGGTATATCGGAGTGCTGGATTATTTGAATGACCCCACGACTCCGGAGCGTTATATACCTTCCAATCCGAACTACTATAGGTTGTTCCTTCCCCTTACCTATTATTATGCCCCCATGAGACGCCTTTCCAAGGTGGACTGGCATTTCCAGGTGCCTGATACGGTGCCTGCCCTGACGCGCGAGATGTTGCCGTTCGACACACTGAGTTTCACCTCAAAGGACCGAGCCAACAAACTGGTGGACCGTACGCTGCTGAACACGTATGTGAATTGTCCCAATCTGGTTGTAATGACCGAGAAGGAGGTGATGAAAGGGAAGATATTCAAGGATAATATAGAGAAGGAGGTTTCTTCCAAGCCGTCCGTCGTGAAACTGTTTGCGCAGGAGAATATGGTGGGAGTGAAGGAGGAAGCCGACGTGATTATCCACAAGCCCAACTGGTGGGTGACGGGTGGAAACGGTTCGTTGCAGATTACCCAGAACTATATCTCCGACAACTGGTACAAGGGAGGTGAGAGCACTAACGCCGTGCTTGCCAACCTGCAATTGTTTGCCAACTATAATGACCGTGAAAAGGTGCAGTGGGAAAATCTGCTCGATGCCAAGCTGGGCTTCAGCTCCGCACCTTCCGACGAGTTTCATAACTATCTGGTAAGTACCGACCAGCTTCGGCTGTACAGTAAACTGGGTATTCAAGCTGCGTCCAAGTGGTATTATACCATCACGACTGAGTTTAAGACCCAGTTCTGCAATGGCTACAAGGCCAACAGTGAAGAGCTGGTTTCGGCTTTCTTTGCTCCGGCGGACTGGTCAAGCAGTATCGGTATGGACTACAAGTTGAAGAAGCAGAAATTCAGCTTGTCCGTTTTCATGGCTCCGCTGACGTACATGCTGCGCTATGTGGGGAATAAGGGTGTGAATGAAGTGAGTTTCGGTCTTGAGGAGGGCAAGTGCGTGAAGCATAACTTCGGTTCGCAGATACAGCCTACACTTTCGTGGACCATCATTCCTTCCATTACGCTGGATTCCCGCCTGGACTTCCAGACCAGTTATGAGTGGACGCGTATCGAATGGGAAAACACGGTGAACTTTGTGCTGAACCGCTATCTTTCCACCAAGCTCTATGTGCACGCCCGCTATGACGACAGTGCCAAGCCGACGGAAGGGGACAGCTATTTTCAGGTAAAAGAATTGCTCAGTTTCGGTATCAATTATAAATGGTAAATAAACAAATGGTCTGTTCGGAGTGAACAGATTATCTGTTTTGGTTAGTCAGACGGTCTGTTTTTCCTTGACAGACCGTCTGTTTTTTGTCTTTTTGTAGTCTGTGGCAGGTGAAAAAACATAAAAACATAGAAAAAGCACGTTTACGAACACAGAAAATGCATAGGAAAGGTTTGCAGTTCACAAATAATGCGTAAATTTGCCGCGATTTGTAATGCACACTTTGCAAAATGGCGAATACTATAAAACATCAAGGTATTGTGGAAAACATAAACGGTTCTCATCTCCAAGTGAGAATCATCCAGACTTCAGCGTGCGCTTCGTGTAGTGTCAAGGGGCATTGTACCTCTGCGGATACGAAAGAGAAACTTGTCGATGTGGCCGATGCCAATGCCGCATCCTACCAGCGGCGACCGTGTATGGGTGACGGGCGAACTTTCAATGGGAGTGATGGCAGTTCTGTTTGCCTTTATATTTCCTTTCCTTATTCTGATAATCTCACTATTTGTCTTTATGGCTATCTGGAATGACGAGCTGCGTTCCGCGCTTTGTTCGCTAGCACTTCTTGTACCTTATTATTATATATTGTGGCTGAACAAGTCGCGGATGGGTAAGAAGTTCTCATTCTCCGTACGACCGATGAACTAACTAATAATAAAACAAATAATTAATAAACAACTAATTTATGAATGTAATTCTGATTGCAGTGATTTCATTGGGAGTTATAGCGCTGGTATCGGCCGCTATTCTTTACGTGGCTTCCAAGAAATTCGCCGTGTATGAAGATCCGCGGATTGCCCAGGTAGCAGAGGTGCTTCCCCAGGCAAATTGCGGTGGATGTGGTTACCCCGGTTGTAGCGGATTTGCAGATGCTTGCGTAAAGGCAGGTTCGCTGGATGGTAAACTTTGTCCGGTGGGTGGACAGCCCGTCATGACAAAGATTGCCGAGATTCTGGCTTGGATGCCGCTGCTGCCGAACCTATGGTTGCGGTGGTGAGATGTAATGGAACTTGTGCCAACCGTCCTCGTGTGAACCAATACGATGGCGCCAAGAGTTGTGCCATTGCGGCTTCTCTCTATGGTGGTGAAACGGGTTGTAGTTATGGCTGTCTGGGATGCGGCGACTGTGTGGCTGCCTGCCAGTTCGATGCTATCCACATGAATCCGGAGACCGGACTTCCCGAAGTGGATGAGGAAAAGTGTACGGCTTGTGGAGCTTGTGCCAAGGCTTGTCCGAAATCTATTATTGAAATCCGTCCTCAAGGCAAGAAATCACGTCGTGTTTACGTACAGTGTGTAAACAAGGACAAGGGGGCCGTAGCACGCAAGGCTTGTACCGTGGCATGTATCGGTTGCGGCAAGTGTGTGAAGGTTTGTCCGTTCGAGGCTATCACGCTGGAAAACAATCTGGCTTACATTGACCCCAATAAGTGCAAATCCTGTCGCAAGTGCGAGGAAGCTTGTCCGCAAAACACAATCATTGCCCTCAACTTCCCGCCGCGCAAACCGAAGGCTGACGATGCAGCTCCCCAAGTAAAGGTTGCAGCTCCTAAAGCTGAGGTTGAGACTCCCAAAGCAGAGGTTTAGACTTCCCAAGTTGAGGTATGAATTAATAAAGTAAATAAACGACTAAAAATACAGAATTGTATGTTGAAGACATTTTCAATTGGTGGAGTCCATCCACACGAAAATAAACTTTCAGCACATCAGCCTATCATCAAGGCAGAGATTCCGGCCAAGGCCGCTATCTTGCTGGGACAGCACATCGGTGCTCCTGCCAAGCCTATCGTTGCCAAAGGTGATGTTGTGAAAGTGGGTACAAAGATTGCCGAGCCCGGCGGTTTTGTATCAGCAGCCATTCATTCGTCTGTCAGCGGGAAAGTCGCTAAGATTGACACGATTGTCGATGCCAGCGGTTACGCCAAGCCTGCTATATTCATTGACGTAGAAGGGGATGAATGGGAAGAATCCATTGACCGTTCCGAAACGTTGGTGAAGGAATGCAGTCTGACCTCCGAGGAAATCGTGAAGAAAATCGCTGATGCCGGTATCGTAGGTCTGGGCGGTGCATGCTTTCCTACGCAGGTCAAGTTGTGTCCTCCTCCTGCATTCAAGGCAGAGTGTGTCATCATCAACGCCGTAGAGTGCGAACCGTATCTGACTGCCGACCATCAGCTGATGCTGGAACATGCGGAAGAAATTATGGTAGGTGTATCCATTCTGATGAAAGCGGTAAAGGTGAACAAGGCATTCATTGGCATTGAGAACAACAAGCCCGATGCCATCCAGCTGATGACGAAAGTCGCTTCCAGTTATGCAGGTATCGAGGTGGTACCCTTGAAGGTACAATATCCGCAGGGTGGTGAAAAGCAGTTGATTGATGCAGTCATCAGTCGCCAGGTTGCAGCCGGTGCGCTGCCTATCTCCACGGGAGCTGTGGTGCAGAATGTGGGTACCGCATTTGCCGTTTACCAGGCCGTACAGAAGAACAAACCTCTGTTTGAACGTGTCATTACCGTGACTGGTAAGTCGTTGGCAAAGCCGTCCAATTTCCTGGCACGTATCGGTACGCCGATGAAGCAGCTGATTGAAGCTTGCGGCGGTCTGCCCGAAGATACGGGCAAGATTATCGGCGGTGGCCCGATGATGGGTAAAGCTCTGGTAAATACGGATGTACCGACAGCCAAAGGAAGCTCCGGTATTCTGATTATGAACGAGAAGGAAGCCAAGCGCGGCGAAGTACAGCCTTGTATCCGTTGTGCCAAGTGCGTGGGAGCCTGCCCGATGGGGTTGGAGCCGTATCTGCTGGCTACCGTTTCGGCCCACGGAGATTTTGAAAGAGTAGAGAAAGAAGACATTATGTCGTGTATAGAATGCGGTTCATGCCAGTTTACTTGTCCTTCCAACCGTCCGATGCTGGATTATATCCGCTTGGGTAAGGGTAAGGTAGGAGCGATGATCCGTGCACGTCAAGCTAAAAAATAACGAAGTATGAATAAATTAATCGTATCCCTTTCGCCCCACGTTCACGGCGGTGACAGCGTGAAGAAGAATATGTACGGTGTGCTTATCGCATTGATTCCGGCATTCCTCGTTTCGCTTTACTTTTTCGGACTGGGTGCGCTGATTGTTACGGCCACTTCCGTAGCAGCCTGCTTGTTCTTTGAATGGGCCATCGGCAAATTCCTCATGAAAAAAGAGACCACAACCATCACCGACGGCTCTGCCATCATTACCGGTGTGTTGCTGGCCTTTAACCTGCCTTCCAACCTGCCCATCTGGATTATCATCCTTGGTGCCTTGTTTGCCATCGGGGTAGGCAAGATGTCCTTCGGAGGTTTGGGTTGCAATCCCTTTAACCCTGCACTGGCAGGACGTGTATTCCTGTTGCTTTCATTCCCCGTGCAGATGACGACATGGCCGGCTGTAGGCCAGTTGACAGCCTATACGGATGCCACGACGGCTGCTACGCCGCTGGCTATTATGAAAGGTGTCATCAATGGTGCTCCGGGCATGTCCCTGAGCGACCTTCCGGGAGCTTTCGACCTTCTGATAGGTAATAATGGAGGATGTCTCGGTGAGGTGAGTGCCTTGGCGCTGCTGCTTGGTTTGTTCTACATGTTGTGGAAGAAAATCATCACCTGGCACATTCCGGTATCTATTCTGGTGACGGTATTCGTGTTCTCCGGTATCATGTATCTGGTCAATCCGGAACTTTATGTATCCCCGGTCGTACAGTTGTTGTCCGGTGGTCTGATGCTGGGTGCTGTCTTTATGGCTACGGACTACGTGACTTCTCCGATGAGCCACAAAGGTATGCTGATTTATGGTGTTTGCATCGGCCTGCTGACTGTCATCATCCGTCTGTTCGGTGCATATCCGGAGGGTATGTCGTTTGCCATTCTGATTATGAATGCGTTCACTCCGCTCATCAACACCTATGTTAAACCTAAACGCTTTGGGGAGGTAGCGAAGAAGAAATGAAAAAGTTAGAATCATCCTTGAAGAATATGTTGCTGGTACTTACGGGCGTTACCGCAATCTCCGTAGCGTTGCTGGCTTATGTAAACGAATTGACGAAGGAGCCCATTGCGCAGGCCAATGCAAAGACCTTGAGCGATGCCGTAAGTGCGGTGGTTCCGGGCTTCGACAATGACCCCATCGCCGAGAAGAAGATGCAGGAAGTAAACGGAGTACAGTATTCTGTATATCCTGCCACCAAAGGCGGAGAATATATCGGAGCTGCTGTGGAAGCTGTTGCCATGGGTTTTGGCGGTGAGCTGAAAGTGTTGGTCGGTTTCGATGCTGAAGGCAAAATCATCGACTACTCCTTGTTGTCGCATGTGGAAACTCCGGGGTTGGGTTCCAAGGCTGCCGACTGGTTCAAGAAAGGTAATAAAGGTGACATCACCGGCATGAATCCGGGTGAAGCTGCATTGACAGTGAGCAAGGACGGTGGTAAAGTAGATGCCATTACAGCGTCTACCATCACCTCACGTGCTTTTTTGAATGCAGTGAATGCGGCTTATGCTGCCTATGCCGGTCAGGAAACTGCCGACGGCACTACCGGCGCTACTCAAAAGAATGTTGAACAACCTGCTGATTCCGCAGCTCCCGAAGCTGTGGATACACTCAGCGCTAAATGAGAAAGGAGTAGAAGATATGAATAATTTTAAAGTTATGATGAACGGGATTATCAAAGAGAATCCTACGTTTGTACTCCTGCTGGGTATGTGTCCTACACTGGGTACCACTTCCTCTGCCATTAACGGTATGGGTATGGGACTGGCTACAATGTTCGTGCTGATATGTTCCAATGTGGTGATTTCTGCCATCAAGAATCTGATTCCCGATATGGTGCGTATCCCTTCATTCATTGTAGTCATAGCATCATTTGTGACACTGTTGCAGATGATAATGCAAGCCTACGTTCCTGCATTGTACGCCACGCTGGGCTTGTTCATTCCGCTGATTGTTGTAAACTGTATCGTATTGGGACGTGCCGAGCATTTGCTGCCAAAAACAATCCGGTGGCTTCCTTGTTCGACGGTCTGGGCATGGGCTTGGGCTTTACCATTGCACTGACATTGCTGGGTGCCGTGCGTGAGTTCCTGGGAACCGGCAAGATATTCAACCTGAGTATCCTTCCCGAAGAATACGGCATGTTGGTATTTGTCCTTGCTCCGGGTGCATTCATCGCATTGGGCTATCTCATTGCTTTAATCAACAGTATGAAGAAGAATTAATAATGAAAAATTAAAAATGAAAAAATTGAGAACGTATCGGCGGTAGGCTGCCGGGCTTTTAATTTTTAGTTTTTAATTCTTAATTTAATGATTATGGAATATATATTGATATTTATCTCGGCAATCTTTGTAAACAACATCGTATTGTCGCAATTCTTGGGAATTTGCCCGTTCTTGGGAGTTTCCAAGAAAGTGGAGACTGCATTGGGCATGTCGCAGCGGTGGCATTCGTGCTCACCATCGCCACTATCGTGACATTCCTTATTCAGAAGTATGTGCTCGACGCTTTTGATTTGGGCTATTTGCAGACTATTACCTTTATCCTGGTGATTGCCGCATTGGTGCAGATGGTAGAGATTATCCTGAAGAAAGTTTCTCCTTCTCTGTATCAGGCCTTGGGCGTGTTCCTGCCGTTGATTACTACCAACTGCTGTATTCTCGGTGTGGCTATCCTTGTTATCCAAAAAGATTATGATTTGCTGACGGGAGTGGTTTATGCATTCTCTACGGCACTTGGTTTCGGCTTGGCACTGACACTGTTTGCAGGCCTGCGCGAGCAAATGAGCCTGGTTAGTGTACCGAAAGGTATGCAGGGTACTCCGATAGCTTTGATTACTGCCGGACTGCTGGCAATGGCATTCATGGGCTTTTCGGGGGTTGTGAAGATTTAAAGAAGAAAAAACGGAAATAAAGTGGAAGGGGGATAAACTAAAATTTATCCCCCTTTTTCTGTTTTTATTAATTTATTTCCTTACATTTGTGGCGTATTGATAACCTAAAAGCTAAATTATCTATATTTAATATGAAAGGGAAAATCTTAGTTACGGGTGGAACCGGTTATATTGGTTCTCACACGGTGGTGGAACTTCAAAACGCAGGTTATGAAGTTGTTATTATTGATAATTTGTCAAACTCCAGCGCAGATGTTGTAGATAACATAGAGAAGGTATCGGGCATCCGCCTGCATTCGAGGAATTGGATTGCTTGGATTATGCCGGTCTTGACGCTGTGTTTACCAAATATAAAGGCATTAAAGCATCATTCACTTTGCGGCCAGCAAGGCTGTGGGTGAATCTGTCCAGAAACCATTGCTTTACTATCGTAATAACCTGGTTTCACTGATAAACCTGCTGGAATTGATGCCGAAGCATGGAGTGGAAGGTATCGTATTCTCTTCTTCCTGCACAGTTTACGGCCAGCCGGACGAACTTCCGGTAACGGAAAAGGCACCTATTAAGAAAGCTGAGTCTCCGTATGGAAACACGAAGCAAATCAATGAAGAGATTGTACGTGATACGGTTGCTTCCGGTGCTCCGATAAACGCCATCTTGTTGCGTTACTTCAACCCGATAGGTGCACACCCCACAGCATTGCTGGGAGAGTTGCCTAACGGTGTACCGCAGAACTTGATTCCTTATCTTACCCAGACCGCTATCGGCATCCGTGAGAAACTGAGCGTGTTTGGTGACGATTATGATACTCCCGACGGTTCTTGTATCCGCGACTTCATCAATGTAGTCGATTTGGCCAAAGCACACGTAGTGGCTATCCGCCGTATCTTGGAGAACAAGCAGAAGGAAAAAGTGGAAGTATTCAATATCGGTACAGGTCGTGGACTTTCCGTATTGGAACTGATTAATGCTTTCGAAAAGGCTACCGGTGTAAAACTGAACTATCAGATAGTAGGGCGGCGTGCCGGTGATATTGAGAAGGTATGGGCAAACCCGGAATTGGCAAACAATGAACTGGGTTGGAAGGCAGAAACAAGTATTGAAGATACTTTACTTTCTGCATGGAAATGGCAGTTGAAGCTTCGTGAAAGAGGTATTCAATGACAAACTTTGAATTTGTGTTTTTTAACAAATAGGCAATAAACAAATGCCTCCCCGCATTTGTTTATAATGTGCAAATCAGCCTGAAGCTGTTTATGTATATGTGAATATCCGTAACTAGTACGTATGCCTCCCCGGCATAGACAGGTAAGATTGCATAGTAGTTTTGTCGTGTTTTATTTTGTGTTTGTGTTGTGAATAAGCCTTGTCGAGAGACAAGGCTTATTTTTTGTATATTATATACAGAACCTCTGTTGTCAATTCAGTGTTTTTTTCATAAGATGGGTGGGCAATTCCTTTTTCTTGCTAATTGTTAACTGATGTTATCATGTCTGTAACAATTTGTTCCAATTGTAGTATTAATCGTTCAAAATAGTCTTTTTTGTTCAAAAAATGCTATACACGGTAACAACTACATGCAAATTGTTTATACATTTGCGTTGTTGTTTATGTAACTATTGGGATGAACAAACCATAGCTGACAAACGTTAATAGGTACGAGTACATAGCTGATGAAAGACGCGACTTGGCTGACTTGTTAATGAGGATACACGCGACTTACAACTTAGTATTGGGAAAAATAATTAAGGAAATATAGAATAAAAAGATTGCTTATGTCACAGATTGTCGGACATATCTCACAGGTAATCGGGCCTGTAGTAGACGTCTATTTCGAAGGAACGGAGGCAGAAATGATGTTGCCGAGTATTCACGACGCACTGGAAATAAAAAGGTCGAACGGCAAAAGACTGATTGTAGAGGTACAGCAGCACATTGGTGAAAACACGGTGCGTACTGTTGCTATGGACAGTACGGACGGCCTGCAGAGAGGAATGACAGTGCATCCGTTGGGAGGCCCCATCACCATGCCGATAGGTACACAAATCAAAGGCCGCCTGATGAACGTAGTGGGCGACTCTATCGACGGCATGAAGGAGTTGGACCGTACAGGTGCTTATCCCATCCATCGCGACCCCCCTAAGTTTGAAGATTTGACTACCGTACAAGAGGTGCTTTATACAGGCATCAAGGTTATCGACTTGCTGGAACCATATAGCAAGGGCGGTAAAATCGGTCTGTTTGGTGGCGCCGGTGTAGGCAAGACGGTGCTTATCCAAGAGCTCATCAATAATATTGCGAAGAAGCAGCACGGCTTCTCTGTGTTTGCCGGTGTAGGAGAACGTACACGTGAAGGCAACGACCTGCTGAGAGAAATGATTGAATCCGGCGTTATCCGTTACGGAGAAGAATTCAAGAAAGGTATGGAGGAAGGCCATTGGGATTTGTCCAAAGTAGATTATGACGAAGTGGCCAAATCACAAGTGTCTTTGATATTCGGTCAGATGAACGAACCTCCCGGTGCGCGTCAGTCCGTGGCATTGTCTGGGTTGACGGTGGCCGAGTCCTTCCGTGACATGGGAGCGGAGACGGACGGTCCGCGTGACATTCTGTTCTTCATTGATAATATCTTCCGTTTCACCCAAGCCGGTTCCGAGGTTTCGGCCTTGCTGGGCCGTATGCCTTCTGCCGTAGCTATCAGCCGACACTGGCAACGGAAATGGGTGCCATGCAGGAGCGTATTACCTCTACAAGAAACGGCTCCATCACTTCCGTGCAGGCTGTATATGTGCCTGCCGATGACTTGACGGACCCGGCACCTGCCACAACGTTTACCCACCTCGATGCCACCACGGTGTTGAGTCGTAAGATTACTGAACTTGGTATTTATCCTGCTGTGGACCCGTTGGAATCTACTTCACGCATTCTCGACCCACACATCGTGGGGGTAGAACACTACGAAGTGGCACAACGTGTAAAACAAATATTGCAGCGCAACAAGGAATTGCAAGACATTATCTCCATCCTTGGTATGGAGGAACTTTCGGAAGAAGATAAACTGGTCGTGAACCGTGCGCGCCGTGTGCAGCGTTTCCTTTCGCAGCCGTTTGCCGTTGCCGAACAGTTTACAGGCGTTCCGGGCGTGATGGTAGGCATCGAGGATACAATCAAAGGGTTCAGAATGATTCTCGACGGTGAGGTAGACAACCTCCCCGAACAGGCTTTCCTGAACGTGGGCACGATTGAAGAAGCGATAGAGAAAGGCAAGAAATTGCTGGAACAAGCGAAAAAGTAATCGAAACAACATTCCATGATGAAAGAATTGCATTTAAGTATCGTATCGCCCGAAAAGAGCGTATTCGACGGAGAAGTGAAGATTGTCACACTGCCGGGAACGGTAGGATCGTTTTCTATCCTGCCGGGACACGCGCCGATCGTCTCGTCATTGAAAGCGGGAACGTTGGGTTATACCACGATGGACGGCGAGGAGCATACATTGGATATTCAGGGTGGTTTTGTTGAAATGAGTGACGGGACAGCTTCGGTGTGTGTCTCGTAAGGAAGACGAGATGGATAATATACAGCAGAAAAACACAACGACATGGTGAACATTAGTAAGACTAAACGGAATTTTATCGCACTGAATACGCTGTTTGCTATACTAAGCGGAGCAGCGGGAGCAGTGATTTTACACATAGCCTTGCCGGGGCATTATTTCGGAGGATATCCGTTTATACCGGTATATTTCTATATCTTCGGTTTGTTA
>ENA-OQJX01000517-OQJX01000517.1-human-gut-metagenome-genome-assembly--contig:-NODE-517-length-19110-cov-2.339356_pt1 | contig 19110 bp, 29 predicted proteins | sample MGYA00242615_ERZ504782 | MGnify/ENA primary metagenome ERZ504782 (study PRJEB26092, sample SAMD00036354) | human gut metagenome | host: Homo sapiens | study: EMG produced TPA metagenomics assembly of... | reverse complement strand
CCCCTGAAACAGCAAATCCCCCCTGCGCAGATGCACAGAGGGGATTTTTAAATATCAGAAATTACTGAACGTATTCGACCGTGTACTCGAAGCCGTACTCTTCCTGCAGCTTCTTCACCTCGGCCTCGCAGTCCTCGATGAAGGTGGGGGCGTAGACAGAAGCGCCATTGTGGGCCTTCTTGTAGTCCTCAACGATCTGCTGCAGCTTTGCCCAGCCCTCGTTGGCCTTGTTCTGGTCGATGCTGTCGGGGAAGTTGATGATGAACTCGCGGTGCCTAGGAATACGTGCTTTCATGGTAGGTTCTCCTTATAACAGTTTGGATTTTGATTGTTGATTTATACAGAAGCACAGAGAAAAACCTGTGCAACTTGCGAAAAACGGATCACAGCCCGTATACCCGGCGGGCATTTTCGGCTGTGGTGCGGAACACCTCTTCGGCAGAGATGCCCCGCAGCTGGGCGATATACTCGCCCACATAGCGGATGAGGGAGCTGTCACAGCGGGTGCCGCGCACCGGCTCCGGTGCCATGTAGGGGCAGTCGGTCTCCAGCACGATGCTTTCCAGCGGCAGGGCGCTGATGGCTTTTGCCGCCCGCTTGGCACCCTTGAAGGTACACGCCCCGCCAAAACCGATGAACAGTCCCTGCTTTGCCAGCCACACCGCATCGTCGGCACTGCCGGAATAGCAGTGGACGATGCCCTTGGGCTGGTATTTTTTGAGCAGGGCGTAAACGTCGGCGTGGGCGTTGCGGTCGTGCACGATGATGGGCTTGTCCAGTTCCAGCGCCAGCCGGATGTGTGCCTCAAACATGGCCAGCTGGGCATCCTTGGGCACAGGCCAGTGGTAGTCCAGCCCGCACTCACCCACAGCTACCACCTTGGGGTCCTCGTAATACGGGGCCAGAGCGCGCATCTCGGCGGCCCAGTCGCCGCCATAGACCGAGACCGTAGGAGCCGGGCCTTCCTCGCCGCAGTCGGCGGCGGGCAGCAGGCTTTCCGGGTGGATGCCAACAGCTGCCACCACCCACGGGTAGCGGTGCGCCAGCTCCAGCACTTTGGGTGCATCTCCGGAGTGGGTGGCCTGTTCACACACGCCCACCACGCCCTTGCCGGGCAGGCTGCCCAGCAGGAAATCGCGGTCTGCGTCAAAAGCGCGGGCACTGTAGTGCGCGTGGGTGTCAAAAATGGGGCCGGTCATTTGCCCTCCTTTTTGGCGGGGGCCTTGTTCACCAGCCAGATGCCAACACACACGAACACCAGCGCCGCTAGATACTGCCAGCGGAACAGGGGTTCGCCGTTGAGCACGGCGCTCAGCAGTACGTTGACCACCGGGTTCACGAAGCCAAAGATGGCAATGCGGCTGACCGGGTTGTTCTTCATCAGCAGGGCCCACAGCACATAGCCTGCCCCGCAGATGAAGGCCAGATACAGCATGACCACCACCGCCAGTGCGCTCTGCACATGGAGACTGCCGCCCAGCACAGTGCCCAGCACGAACAGTGCCAGACCGCCCACGAACAGGTTGATGAAGCAGACGGCAAAGCTGTCTGCTTTTTTGGTCACGGATTTGTTCCACGGGCCGGACAAGGTAAAGATGATGGTAGCGGCCATCATGCAGAACACGCCCCAGCCGCTGCCGCTGCCGTGGTTGCCAGCGTGCCGATGAGCACGCCCGCAAAGCCAACGGCGCAGCCCAGCGTTTTGGCAGGGGTCATGCGGTCAGCGTTGCCGTAGATGAAATGGGCAAAGATCACGCCCAGAAAGCTCTGGGTGCTGTTCAGGATGCCGCCAAAGGCACCCGTGAGCATAGCAACAGCGATGTAATAGAATGCGTACTGGGTCGTGGTCTGCCACAGGCCCAGAGCACAGCACTCCGCTGCCACTTTGTCGCGGGGAAACTTGGGCAGGCGGCTCTGTAACAGAACACTGCCCAGAAGCACCAGAAAGCTGCCCAGCATGAACCGCACACCGGCAAAGCAGAAAATGGACGCGGTGCTGCTGGAATCAATGGCGAACAGCCGGTAGCCCAGCTTGATGAAGGGGAATGCCGAGCCCCACAGCACATTGCAGAAGATGGCCAGCAGCACAGCGAACACCGGCGTGCCGAAGATCTTATCCAGCCATTCCGCGCGGGAAAGCGTTTTGTTTTCTTGCATGGCGGCTCAGTGGATGCGGCTGCCCACGGGGTGTCGTCGCCGTAGAAAGCGATGGAGCAGCCGCCGTCGGCGGTATCAGCAGCAAAGATCATGCCCTCGCTGACATACTTGCCCTTCATCATGGGGCGAGGTGCCAGATTGCACACAATGCCGATCTTCTTACCGATCAGGTCTTCCGGCTTGAACCACTTTGCAATGCCGGAAAGGATGCAGCGCTCCCGCTCGCCGTCAAACACGGTCAGGTGCAGCAGCTTCTTGCTTTCCTTCAGGTTCTCGCAGGCGCGCACTTTGGCCACGCGCAGTTCCACCTTGCAGAAGGTGTCAAAGTCGATCTCTTCCTCGTGGGTAAAGTCCACGGTGCTCTCCTCGGCGGGGCGGCAGCTTCTTCTCAGCTTCAGCCTTGGCCTTGTTGGCAGCTTCGGCAGCGGCCTTGCGCTTCTCGTCCTCTTCCTTCAGGTGGGCAATTTCCTTTGCCACATCGATGCGGGGGAACAGTGCCTCGCCCTTGTGCACGGTGTAGGTCTCCTGTACGCCGTAGGTGGTCTTGGCCAGGTCCAGAGCAGATGCGTCCAGACCCAGCTGTTCCATCATCTTGGGTGCGGTGGTGGGCAGGTATGCGTTCAGCAGGATGCCGCACACGCGCAGTGCCTCGCACAGGTGGTACAGCACGCTCTCCAGACGGGCCTTGTTGGCCTCGTCCTTGGCCAGCGCCCAGGGAGCGGTCTCGTCGATGTACTTGTTGGCACGCTGGATGACCGCAAAGATCTCCATCAGGGCCTGCGGGATGGTCAGATTGTCCATGTCGGCCGTGACCTTGGCGGTCAGCTCGTTGACCATGGTCTCCAGCTCGGTGTCGATGGCCTCGGTACCGGCCACATTGTGCACGGTGCCGCCGAAGTACTTCTCGCACATGGCGACCGTGCGGCTGAGCAGGTTGCCCAGGTCGTTTGCAAGATCGCTGTTGATGCGGGTGATCAGGCTTCGTTGGTGAACATGCCATCGTTGCCGAAGGGAATCTCACGCAGCAGGAAGTAGCGGATGGCATCCACGCCGTAGCGGTCGCACAGGATCACAGGGTCCACCACATTGCCCACGGACTTGGACATCTTGCCGCCGTTCATCAGCAGCCAGCCGTGGCCGAACACCCGTTTGGCAGGGGCAGATCCAGAGCCATCAGCATGGCAGGCCACAGAATGGTGTGGAAACGCAGGATCTCCTTGCCCACCATGTGCAGGTCGGCAGGCCAGAACTTGTCGTAGTCGTGATATTTTTCGTTACCGTAGCCCAGCGCGGAGATATAGTTGCTCAGGGCATCCACCCACACATACATGGTGTGCTTGGGGTCGAAGGGCACGGGGATGCCCCACTTCACGGAGGTGCGGGACACGCAGGTGTCCTGCAAGCCCTGCTTGATGAAGGCGATCATCTCGTTCTTGCGGCTCTCAGGCTGGATGAACTGGGGGTTCTCCTCGTAGAGCTTCAGCAGGCGGTCGGCATACTTGCTGGTCTTGAAGAAGTAGGCTTCCTCGTGTGCGTCGTACACTTCGCGGCCGCAGTCGGGGCACTTGCCGTCCACCAGCTGGCTGTCGGTCCAGAAGCTCTCGCAGGGCTTGCAGTAGTGGCCGATGTACTCGCCCTTGTAGATGTCGCCCTGCTCATACAGCTTGGTGAAAATTTTCTGGCAGGACTCCATGTGGTAGTCGTCGGTGGTGCGGATGAAGCGGTCGTAGCTGACGTCCAGCAGCTTCCACAGATCCTTGACAGTGGCTACGATCTTGTCCACATACTCCTTGGGGGTCACACCGGCATCGGCAGCCTTGTCCTGAATTTTCTGGCCGTGCTCATCGGTGCCGGTCAGGAACATGACGTCATAGCCCTGCATCCGCTTGAAGCGTGCCAGTGCGTCGCAGGCGACAGTGGTATAGCTGTGGCCGATGTGCAGCTTGTCGCTGGGGTAGTAGATGGGAGTGGTAATGTAGAATGTCTTGTGCTCACTCATAGGTTGATACTCTTCCTTTCCTGATTTGGCGGGGGACGAAAAAAGCCCTCATCCTGCCGGACTGAGCCGGACAAGGACGAGAGCCTGAAACTTTCGTGGTACCACCTTGCTTCGCCGCACCCTTGCGGGCGCAGCCTTTTGCCGGGCCAAAAAGCACGGCGCAGCGCGGTAACGGGCGCACCCGTCGCAGGCTCAATTTTCACCTGCGCAGCTCCGAGACCATCTTCGGCATCGCGCGGCCTGCCCGGTTCCATCCTTCGGGCTTTCTGTCAGGCGCAGACGGTGCGTACTCTTCTCTTCACAGCCAATTTACATTGTTATGTCTATAATACGCAAAAACGGTGGGTTTGTCAACATTAAATCTCGTAATCCAGACAGAACCGTGCCTTGGTGTAGGGCCGCACCTTGCCGTCGGCCACAGCCACATGGGCGGGATGGACGGAGTAGCCCTTGAGGGCCTCGGCGCTTTCAAAGGTGGTGTCCAGCATCAGGTCAGCGGTGGAAGAGGGGAGACCGTTGATGTTGACATGCACTTCCACAAGGCCCGGGACCTTGCCTGCCAGACCTTCCAGCCCTTCCTTGATGCCTGCCTTGACGGCGGCTTTTTCGGCATCGGACAGCTCGTCCTTCAGCTGCCACAGGATCACATGCTTGACCATAATAAAATACCTCCTGCGTTTTTTCTCATTGTAGCAGGATGAGAAAACGAACGCAAGAGGAAAGCTGCAAAGTATTATTTGGGTGCGAACAGCAACACCACCAGAAGCACGGCACAGAGCACCGAAACTACGATGCCCTCCAGCCGGGTCAATTTGATGTACGCTTCCGTTGGTTCGGTCTGTGTATACCGTCCACGGTCATGCAGGGCAATGGCATCCTCCGGCTGCAGCGCCATAAAAATGCCGAACCCGATGCCGAAAAGTGCGGTTAAGATCGCACAGATGACTTCCATAGCAACCTCTCACTTTTTGTTTTTGTCGTCCCTGCTCAGAGTATAGCACAGATGTGAAATCAGCAGGATAACGCAGAACACGAGTGCCGCCACCATCAAAATGGAATTCAGCGGCTCGACCTTTGGCAGAAAAATGTTGACCAGATAGAGTGCACCGCAAAGGATCGAAGCAATGCCGTAAAATTTGCGGAAGTGCTTCTTTTCGTCCTCACTGCTCCATCCGGTGCCGGTGCCATTGTACAGATCCCGGATGCCGCGGTATAAAAACAGCACACCCAGCGCGGCGTTCAGCCAATCCCAGTCCGAAAGATTCAAATTCATGGTGGCCCCTTTCCGGCTGTCAATCCGCACTATGGTTCCAGCTTTCGTAAGCGACAAGATAAAGAAGGTCTCCCACGATGGCGATGCCGAAGATGATACGGTAAATCAGCGATGTGACAGGTGTGAAGGCTAAGATCAGAAAGGCGATGCTGTTGAGCATGTAAAACACGCCGTTCTTTTTCTGCCAGAAGGCGCGGTACTCCGGGTCGCGGTGATACTGGTTGAACGGCAGATCGAGGAACGGGTCTTTGCCTTGAAGATCCCGAATGCCGGAGATGAACCAGATAACGGTCAGCACAAGATTAAGCAGAGTGGAAACCGAAACGAACGACTCCATGAAATGAACCTCCCATCTTTTTCCACAGTATACCACAGAAAAGTGCAAAAACAAAGGACGGTATTCAACCTTCCTGCGTAAAATTTGCACAAATCGGGTGTTGACTATTGGTAAAAACAGCACAAAATAAAACCAGCCGGACGAGGCGGTTGCAAGCCCTCGTCCGGCTGGATACTTACTTCTTCGGAGTCATAAGCCTCTTCTCCTTGGGGTTCCTCATTTTCGGAGTAAACGTTTCATAGGGTGACTCTCCTTAGAAACTACTGGAAACTGAGAATCTATTTCAAGGGGACTGATTACTTAGTACATTGGATTGACCCTTCTCTTAACTGATGGAGTGCGGCACCGAGATTCTGAAGATGAATTTCATATTACCACATTCTTTCGAGTTAGATTCGCCAGGGGCAAACTACTTAGTACATTGGTAGAACTCCTTTTTTGCTATTCAAATAATGTTCTCCGTACAAAAGATACCTTCATAGGAATCATCTCCGGCGGATCTATTTGAATCGCTGGGGGTTAAGTTTATCGACAGGTTGTCGTGTAATCGCATTTTTGATGCTCAAGACTGGCTCATTTTTGTTGTGTTTTTATACGGGGGAAACATCCCGTTTGTGGTGAGCCTCTATTTTGCTTCTCAGCGAATCCCGACAGCCTGTCCCTGCTGTGCGGGTTCCATATCGACCATCGGTCTCGCTCCTTTCTGCTTCAAGTCAGCGGGATTAGCTCTCTCTTGAGCTTCTGCTGTACTTTTCTGGTTTCTGGCTTTATTATACATATTCCTGGTTGATTTGTCTATTCGCAGAGTGCACAAGGATAGAAATATAAAATTGTGCAGTTCTTGAAAAACAGCAGATAGAACGTGCAAAATGCTGCTTTCTGTGCGGTGTGCCCGGGCGATCGGGCCCTTTGGAGAGGAACTCTGTGCCTGCAGGGAGGGCTGCCGAGGAAGTCAACAGCAAAGCTGCCCAGAAGTTCCGGGCCGTTTGTGGAGGATTTTGCGCAAAACGGGAGAAAGTGTCCACAGGGTATTATGCGTCAGATGGATTTGTGCTAAAATAGCGCCAATGAATGGTAGTCGCCGCCGCCCCGCGAGATGAAAGTTTCGCGGGGCGGCTTTTTTGCGGCAAAAATTTACACACAAAAGAAATGGAGACACAATCAAAATGCCTAAAACTTTACCGGAACGTATCTTCTTTACCATTGTTATGGCTGCAATTATGGTCTATGGCATGATCGTTTACAATGTGGCGCTGAACACAGGCGGTGTCACCAATGCCACCTTTGTTATGGCTCTGCACGAGATGCCGATCATGGTTCCCATTGCCTGCGTGCTGGAATTTTTCGTGGTGGAGAAACTGGCCACCGGATTGGCGTTTATGTTCATGCGGCCCACAGATCGTCCGCAGTTCATCACCTATGCCATCTCGCTGATGATCGTGTGCATCATGTGCCCGGTGATGAGCCTGATCGCAACGGTGCTGTTTAAAGAACCCGGCTTTGGCACTTGGGTGCATACCTGGGGCTGCAATATGCCCATGGCCCTGTGCTGGCAGATGCTGTACTGCGGGCCGCTTGCCCGTGCCATCTTCCGGCTGGTGTTCCGCCGCGGCGCAAAACAGGCGGACTGACAGATTTTAGATATGCAGTTATAATAAATATGTATAGGAGCGGGTGAAATACCGGACGAGACACCTATACGAATTTTATATATCGGGCATATAAAGTATGTACAATGGGGCATTTTTGATGGAAATATTCCCCGGAATGCCCTGAAAAAGCCATTGAAACCTAAGAATTAGCTAAGAAATTTGTGGAAAAAGTACATGTGAAGAACGTTTTATTGGACAAGATGCACAACTTTTTTTGTATATCAATGCAGTAGAACCACCTAAAATGTAGAATGTGCACAAAGCCACTTGCCAATTTTCGTCAATCGTACTATCATACACAACGAAAAAAGACGAAGTGACCCGTGCAGGAGGGAGGGTGTGACCGGACAGAGCCGAACACCTTCCTTACTTTTTTCACAAAGCTGCGCCTTTTCTTCGAGCGATAAGAAGGACGCTGCGCCGCCGGGGCGGTGCGGCGGTCTTACCCCCGGAACCCTATTCTTCAGGAAGGAGGAAAAACAATTGAATAATCTGACCAAAGCATTGATGGAAGAGCTGACCGTCGAATACGTCAAGGTCGGCCCGCTGCAGATCCCGGAATCCGTGGTCATCAGCTGGGTGATCCTGGCCATCGTCACCATCGGCTCGATCCTGCTTACCAGAAACCTGAAGGTGGACCATATCAGCAAGCGTCAGGCCGTGCTGGAAATGGCCTACCTCGCAGGCACTAATTTCTTTGAAGGTCTGCTGGGCGAAAAGGGCAGGCGCTATGTGCCTTACCTGATGACCGTGGCCATCTACATCGCCTTCAGCAACCTGATCGGTGTGTTCGGTGTCAAGCCCCCCACAAAGGATCTGGATGTGACCGCAGCGCTGGCGCTGATGAGCATCATCCTGATCGAGGGCGCCGGCATCCGTGCACGCGGCGGCGTGGGCTTCCTCAAGAGTTTGTCTGCCCCCACTCCGGTCATGACCCCTATGAACATCCTCGAGATCGCCATCCGCCCCACCAGCCTGTGCATGCGACTGTTCGGCAATGTGCTGGGCGCATTCGTCATCATGGAGCTGATCAAGCTCGTGGTGCCTGTGTTCGTCCCGGCGGTGTTCAGCCTGTATTTTGACCTGTTCGACGGTCTGATCCAGACCTACGTGTTCGTGTTCCTGACTTCGCTGTTCATGAAAGAGACCATGGGCGGAGAAGACTGATCCATTGATATTTACTGAATTTAAAAGGAGATTATTACTATGAATGGTTTGATTGCTCTGGGCGCTGGCATTGCAGCGCTGACCGGCATTGGCGGCGGTATCGGCATCGGCATCGCAACGGGTAAGGCAACGGAGGCAATCTCCCGTCAGCCCGAGGCATCCGGCAAGATCCAGACCAACCTGCTGCTGGGCGCTGCTCTGGCAGAAGGTACTGCAATTTTCGGCTTCGTCGTTGCACTGCTGATCATCCTGTTCCTGGGTCAGTAACGGAGGCGCAGACGAATGCTGAAGTTGGATATTAACCTGCTGTGGACCGTCGTGAACGTCCTCGTCATGTATGCGGTGCTGCGCAAGTTCCTGTTCAAGCCTGTTCAGGACGTGATCGCAAAGCGCCAGCAGATGGTGGACGCAAACCTGGCCGATGCGGAGACCTCCAAGAAGGAAGCCGCAGAGACCATGAACGCCGCACAGGAAAAACTGCGCAATGTGGACAATGAGGCCGCTGCCCGCCGCGAAGCCTACGAAAAGCAGGCCGAGGTCGAAAAGCAGCAGCTGCTGGCAGATGCCCGCAAGCAGGCAGACGCATCGTGGCCGCCGGCAAGGCGAGCGCCGAGGCCGAACGCCAGAGCAAGCTGCGGGAAGCCGATGCCCAGACCACGGCACTGGCCCGTGCGATGTGCGAGAAGCTGCTGGCCCGCAATCTGACCGCCCAGGACGACGCACGTCTGCTGGACGATCTGCTGGAGAAAGCAGGTGCAGGCAATGGCAACTGAATTCAGTCGTGAATTTTTTGCGGACAACCGCATCGTCAAGGCCGAGCTGCGCAGCGCCCGCAAGCCCCGGGAAGAGGAGCTGAATCGGATCCGCGCCGAGGTACGCAAGCTGTATGATGCCACCGAGGTCATTCTGAACGTGACGGTGGACGAGAGCCTGCTGTCCGGCTATGTCCTGCAGGTGGGCGACCGTGTGTTCGATAACTCCGGCCGTCATCAGCTGGACAAGATGATGGAGGCAAGCCCTCGCTGGCTACCCTCAAGACCCGCATTGAGGACTACAAGCCCGCCGAGACCTCTGCCGAGGGCGGTGTGGTCATCTCCTCTGCCGACGGCATCGTGCACGTCGAGGGCATGAACCGCGCCGTGTACGGCGAGATCGTCACCTTCGACAACGGTGCCAAGGGTATGGTGGAGAGCGTGGACCCCGAACAGCTGGGCATCATGCTGTTCGACGGAGCTGAGACCGTCGGTGTGGGCACCATGGTGACCCGCAGCGGCAGCTGCCGGCATCCCGGTGGCGATGCTTCCTGGGCCGTGTCATCAGCCCGCTGGGCGAGCCCATCGATGGCAAGGGCCCCATTGAAGCTGTGGGCTACAACCCCATCGAAAAGCAGGCCCCCGGCATTCTGGAGCGTCAGAGCGTGGATACCCCGCTCCACACCGGCATCCTCGCCATCGATTCCATGTTCCCCATCGGCCGCGGCCAGCGTGAACTGATCATCGGTGACCGCCAGACCGGCAAGACCTCCATCGCCACGGACGCCATCCTGAACCAGAAAAACACCGGTGTGCTATGCATTTATGTGGCCATCGGCCAGAAGGCTTCTTCCATTGCCCGCGTGGCAGGCGATCTGCAGAAGCACGGTGCCATGAGCTACACCACCATCGTGGCGGCTACTGCTTCGGATTCTGCTCCCCTGCAGTACATCGCACCCTATGCCGGCACCGCACTGGCCGAGTACTTCATGAGTCAGGGCAAGAGCGTGCTGATCGTTTACGACGATCTGTCCAAGCATGCAGTGGCCTACCGTGCCATTTCTCTGCTGCTGCGCCGCTCTCCGGGCCGTGAGGCTTACCCCGGCGACGTGTTCTATCTGCACTCCCGTCTGCTGGAGCGCTCCTGCCGGATGCGCGACGATCTGGGCGGCGGCTCCATCACCGCACTGCCTATCGTTGAGACGCAGGCAGGCGATGTTTCCGCTACATCCCCACCAACGTCATTTCCATCACCGATGGTCAGATCTTCCTCGAGAGCGCCCTGTTCAATGCAGGCAACCGCCCGGCCGTCAATGTGGGCCTGTCGGTGTCCCGTGTGGGCGGCGCTGCCCAGACCAAGGCCATGAAGAAGGCCAATGCGAACCTGCGTATCGAGCTGGCACAGTACAAGGATATGGAGTCCTTTGCACAGTTCAGCTCGGATCTGGACGCGGAGACCCGCCGCCAGCTGGACCACGGCAAGGCTCTGATGGAAATGCTCAAGCAGCCGCTGTATCAGCCCAAGTCCGACGCCGAGCAGGTGGTCACGCTGGTGCTGGCTTCCCACGGTGTGCTGGACGAACTGCCCACTGCCGAGCTGCGCGCCAAAACTTCCGCATTTGTGCGTCAGTTCCGCGCGGATGTGTCCGGTACGATGGATAAGATCACCGCCACCGGCAAGCTGGAACCTGAAATGGTCGATGCCATCCTGAACGCCTGGAAAGCTTATGCGGGAGGCGACAGCCATGCCGTCCAGTAAGCTGCTGAAGGAGCGCATCGAGAGCATTCAGGACACCATGAAGATCACGAACGCCATGTACCTGATCTCCTCGTCCAAGCTGCGCAAGGCACGTAAGAACTACCAGAATGTATCGCCCTACTTCAACCGTATGCGCGATACCATTTCCCGCGTGGTGCCCCACCTGCCGGAAGAGCCGGTGCATCCGTTCTTCCACGAACGCAACACCGCAAACCCCAAGCGCGCTTACATCGTGCTGACGGCAGATAAGGGCATGGCAGGCGCTTACAACCAGAACATCATCAAGTTCCTCAAGGAAAATGCGGATGAGAACGACCGGTTCTATGTGATCGGCCAGACCGGCTACCGCGCCCTGTACCACAAGGACCCGCGGCTGGTGGAGGATTTCCACTACGGTGCCACGGAGCCTACGCTGCAGCGTGCCCGCGATATCACGATGGACGCCATCGATGATTTCAAGACCGGCAAGCTGGATGAGATCTATCTCATCTATACCCGCATCGAGAATGCATTGACCAGCGAGCCACCATGGTGCGTCTGCTTCCGCTGGACCGCGCCCATCTGCAGCCTGCCCCCAAGGGTCTGGGCGATCCGAAGGGCGATGTGGAGATGTTCCCGTCTGCATGGACGGTGTTTGAACAAATCGCGCCCATTTATATGCACGGCATGATCTTTGGTGCCATGACCGAGAGCTTCTGCGCAGAGCAGAGCGCCCGCATGACCGCCATGGATTCCGCCACCAAGAACGCCAACGATATGATCCGTGAGCTGCAGCTGGAGTACAACCGCACCCGTCAGGGCTCCATTACACAGGAGATCACCGAGATCATCGGCGGTGCGGCTGCCGTGCAGAACCGGGCGGAATAAAACGTATTTACAAATTAGTATAGAGGCAATCGTATGATACAGGGAACTATTATTCGCGTAGCCGGCCCTGTGGTGGACGTGCAGTTCACCGCAGGCAAGCTGCCTGCCCTGCAGGAAGCGCTTACCGTGACCGCCGAGGGCACCGAGCGCACGATGGAAGTGACACAGCATGTCAACGAGACCACTGTGCGCTGCATCATGCTTTCCGCCAGCGAGGGTCTGGGCAAGGGCATGACCGTGACCGCTACCGGCCACGGCCTGACCGCACCGGTGGGCGAAGCCACGCTGGGCCGCATGTTCGACCCGCTGGGCAGACCCATCGATGGCAAGGGCTCTGTGGATGATGTGCCGCATTGGCCCATCCACCGCAAGGCCCCCAGCTTTGCGGAGCAGAAGCCCGCGACCGAGATCCTGGAGACCGGCATCAAGGTCATCGACCTGCTGGCCCCCTATGCAAAGGGCGGCAAGATCGGTCTGTTCGGCGGTGCAGGCGTCGGCAAGACCGTGCTGATCCAGGAACTGATCCATAACGTGGCCACCGAGCACGGCGGCTACTCCATCTTCACCGGCGTCGGCGAGCGCTCCCGCGAGGGCTGCGACCTTTGGGGCGAGATGAACGAGTCCGGTGTTCTGAATAAGACCGCACTGGTCTTTGGTCAGATGAACGAGCCCCCAGGAGCACGTATGCGTGTTGCCGAGACCGGCCTGACCATGGCAGAGTACTTCCGTGAGGAGACCCACAAGGACGTGCTGCTGTTCATTGATAACATCTTCCGTTTCGTGCAGGCAGGCTCCGAGGTGTCCGCTCTGATGGGCCGTATGCCTTCTGCTGTGGCTACCAGCCACTCTGGCCAACGAGCTGGGCGCTCTGCAGGAGCGCATCACCTCCACCAAGGAAGGCTCCATCACCTCTGTGCAGGCCGTCTACGTCCCCGCCGACGACCTGACCGACCCGGCCCCCGCCACCACCTTTGCACATCTGGATGCCACTACCGTGCTGTCCCGTAAGATCGTGGAGCAGGGCATTTACCCGGCCGTGGACCCGCTGGCATCCACCTCCCGCATTCTGGAAGCGGATATCGTGGGCGAGGAGCACTATCGCGTGGCCCGCAAGGTGCAGTCCATTCTGCAGCGCTATCAGGAACTGCAGGACATCATCGCCATTCTGGGCATGGACGAGCTGGACGAGAACGACAAGCTCACCGTTGCCCGCGCCCGCAAGCTGCAGAAGTTCCTGTCCCAGCCCTTTGCTGTGGCCGAGAACTTTACCGGCCTGAAGGGCAAGTATGTGCCGCTGCAGGATACCGTGCGCGGCTTTGCCGCCATTGTGGACGGCGAGGCCGATGATCTGCCGGAGTGGGCTTTCTTCAACGTTGGTACGCTGGAAGATGCCCGCCAGAAGGCAGCGGAAAAGCTGGCTGAGGAAAAGGGCGGTGCCGTCTGATGAACAAGTTCATGCTGAACATCACTGCGTCCAGCGGTGAGTACTATCAGGGCGATTGCGAAGACCTTGTGCTGCCCATCAGCGATGGCGTGTACGGCATACAGGCCGGACACAGCCCGGTGCTGGTGGCCATCCACATGGGCATCCTGCACTTTGAGGTGAACGGTGAAAGCCAGGACATCCTGGTAGGCGATGGCATTGCCGAGGTGACGCCTGCCTACGTGATGGTGCTGGTGGACAGCGCCGAGCGTCCGGAGGATATCGACAAGAACCGTGCCGAGGCTGCCCGCATCCGTGCCGAGGAGCGTTTGCAGCATCAGCAGAGCATGCATGAATATTATCAGAGCAAGATCGCGCTCGACCGTGCGATGCAGCGCCTGCAGGCCGCTGCAAAGTACCGGCGCTGAGAATGAGCCGCATCTGCCAGGACCAGATCTGAAAAAGAGCATCATTTGTATCCGGTGAGGGTGCAAAGTGATGCTCTTTTTTGTTTCAGGCTGTTCCATGGAACGCAGCTTTCGTGTATAATAAAGTCAATGCAACCCCGCGTGTTGTGCGGGAAAGGAGGAGGTTTCCATGATCCAATTCGGCCTGCGTCTGCATGACGCGGAAAAGCTGCCCGTTGAACAGGTGCTGCCGCTGGTGCGCCAGAAAGGCTTTACCTGCGCCCATGTGGCTCTGAGCAAATCCTTCAAGGAGCTGCCCTGCACCCCCAGCGCCCTGACCCCCGGCTATGCGCTGTATCTGCGGCATCTGTTTGAGAAAAACGGCATCGACATTGCCGTGCTGGGCAACTACCTGAACCTTGCCCACCCGGATGCGGATGCCCTGCACGCCATTCAGGAAAAATACTATGCCCATATCCGCTTTGCAAGTCTTCTGGGCTGCGGCATGGTGGGCACCGAGACCGGTGCGCCCAACGCGGAGTACAAATTCTGTCCGGAGTGCCGCAGCGATGCCGCACTTTCCACCTTTATCAAGAACTTCAAGCCGGTGGTGCGCTGTGCCGAGCAGTACGGCGTGACCATTGCCATTGAGCCGGTGGTCAAGCACATCGTGTACGATGCCAGACGCGCCCGCACCGTGCTGGATGAGATCGGCAGCCCGAACCTGCAGATCCTGTTCGACCCCGTCAACCTGCTGAACATGGAAAATGTGGACCGCCGCGAGGAAGTGTTCGCCGAGGCCATCGAGCTTCTGGGCAAGGACATCGCCATGATCCACTTCAAGGATTTCCTGCGCAAGGATGCGGGCGGCCAGCTGGCTGCTACGGGTGCAGGGCAGGGCGGTATGGAGGACTACCGCACCATCCTGCGGTTTGCAAAGCAGGAAAAGCCCTATATCTTTGCAACGCTGGAGAATACCACCCCGGAAAACGCGGTGGAATGCCTGAACTACCTGAAAAAGCAGTACGACGAGTGCTGAACACTTTATAACAAGAAAAACATCTGCAAGCTTTGCCCGGAATGGGGCAGCTTGCAGATGTTTTTTGTATCAGATGAAGTTTATGGTTCGGCCTTTTACAAATTGCAATTAAGAAGTAGTTTCGCTGAAAATGCCCAGAACGAAAGCGGAGGACATGAAGATCATTCCAGATTCAGCTTATGCTCCATCAGCCAGCGGGTCAGCAGAAAGTATCCTGCGGCAAAGGCGATGCTGACCGCCAGCCCGAACAGGGTGGTGAACGCACTGGGCGCAGCAATGGAAACATCTACACCGCCAAGGGTGGGATCGGAAACAGCCTGCAGCATGTCGGCACTGCTGACACCGGAACTCAGCCAGTTCTGCAGGAAGGACAGCAGGAAAAATGACAGAATACCGGCCGGGACCATGTGCTTTTTGAACTGGTGGCCGATCATGCATGCGGCATAGATGCACAGGATGCTGGACACCAGTGCCACCAGCCCATTCAGCGTTTCAAAGATCAGCCAGAGCCACCCGGAGCTGCCGGTCATGCGGAAGATCTCTCGGAAGATCTCTACCACTTTCTGCCACAGCTCCGGCAGCTGCTGCAGGGCCGCGCTGTTCAGAGACAGAGCCAGCAGCATCGCCGCAAAGGAGAAAATACCCACGATGCTGCTGCAAAGCATCCACACCACGCTGGAGATCAGCTTGGAAAGGATGAGCTGGCTTTCCGTCACCGGCAGGGTGTGCATCAGGTAGCCCTCGCGGCCCAGCAGATTGCGGGTGAAGCGGGTCACAATGGTCATCACAGACACCACTGCCACCGCGACGGCTACGACCATGTAGGCGAACAGCAGCAGAGATGCAAAGTCGTCCTTGGAAGAGCTGCGCAGGGAAAAGCCGCTCAGCACTGCCAGCGCAACAAGGGCCAGATACAGCCCGCCGTAGGTGCGGCCGGTGGCCTTGAATTCATATTTTAACAGCTGTTTCAGCATTTGAATACCTCCCGGAAATATGCATCCACGCTCATGCCCTCGGTCTCGCGCAGCTCTTCGGCATTGCGGTGGGCGAACACCCGGCCATCCTTCAAAAAGACGGCTTCGTCCAGAATTGCTCGATATCGCCGATGAGGTGGGTGGATAGAATGACGGTCGCATCCCGGCTGTAGTTGTTCAGGATGGTGCTCAGGATATAGTCCCGGGCGGCAGGGTCCACGCCGCCAATAGGCTCATCCAGCAGGTAGAGCTTTGCGGCGCGGCTCATGGCAAGGATCAGCTGTACCTTTTCCTTGCTGCCCTTGGAGAGGGTCTTGAGCCGCGCCTTCGGTTCCAGTTCCAGCCGGGCCAGCATTTCGTTTGCCTTAGCGGGGTCAAAATCGGCATAAAATTCGTGGAACATTTCCACCAGCTGCTCCACACGCATCCAGTCCGGCAGCCAGTCGGCGTCCGGCAGATAGGACACGATGGCTTTGGTGTCCGGCCCGGGGGTCATGCCGGCGATCCGGATGCTGCCTGCACTGGGCTGCAGCAGACCGTTCGCCAGCTTGATGAGGGTGGTCTTGCCGCTGCCGTTGGGGCCAAGCAGCCCCACGATGCGGCCAAAGCCGATGTGCAGGTCTACATTTTCCAGTGCGGTCTTATCCTTCTGGTAGCACTTGGTCAGTGCTTCACAGCTCAAAAGCTCACTCATTGCGATCCTCCTTTGCGTCCCAGTGTTCCAAAAGCGCGGCCGCCTGTGCGGGACTGTAGCCGATGCCGCGCATCTTTTCCAGAAAATCCGACGCCAGCGTCCGGGCGGTGTCGGCGCGAAGCTGTTCGATCAATGCAGTATCCTCCGTAACATAGCGGCCTGCGGTGCGTTCGGTGCGCACCAGCCCTTCCGTCTCCAGCTGGGCAAGGGCCCGCTGCATCGTGTTTGGGTTCACCCCGGCGGCTGCGGCCAGATCACGCACCGAATCCAGATGCCCGCCCGGTGGGTAGGTGCCGGCCAGGATCCGGGCCTTCAGCCGTTCCACAAGCTGGGCATAGATCGGGCGGCTGGCATCAAACTGTTCGCCCATGGTATCATCTCCTTGTCTTGCTGTATTAAGCGCTTGGATACAATAATACACGATTTGCTTTGTTTGTCAAGGGGAAAAAGAAAAAACACCATAAAACTGTGGGAAGTTGGGAAAAGTGCCTATAAAACACTGCACATTGATAAAAATTTACAATAAATTCAAACAATTTCACATTGCAAAGCTTTTAACAATGTGCTATGCTGAAAAACAGAGAGCTCCGCCCGGAAAGTGGCGGAAAAGAGATTTGGAGGAAAAATAACTATGGCTGATCGCATCGTTCTGAATACCATCTCCTACCATGGCCACGGTGCCATTGAGAACATCGTTCCCGAACTGACCGCCCGCGGCTACAAGAAGGCATTCGTCTGCTCCGACCCCGACCTGATCAAGTTCGGTGTCACCAAGAAGGTCACCGATCTGCTGGATGCTGCAAACTTTGCCTATGCTGTTTACAGCGAGATCAAGCCCAACCCCACCATCGCCAACGTGCAGGACGGCGTGGCCGCTTTCAAGGCTGCTGAGGCTGACTGCATCGTGACCATCGGCGGCGGCTCCTCCATGGATACCGCAAAGGCCATCGGCATCATCATCAACAACCCCGAGTTTGCGGATGTCCGCTCTCTGGAAGGCGTTGCTCCCACCAAGAAGCACGCTGTGTTCACCATCGCTGTTCCCACCACCGCCGGCACTGCTGCCGAGGTCACCATCAACTACGTCATCACCGATGTGGAGAAGAAGCGCAAGTTCGTCTGCGTGGATACCAACGATATCCCTGAGATCGCTGTGGTCGATCCCGATATGATGTCCTCCATGCCCAAGGGCCTGACCGCTGCCACCGGCATGGACGCTCTGACCCACGCTATCGAGGGCTACATTACCAAGGGGCACTGCGTCATCTCCGATATGTTCCATCTGGAAGCCATCAAGCTCATCAGCCAGAGCCTGCGCGGCGCAGTGCAGAACACCCCGGAAGGCCGCGAGGGCATGGCTCTGGGCCAGTACATCGCCGGCATGGGCTTCTCCAACGTGGGTCTGGGCATCGTCCACTCCATGGCACATGGCCTGTCCGCTCTGTATGACACCCCGCACGGTGTGGCCTGCGCCATCCTGCTGCCGGTGGGTCTGGAGTACAACAAGAGCGTTGCCGGTGAGCGCTACCGCGCCGTGGGCAAGGCCATGGGCGTTGTGGGCATCGATGAGATGAACGATGTGGAAGCCGCCGATGCCACCATCGCCGCCGTCAAGCAGCTGAGCGCAGACGTGGGCATCCCCACAAATCTGCACGGCATCCTGAAGGAAGAGGATATCCAGTTCCTCGCCGAGTCCGCATTTGCAGACGCCTGCCGTCCCGGCAATCCCCGCGACACCAGCGTGGAAGAGATCGTGGAACTGTATAAGAGCCAGCTGTGATTCCGCTCTGTAAATTCAAGCTGTAATTTTGAGCCCTGCTGTCCTTCGGGATGGCAGGGCCTTTTTCTAAGATGTATCTGAAAACAAAGCAACAGACTGGATCTTCGTCTTTTCAGAGATGCCCGGAGAGCCTGCCGCGTCGCAGAGTGACAAAATTTCTGCACGGCTCTTGTACACAGCGCCCAAAACGGGTACAATCAATGCAGTAAGAAAAAACTGGAAGCGAAAGGAACATTATGACGCTGAACTTCTATACTCTGGGTGTTATTTATCTAGTATATTCCTTTCTGGGCTGGGTGGCTGAGACGGTAGTCGCGACCATCCGGGGCGGAAGGTTTGCCAACCGCGGTGCGGCGGCAGGCCCGTTCTGCTTTATCTACGGTACCACCGGCGTGCTGCTGGCCGTGAGTTTCGGCGACCTGCGCACCGAGCCGGTCTACCTGTTCTTTGCCTGTATGATGGCGGCAACGGTGATGGAATGGATCACCGCCAAGCTGCTGGAACGCCTGCACCGCCGCAAGTGGTGGGACTATTCCGGAAAAAAATTCAATCTGAACGGCTATGTGTGCCTGCAGTATTCGCTGCTGTGGGGTGCGCTGGGCACGGCAAGTGTGCTGTGGGGCAATGATGTGCTGCTGCGGCTGTGTGCGCAGATCCCTGTCTGGCTGCTGCGCCCGGCAGTATGGGTCTCGCTGACGGTGGCGGTGCTGGACAGATCGGTTCGGCGGTGCTGGTGCAGCAGTATGCGGCCCGGCACCCGGTGCTGGAGCAGCTCAACCAGAGACTGGGGGAGCGGTCGGACACGCTGCGCCGCAGGATCGCGCTTTACA
>ENA-OQJX01000516-OQJX01000516.1-human-gut-metagenome-genome-assembly--contig:-NODE-516-length-19237-cov-3.002250_pt1 | contig 19237 bp, 18 predicted proteins | sample MGYA00242615_ERZ504782 | MGnify/ENA primary metagenome ERZ504782 (study PRJEB26092, sample SAMD00036354) | human gut metagenome | host: Homo sapiens | study: EMG produced TPA metagenomics assembly of... | reverse complement strand
ATCAGTATGAAGAATGTAGAAAACACTTGGTTGGATGGCTATCAGTTTGTTTGCTGCTTTGTAGCTATCCTGTGTGGGCGCAAGGAGATGCCGGAGATTATCTTACGATTGTTGGTATGGTGAAAGACAAGCAAAATAAAAAAGCTCTGGAGAACGTAAATGTATCGGTGCATGGTAGCAATATCGGTACTGTGACCAATGCGGAAGGAGAATTTGCTTTGAAGATTAAAAAAACGGAAACCCCGCGTGAACTGGACATTTCACATATCGGTTATGTAAATACTCATATCTCTTTGGAGAAAGAAACAGCCGCTATGTTGACAGTTTGGTTGACGCCTCATTCCAATCTATTGAATGAAGTGGTGGTATTTGCCGAAAATCCACGTATAATTGTAGAGAAAGCAATCAATAAGATTCCTTTAAATTATAGTGATAAGCGTGATATGCTGACGGGATTTTACCGGGAAACCGTACAGAAAGGGCGTCGATATATCGGTATATCGGAAGCAGTGCTCGATGTGTCTAAAACAGCCTATACCAATAGAAATATAAACTATGATAAAGTACGGGTGGAGAAGGGACGTCGTCTGCTTAGTCAGAAAGCGAGTGACACATTAGCTGTCAAAGTTGTGGGTGGTCCTAATCTAGGCGTCACTTTGGATGTCGTGAAGAACAAGGGAGCGTTACTCGATTTTGAAGAATTGAATAATTACGAATTCTGGATGGCAGAATCCATGCTTATAGATAATCGTATGCAGTATGTTATTAATTTCCGCCCGAAAGTCATTCTCATGTACGCTTTATTATACGGTAAATTGTATATCGATCGTGAACGGTTGTCATTCACCCGTATAGAAATGAGTCTGGATATGCAGAATAAATCGAAGGCGACTACCGCAATTCTGTATAAGAAACCTCTCGGTTTAAGATTCAAACCGCAAGAACTCTCTTATCTGGTCACTTATAAAGATGTAGATGGAAAAACGTATCTGAACTATATTCATAACACAATCCGTTTTAAATGTGACTGGAAGCGGAAGTTGTTTTCCACGAGCTATACGGTAGCTTCCGAAATGGTAGTGACCGATAGAAAAGAAGGAGTATTGGAGAATATACCAACAAAGAAGCTTTCAGCCTGAATCAAATATTTTATGATAAGGTAGACGAATACTGGAATCCTGACTTTTGGGGAAACTACAATATTATCGAACCTACGGAATCTTTAGAGCACGCAGTGGATAAATTGAAAAAGCAATCGAATTGAAACAGGGATAGTTTTCTTATATTTGAGGTCAATCATAAAGAAAAGCAAGTATGCTGGATGAACTGCTCATACTAAAAAAGATAAAGGAAGGTGATATAAAAGCGTTTGAGGAACTCTTTCGCCGTTACTATTTTCCTCTTTGCTGTTATGCGGCAGGCATTACCGGGCAGATGGCGGTAGCGGAAGAGATTGTAGAAGAGCTTTTCTATGTGCTTTGGAAAGAAAGGGAGCGCTTACAGATTTTCCAGTCCGTTAAAAGCTATCTGTACAGAGCGACTCGCAATCAGTCTTTGCAGTATTGTGAACACGAAGAAGTTAGGAATAGATACCGTGAAGCAGTATTGAACACTTCTAATCCGGAGCAGTCGACAGATCCTCATCAACAGATGGAGTATGAGGAATTACAGAAATTCATAAATAGCACTCTTGAAAAGCTGCCAGTCCGCAGACGACAGATTTTTGAGATGCACCGTTTGGAGGGGCGGAAATATGTGGAGATAGCGACACAGCTTTCTCTTTCGGTAAAAACAGTAGAAGCTGAAATGACAAAAGCCCTCCGGACATTACGAGAAGAAGTTGAAACTTATATTCACATGAAGTGATGAAAACAGAAATTTATAAAATAAAGACAGATCAGGCATGGAACCGATTGTATAATCGCCTGGACAATGACCGTTTACTTGCGAAAGTTGATGAAGGCTGTTCTATACGCAAACATTCACAATGGATCAGATACGGAGCAGTTGCCGCCGTTTTGATAGGCGTCGTCTGGGGAGCTTTGTATTGGATGACCGGTTCTGAAAGAGAACCGGCACAGAATTTTCTTACACAGGAAAATCAAGGCATTTCCACTTTGGCAACGACTCTTGAAGACGGTTCTGTGGTACTTTTGGCAAAGGAAACCTCCTTATTATATCCGAAGCATTTTATTGCTGATAAACGGGAAGTGAGTTTGCAGGGAAATGCTTTCTTCGACGTAGCAAAGAAGCAGGGACAACCCTTTTGGATTGATACGGAACAAGCTAAAATTGAAGTTTTGGGAACCGCTTTCAGTGTACAGAGCGATGAACATGCTCCGTTCCGTTTATCTGTACAAAGAGGGATTGTGAAAGTTACTCTAAAAAAAGGAAATCAGGAATGTTATGTAAAAGCGGGAGAGGCAGTAGTGGTGCAATCGCAACGATTAGTCGTTCTCGATGCGGATAAAGAGAATGAAGAGTGGGGGAGCTTCTTTAAACACATACGTTTTAAAGATGAATCTTTGGCGAACATTCTGAAAGTGATGAACCTGAATTCGGATAGTTTGCAGATTCAAGTGGCTTCACCTGCATTGGAGGAACGTAGGTTGACGGTTGAATTTTCTGATGAGTCTTCTGAAGTCGTAGCTACTCTGATAGCTAGCGCACTCGGTCTGCAATGTGTCCGGCAAGGGGATATTCTTTTGTTATCAGAATAAAACTCATTTAAACTTGAGAAAATGAAACAGGCTTATTGCTATCTATCCATTCTATTCATACTCTTTTTCGTAGTCGATACGATGAGAGCGGATGGGGGCGATGTATTGGAACGGATAGTTCGGCTTCCCAAGTCAAAAGGCACTGTTTATTCATTATTAGGTAATGTCTCCCAACAGTCGGGATATATGTTTATTTATGACAGTAAAGTTATTGATAATGATGCTGTCGTGAAGATAAAGGGAGGAGAACGGTCTATTCGCCAAGCGGTGTACGATATAGTGGGAGATACCGGTTTGGAGTTTCAGGTGATTGGTACTCATATTCTGATTACTCTCCCTTCGGAGAAAAAGATTCATATACAACAGGATTCCATTCCGAAGCAGCTTATGAATTTTTCCATTACCGGCACTTTGTTGGATAAGGAGACAGGTGTGCCCATCTCTTCAGCTACTGTTGGAGTGAGGGGGACATCTATCGGCAGCATAACAAATCAGAATGGAGATTTTAAACTGTCCTTACCCGATTCTTTAAAAAACGATTCGATTACCTTTTCTCATATAGGTTATCTTTCACAAGATATAGAGTTTGCTTTGTTGATTGGACGGCACAATATACTTAGTCTCGAACCTAAAGTGGTTCCTTTGCAGGAAGTAGTGATTCGTCGAAGTGAACCAAAGAAACTTTTGCGGGAAATGATTGAACGGAGGGAACAGAACTATTCGCATACTCCCGTGTATCTGACTACCTTTTATCGTGAAGGAGTTCAGTTGAAAAACAAATTTCAAAACTTGTCGGAAGCAGTGTTCAAGGTTTATAAGACATCCTCACATTCTGCAATGCCAGATCAAGTGAAGCTGTTGAAAATGAGTCGACTAAGCAATGTGGAAGCGAAAGATAGCTTATTGGTAAAAGTGAAGTCGGGAATTCAGGCTTGTATTCAGATGGATATCATAAAAGATATGCCCGAATTCCTGATTCCCAGTATCGAGAATAGCATTTATACCTATACTTCGGAGGGCGTGACATTTTTAGAAGACCGGTTTGTAAATGTGGTGCATTTTGAACAGAAAAAAGGAATCAGTGAACCTCTTTTTTGCGGAGAACTATTCCTTGATTCTGAAACGAGCGCCTTATTGCAAGCCCGTCTGGAAGTTCATCCTGTATATGTGAAAAATGCGGCGGGTATGTTCGTCGAAAGGCGCGCACGCAATGTACGCATGATTCCTCAAAAAGTGGTATATACCATTTCTTATAAACCGTGGCAAGGAACTTATTACATACATCATATCCGGGGCGATCTTCATTTCAAAGTGAAACGTACAAAAATGCTGTTTGGCAGTCGCGACCTTCATATCTGGTTTGAGATGATTACTTGCAAGGTGGAAACCGGACAGGTAACCGCATTTTCCCGTACAGAAAGATTGCCTACCCGTACAATCTTCTCCGACACATATTTCAAATACGATGAGAACTTTTGGAAAGACTTCAATGTGATCCCATTGGAAGAAGAAATCAGCAAACTAATAGAAAAAATCTCTTTGAAGATAGAAGAAATAGGAGATTGATTTGTTTTGCCATTCAACGGGATTGCTGTACCTTTGCCCCCGGTTTAAAAGATTGTATGTTATGGAATTACCAAAAGATCCGATGATGTTGTTCAGCGTCATCAATATGAAGTTGCGCGACTGCTATTCTTCACTTGACGAACTTTGTGAAGATATGAATGTGAACAAGGATGAATTAGTGAATCAGTTGAAAGCCGCAGGCTTTGAATATAGTGCGGAACACAATAAGTTCTGGTAATCATCTCCTTGTTTACAGCTTATAAATAGAGTATTTCTACTAAAAACATAGTGACGCTATCCGGCAAAGATAGTGACGGTATGAGACAATGATACCGTCACTATCCCGAGCATATAGCGTCACTATAATTTTCTACCTTCATCAGAACGTCATCAGGAATCATGCGTTTATTCCTATCGTATATACCGACAATGATTTCCGCCAGTTCTCCCTCTCTTGTTAATAAAAGCAAAATACCAAATCCCATATTTAACTTCGTCAGTCTTCTGCGTTCTAACTAATAAAGTTCAGAAAAAGAATTGATGATAAACGAGAATAAAATTCGTGAAGCTTGTGCCTCGAATCGCGAACGGGGATTCAAGATGCTGATGGACTCTTTTCAGGTGCCGATATATAATTATATCCGTAGACTGGTTGTATCTCATGAAGATGCGGAAGATGTGCTTCAGGAAGTCTTTATCCGGGTATTCCGGCATATCGATCAGTTTCGCGAAGAAAGTTCATTGTCAACCTGGATTTACCGGATTGCGACGAATGAGAGTTTACGTTTGCTCAACGGACGTAAAGATGAAGGAGTTGTTTCCGCGGAAGATGTTCAGGAAGAGTTGATGGGCAAGTTGAAGGCTTCCGATTACATTGATTATGAGAATGAGTTGGCAGTAAAGTTTCAGGAAGCCATTCTAAGTCTGCCGGAAAAGCAACGGCTGGTATTCAACTTGCGTTATTACGATGAACTTGAATATGAAGAGATCGCCCGTGTACTGGATAGTAAAGTGATACACTAAAAGTGAATTACCACTATGCGAAAGAGAAGATAAAGGAATATATATTAAACAGATAGAACGATGAAAAAGGATTTTGATTTTGATGATATTGGAAAACGGACACCTTACCGTACCCCCGATGGATTCTTCGAGGACGTGCAACGAAAGGTGATGGAACGTGCCGGAGTGAAGCAACAGCGGAAGTCTCATACGAAGCTGATTATTTCTACGGTGATTACCATAGCAGCCGTATGGGTCGGATTTCTGTTTGTTCCGTCTTTGCGACAGGCAGATGAGGTGACAACATCTTCTTCGAAAGTATTAGCCAATGGTACGGAACCGGTAGATAAATGGATTAAAGAACTATCAGATGAGGAGTTGGAAGAGCTCGTCAGCTTCTCTGAAAATGATATATTTTTGAATTAAGTAACTCAATTAATTATTTTAAACGTGAAGATTATGAAGACTAAATTTATTTATGTAATTTTGGCCGTTCTCCTGATGGGAAGCCAGATGACTTTGTCTGCACAGAATACGGATAATAAACAAAAAAAACAGCGTCCTACACCGGAACAAATGGTGCAGATGCAGACTAAACAAATAGTAAATACGTTGATGTTGGATGATGCAACGGCAGCTAAATTTACTCCGGTATACGAGAAGTATCTGAAAGAATTGCGTGAATGTCGTATGATGACTCATAAGGCGAGAACAGAGAAAACTAAAGCACAAGGCACAGACGCTAATGCTAAGAAAGAACGTCCGTCCATGACTGACGACGAGATTGCAACCATGTTGCGGAACCAGTTTACTCAAAGCCGTAAAATGCTGGATATTCGTGAAAAGTATTACAATGAATTCAGCAAGATACTTTCGCAGAAGCAGATTTTGAAGATTTATCAGCAGGAAAAGATGAATGCTAATAAATTCAGAAAGGAATTTGACCGCAGAAAAGGTCAGAAACCGGGACAGGGACACCACCAGGGACAAAGACCTCGTGCTCCGCGTCAAGGCCAGAAATAAAGATTAGGTTTATTTTATTATAGTTTTATTTTACTAAATCAACACAATTTGAACATAGGCAGCCATATTTATTCTTTTCAGTACCGTTTGATTACTTGTTATGTCTTGTTACTGATTAGTTTGACTGTTTTTGCTCAGTCCGGCAAAGAGCGTTTTTCCGGTCGTGTGATTGATACTGAAACCAATCAGCCGGTACCGTTTGCTACGGTCCGGCTTTTGGCTTTACCGGATAGTACATTGTTGGGCGGCGGTGCTACGGATGCTATCGGTAAATTTCAACTTTCCGTTTCCGTTCCTACTGCGACTAAGGCGAAGTCTTTATTATTGCAAGTTTCATATATCGGATATAAACCTGTTTTTCATCTCATTTCCATTTCCCGCAAAAGCACCTCCTATGAATTGGGAAATATCAATCTGACTCCGGAAAGTTATGCTTTGGATGAGGCCGTAGTAGTAGGTCAAGCCCCGATGGCGGTGACGGAAGGAGATACAACAGTCTTCAATGCTTCCGCCTATCGTACTCCCGAAGGTTCAATGCTTGAAGAGTTGGTGAAACAACTTCCGGGAAGCGAAATAGATGCGGACGGTAAGTTATTGATACATGGTAAGGAGGTAAAGAAGATTTTAGTAGACGGTAAAGAGTTTTTCTCTGATGACCCGAAAGCCGCCCTTAAAAACCTTCCCGTGGAGATGGTGGAGAAGTTGAAAGCCTATGAACGCCAATCAGATTTGGCGCGTCTCACTGGGATAGATGACGGAGAGGAAGAGATGATTCTGGATCTGTCTGTGAAAAAGGACATGAAATTGGGTTGGATGGAGAATTTTATGGGAGGATACGGGAGTAAAGACCGTTATGAATTAGCCAATACCTTGAACCGCTTTCGTGAAAACTCTCAATTAACGATTATCGGGAATCTGAATAATACCAATAATCAGGGATTCTCGGAATTGCAGAATGAATCTTCAAATGCTACAGGTAATATCCGTAATCGGATGGGGCTGACTACTTCCCGTTCATTGGGACTAAACGCGACTCATGACTGGAAGCGGGTTAAGTTACGTTCCAATCTTCAATACGTGGGTACAGACCGTTTGGAAGACAGCCGTACAACGGTCGACAATTTTCTTCGCGAGGATCGGTCAATCAATCTGGGCACGAACAATAGCCGGTTGCAGAATCATGAGCTGGTGGCCAATGCTTTTCTTGAATGGAAGATGGATTCTGTTACTACATTGATTTTCCGTCCTCAATATCGTTTTTCGGCCAATGACAGAGAGAATAGTGGCTTTCAGGAAGGGTGGGGGAATGATGTATTGTTGAATGAGAGAGAGTCCTCCGGCACCAACCATAATTCCCGGTATAACCTGACGATGATGTTACAACTTAGCCGGAAATTGAGTCGGTTGGGGAGAAATGTCGCTTTGAAAGTAGACTATGGTACTAATGCTTCATCTACCGACCGGAAGAGCCTTTCCACCACCCGGTACTTCAAAAATAATACGAAGAAGATTCAGAATCAGAAGATAGAGGATGATGTGGACGGGTATAATTACCGGGTGCAACTGGTATATGTAGAACCGTTGCCGTGGCGGCATTTCCTGCAACTCCGTTACAGCTATCAGTATAAAGTGAACAATTCGGATCGTTTTGTCTATGACTGGGATAAGGAACTGGAAGAGTTTGCTCCCGACTTTGATGAAGACTCCAGTAACCGTTTTGAAAATCAATACAGTAATCACTTGGTGAACCTTGCCATACGTACTTCACAGAAAAAGTATAATTATAATATTGGAGTTGATTTTGAACCACAAAAGTCTGTCAGCCATTCTTTGTTGAGCGACGCTCCCGAAGATCAGTTGGAAAGATCAGTCATGAATTTCTCACCCACAGTCAATTTCCGTTACAAGTTTTCAAAACGTACCCGTTTGCAAATTGTGTATAGAGGAAAAGGAAAACAGCCAAGCGTACGCGACCTCCAACCTGTGACCGACCGTACCAATCCTTTAAATATCCGTGTCGGTAACCCTTCGTTGAAGCCTTCATATACGAATACGTTTACATTGAATTTTAATTCCTACAATACCAAACATCAGCGAAATATGGTAGCTACCGCTTTGTTCGAGAATACCATTAATAATGTAACCAATCAGGTGACTTATGACAGCGAAACCGGTGTGCGAACGACGTCTCCGGTCAATATGAATGGTAATTGGCGCGCCATGGGGTCTTTTTCTCTCAATACCCCTTTTAAGAATCGTAGCTGGATATTTCGCACTTACTCCTATCTGCAATACCGGAATCAGAATGGCTATACAACTCTGAATAAAGAAGAACCGGTGAAAACCTCCGTACAGCATTTAACGGGACGTGAGCGTCTACGGCTTACTTATCGTACCCGTCAAATGGAACTTACGGGCTTGTCGGCCTGATTTATAACAATTCTTATAATGATGTGCGGGAGAAACGTACTGAAACTTTTGATTATCAGGCAGGAACCCAACTGCAACTTTATCTGCCTTGGGGGATGGAACTATATAATGACCTGACTTATTCTCTCCGCACCGGTTATGGTTATGAAGGTTATGCCAAAGAGAATTTCATGTGGAACTGCCAACTGTCAAAAGCCTTTCTAAAAAAGAAACAGTTATTAATCCGTTTCAAGATCTATGATATTCTCCATCAGGATATTTCTTTGATACGCACAATTACCGCCACCGCCATTCGTGACACGGATTATAATGCACTGGGGTCTTACTTTATGGTACACGCTATACTTCGTCTGAATATGATGGGAAGATAATTAGAAATTAAATCTTCATGAGTTTGAAAACCACAGCTAGGTTTTGATTGTTGTATGTCCTACGTATAAAACAATGTAAGGCTGGCTGAATGTTTCGACTGAATAAAAAAGATAAAAGATAATGGTCGTTGGTCGCATTTTTAAACTGAAGTTGATTGATGCACGACTTTACTTTGTCAGTATCTTCGTAGGATTACTGACGGGGCTTGTTGCCGTGCCTTATCATTACCTGTTACAGTTCTTCTTTAATCTCCGCCATGATTTTTTGATTCTCATCCCAAGTGGTATTGGTATATCCCTCTTTTCCTGTTGATGTGGGGAATACTTGTATTCGTATCCTGGCTGGTGAAGAAAATGCCGCTTATTACCGGCGGGGGGATTCCGCAAACACGTGGAGTTATTAATGGGAGGGTTGATTATAAGCATCCTTTTCTGGAATTGGTTGCGAAGTTTGTGGGTGGGATACTTGCATTAAGTACCGGATTGTCTTTGGGGCGTGAAGGACCTTCCGTACAGATAGGTTCGTATGTCGGATATTTGGTATCAAAATTGGGGGAGGGTGCTTAGTGGCGAACGGAAACAATTATTGTCTGCCGGTGCAGGTGCCGGATTGGCGGCTGCTTTTGCTGCCCCATTAGCTTCCTCATTGTTGGTTATCGAATCTATTGAGCGGTTCGATGCACCTAAAACAGCCATTACCACGCTTTTGGCAGGAGTCGTGGCAGGCGGGGTTGCCAGTTGGATTTTTCCCATCAATCCTTATTTTCATATAGATGCCATTGTGCCTGGAATGACTTTTTGGGGGCAGGTGAAACTGTTTCTTTTGTTGGCGGCAGTAGTTTCTGTTTTTGGAAAATTCTTTTCTGTCACTACTCTTCAGATGAAACGTATTTATCCCGCTATTAAGCATCCTGAATACGTGAAGATGCTGTATTTGCTTTTTATCGCTTTTCTGATTTCTATGGCCGAGTTTAATCTGACGGGAGGAGGGGAACAGTTCTTGCTATCACAGGCCATGCATCCGGATACACATATTCTTTGGATTGTTGGCATGATGTTGTTGCATTTCGTTTTTAGTACCTTTTCTTTTTCTTCGGGTTTACCGGGAGGAAGTTTTATCCCTACACTGGTGACAGGAGGACTTTTGGGGCAAATAGTGGGATTGATTATGGTTCAACAGGGTGTGATTGCTTATGAGAATATCAGTTATATCATGTTGATTTGTATGTCGGCATTTCTTGTAGCAGTCATTCGTACACCTCTGACGGCTATTGTCTTAATAACCGAGATTACGGGACATTTGGAAGTCTTTTATCCTTCCATTGTTGTAGGTGGATTAACCTATTACTTTACGGAAATGCTTCAGATAAAACCGTTCAATGTAATTTTATATGATGATATGATTCATTCGCCTGCCTTTAAGGAAGAGCCCCGTTATACATTGTCTGTAGAAGTAATGAGCGGGTCTTATTTAGATGGCAAGATGGTGGATGAACTTCGTTTACCGGAACGTTGCATAATTATAAATGTGCATCGTGACCGTAAGAATTGGCCTCCCAAAGGACAGAAATTAATGCCTGGAGATCAAGTTCAAATAGAGATGGACTCACAGGATATAGAGAAATTGTATGAACCTTTAGTGAGTATGGCGAATATTTATTGAGTATAGGTGTTGGCAGTATAAATTCATAACAGTATAAAAAACGAATGAAACAGTGCAGAAATGAACTGAAAATTTTTCCTACTATAAAGTTGAAAAACATAAAACATCTGCCACCTGCAACGAAACGCGTGTAATACACTAGTTGATAGATAGTTGTAACGTTGCAGATACCTGCGGCAGATAGGTTGCAGATAAAGTATCTGCAACACGTTATATAATCAAAGAAAAAGCCTTGATTCCTTTATGTAAAGCTATGGGATAATTGGGGTGACTCTATGGAGAAATGATAGTGTCTCTACGGGGAAACGACAGTATCCTTACGTAGAAACTGTCGTTTCCTGCCTTAGAAACTCTCGTTTCCTACCGTGGAAACTGTAATTTCTAATGCCGGAAACGACAGTTTCCCGCCTGGAAACGGGAAGTTAATGTATACAATAAACTTTTGCCCTCCTGGAGAATTGGCTTATGCAAGGCTTATACTGTGTTGCAGATACTTTATCTGCAACCTATCTGCAACAGTATCTGCCACGCTCCAACTATCTATCAACTAGTGCATTACACGCGTTTGGTTGCAGGTGGCAGATGTTTTCATGTTTTTTCAACTTTATAGAGGAGGATTACGCATCAAAATTAGGGTCACAACCGTAAGTCATAAACCAAATTCACCTTTGTGTCCTCCGTGTCCTCTGTGGTGAAAACATTATTCCATGCTCTTTAACCATGCAATTTCTTCTTTCCATTTACTTTCATCCGGCGTTTCTAGTATCAACGGCATATTATCGAATCTGGAATCTTGCATCAATCTTTCAAAAAATGCTTTTCCGATCAATCCTTCACCAATACTATCGTGACGGTCTACATGGGTGCCCAGTGCTTTTTTGAATCATTCAAGTGCATACCTCGAAGGTAATTGAATCCCACTTCCTTGTCAAACTCATCAAATACCTTATCGTATTCATTGACAATATCATAACCAGCCGTATAAGTATGGCAGGTGTCGAGGCAAACACCCACCCGGCTCTTGTCGTTTACCCGGTCGATGATATATTTCAGTTGCCAGAATTCGCTTCCTAGATTACTTCCTTGTCCGGCAGTGTTCTCAATAACGGCTGTTACGCCACTTGTTTTTTCTAAAGCGATATTAATACTTTCTGCGATGAGCGACAGGCAATCCTCTATTGAAATTTTGTTGAGAGAACTGCCGGGATGGAAATTTAAAAGTCTCAATCCAAGCTGTTCGCAACGTTGCATTTCATCCAGAAAAGCGGCACGGCTTTTTTGAAGTCCCTCTTCTTCCGGGTGTCCCAGGTTGATAAGATAACTGTCATGTGGCAGGATATATTCCGGCTGAAAACCGTATTTCTCGCAATTCTCTTTAAAGAGGCTGATACTTTCTTCTGTTAAAGGTTTGCTTACCCATTGGCGTTGATTCTTGGTGAATAACGCAAAAGCATTTGCTCCTATTTCATGCGCATTAACGGGGGCGAACTCTACGCCCCCGGACGCGCTTACATGTGCTCCGATATATTTCATGGTTACTTCTTTATTTAATTTTACTCTGCAAATATAACGTTTTTATAGGAGTATATGTTTCTTCATCTAAAGCGGGGAGAAATTAAATCTCAAAATCCGGTAAATAGTCTGTCAGGACTTTGTTAACCTGTTTGCCTTTTACCTGATCTGTGACTATCGTTGCACCTTCCTTTTTACCGGCATCATAGTTTAAAGAAACTTTTTCCGTTTTATTGCTTACATAGATGGCGGCTTTCCCTTTTTCAGTCAGGTTACAAGTAATAGTCCAGTCGCCTACCTGAATGGTATTACCTTTGCGAACTACCTGCATATCCGGACGGTTCTTTCCATGCGTATCCATCACTGTCAGGAAACGGACGGTTTTACACGGAACTGTTGTAGAAGAAAAATGCCAGTGATTAGGATATTTCAATGCTTTCCCTTGTGCGTTCGTCACATTTTTCCAGTTGGTTGGCGCACAGAAGAAAGTATCTACCATCGCTTGTTCCGTTTTTGCCGAACTGAAAAGATGGGCAACAGAGACACCCCCGGCTTTATTCTTACCAATAACTTTCACTTCATCCGTCAGTTCCTGTATTTCCATAGGCAGTTCTACGGTATGTAAAAGATAACTCCATGTGACGGCTTCTTTTCCTTCCAATTCATCATAAATCACAAAAACTCCGGTAGTTCCCAATTGGATGATATGACGACGGAACATATCCAGCTTGTTCTCATCCCATCCTTTTTCGGGCGTATATTGCGTACCGGATAATTCGCCACGTTTCAACCATAGGGGAGAAGTCACTTTACCATAAGCATTGGAAGCGTCTCCTACCATGTAAGCGATTTTCTCTCCTTCATACCACCGTGGAATCCAGCCATATCCTTCCGTCCCGATCTTCTGCGTCATTCCATTCACCAAAATACTGTTGTGCGCACGAGTATTACGATAAGAATACATACAATGATCGTCTGTAAAACCAGTGCGATGTCCGCTACTGTAAAAAATGGCTTTACCTCCGTAGAATGTATTGAAAGCATTCTGATTGGCTAGTGCATGGGAAGTGGAACCGTAGGAACTGGAACGGAACGACAGCATTGCATTCTTGTCTGTATCTCCCAAAGAAGTATTCATCGTACCTATTCCCGTTTCATTGAATACTTTTGCCATCGGTAATTCTGCAAGAGTAGGGCCTTCTTGGGGAAGTGCTTTCTTTGTTATACAGCGATACCAGGTCAAGTCTCCGGATTTTCCGAGGAAAGTCTTTTCCATAATATCCGGTTCTTTCTGCAAAATAGTGCGTACATAAGCGGCTGCCCATGGATTGTTACATTCGCGTGCCAAGGCATCTGCATAACCTACTCGTGTACCGTTTGGCTTCATCTTACTTTCATGTGAGTTTCCTTGCCCGGCGGATTTCGAGAATGGGGGCTGTTGATAGATGACGTAGAACGCATTGTTGTTATACCACGGGTCAGCAAAGAAATCGAATCCGCTGATACGGGAATAAAAAGCAGGAACTTCAATCAATGTGCGGAGATTGACCTGAAAATAAGAATCGCCATTGTGCCATCCTCCATCCGTGTTGAGGCCCGGCAGACGGGATACCCACTCATTGTAACAATAATCCACCCAGGTGGAAGCCATCGGCAGTTCGCCATACGTAGCAAACGCAGCCATATTCAGGATACGGAAAGTCATTTGCCAAACATGGTTATCAGCGATACGGTTTTCTAAGTGATTGACATATTCATGATAGAATTTCTTTCCATTTTCACGAATCGTTCTTAAGAGTAGTTTCTTTTCATCCGGAGTCAGCAGGTTATACCATGCGTCATACGCGGAAGTACTCATAGACAGAATGGTGGAACGGTTGAAATCTCCCGCAAAGTACTTACTGTTCTTCCATGAAAGAATTTCGGAAAGACGCTTTATACCTTCTTTGTAGTATACCTCGTCTTTCGTTAGCAAGTAAGCACGTACCATGGCTTCGATATTCGCTTCTTCACGGTCTACAATCTTACGACTTTCCCGAATCAGAGCGGAACGATATTGAACGATGTTTGTCAGCTTGACAACCTGGGTCGTATCAATTTCTTCTTCCAAATGTTTCAGCGGATGATTCAGACATTTATCGGCTTTCCGGATGTAAGCCTGTGCTTCCGGATTGTTTTTATTCCGTTCGATGATATTGTCCCAATCTTCGGCATCAAGCAAGATGCGGGGATGCGTCTTGGGTAATTTAGCTAACACCTCTTGTAGAGAAGGCGGGTTGAATGTACGTATATGCTCGTCTATATAAAAATGAGAAACGGGCGACCATTCTTCTTTTCCATCCTTGTCAACGTAGGCATATTGCCAATACCATTTTCCTTTTTCAAACAGTTTGAATGGGTTGAAAAAGGCCCATTTCCTTTCAGCGGTTATCACTTCCGATTTGAATTCCGGGTCGCGTGCGATCCGGATGCGGTAAGTCACTTCCGGTTTGTAGTCTTCTTCTTCCACTCCGTCCAATACGGCACCCAAGTGAGGAAATTTGTCCGGCCACATGAAACGAGGAGGATTGACAGTGATATGCTGTCCGTCCAGTGGTGAAGGCGTTTCGCGTACCTCGTGCATCAAAGTCTGTTGAGTCAGGCGCATGATTCCTTTTTGCGCATACCCGTTGGCGGATAGCAGAATGGTGAACAAGAGAAAAATAGATATTCGTTGTTTCATCATATAACTTTGCATTTTTTTATTCGTCGTTTGTTGTTCAGCGTTCAACGTTGTTTGAACAAGTCTTTCAGACGAACGGTCTTGTTATTAATCAGTGGGCGTGCCCAAAAACCGATAAAGGTGATGTATCCTACGAAAACAAGGATGAACAGCATACCTGTGCGGAGTGATGTTGCATCTGCCAGCGTACTCACAATCATCGGACCACCGGCACCACCGACGATTGCCGAACATAGTATACCGGCGAATGAACCGTGATGCTGTGAAGCAGAGTTCAAAGCCAATGAGAATACGATGGAATACATCATGGAAATACTAAATCCGACAGCAGGGAAAGCGATCATAGCTACTTCCTTGCTTCCGAATAATGCCGATAATAATAGGATGATGGTCAGGATTCCGGAGATTTGCAGCAATCGCTTGCTGTCAATCAACTTGAGTAGAATCATACCTACGAGACAGCGGCTGTCATCAATCCCCAGAAATAGCTCACGGCTTGCGCACCATCAGTTTGCGGATTGACTCCGTGGTATTGCTCTAGGAAGGTGCTCATAAAGATAGAAGTTCCCTGTTCCGTGCTTACGTAGCAGAAAATCCCCAGGAAAAACAACCATACATATTTCTGTTTGAACAAAGCCAGATATGAATCTTTGGACCCGCTTTTCTCATCTTCTTTCAATTCGATCTTGGGAAAGCGGGAGACACCAACGGCAATCAGCATGACTAACAACAGGATGGTAAATACCCAGTAAAGAGATACCCACGGCATTTCTCGTGGGGTGATATCGGCCAACAAGTCGATAAAGAAACCTTTCCCGGCTGTATAGGTTGCCGGGTCAAGTTCACGAATCAGATAAGTATATACCAGAGGGCTTAGGAAAGAAGCGATGCCAAACATGAATTGTGCCAGTTCGGCTATAAATGCATAGTTTTCTTCTCCTCCTACAGTACGCTGGAGCGGATTCAATACAGTTTGCAACATGGCCATTCCTAATCCGATGATGAAAGAAGAAGCTAATAACATCGGATACGTATGCATACAGGCAAACAGGATGGTGCCGATGAACGGCATCAGGAAGCCACCGAATAATACCGGTTTTTCACCGAAACGGTCAATAAGTAATCCGGCAGGGATAGACATGATGCGTATGCCAGGAAGAAAGAGGTCGGGATAAATCCCGCCATCGCCAGGTCACTTAGATTGAAGTTGTGGATAATGTCCGGAATGAGTGGTCCCAGAATATTAGTAATAAACGAAATGGTGAACCAGAACGCCATAATCAGCGCCAACATTCCTAAATTCTTTCTCATAATTTAATCAGGTTTGGAGCAGATAATTGAGTAAATACAAGTGACGCAGCTCCAATACTTCCGGCCTTGTTTCCAAGAGCGGCAGCTATGATTTGAGTATTCACAGCACAGTCGGGGATGGCATAACTACGTGCTTTTTCGCTTACTTTCTGAATGTAAAAGTCTCCTGCTTCGGAGAGCCCTCCACCAATCACAATCTTTTGCGGACTGAAGATATTAATAAAGCCTGCAATTCCGTGTCCCAGAAAGTCACAGTGTTCTTCCAATGATATTTTTGCAATCGAATCTCCTTGTTTATAAAGGCGGACAATCAATTCTCCGTTAATTTCTTCATTCGGGTAGGAGATACCTGCGTCTATTATTCGTTGACTGAAGCGGCGTACCAAAGCAGAAGTGGAAGCATAGTGTTCCAGACAGCCGACAGAACCGCAAGCACACGGTTCGCCATTGGCAATGAGAGGCACGTGTCCCAGCTCCGTTCCCCGGTTGGCATAACCGTTGAACAATTTGCCGTCGATGACTACTGCACCGCCAATACCCGTTCCTACCGTCAAGAAAACAACATGAGTGGCTCCCTGACCGGCTCCGTACATTGTTTCTCCCAGTCCCATCAGATTGGCATCATTTCCCAATAAAGCCGGAAGTCCGGTTTCCGTTTCAATGCGGTCTGCCAAGTGAATGTTTTCCCAGCCGTTGATATTTTCCGCACCTCCTAAAACAATACGGTTCGTACAATCCACAATGCCCGGTGTTCCGATTCCTATACCATCAATTTTGTAGTCTTTTTCCTGTGCAAAGGCTTTCACTTCATTGATAGCAGTAACCAACTGTCCGATGACAGCTTCTGCTGATACATCGGCTTTCGACGGTAACTTCCCTTGAAAGTAAAATACGCCTTCATTATCAATAAGGGCGTATTTTACTGAAGTTCCGCCAAGGTCAATTCCTATAGCGTATTCTTTCTCCATACCACGTTAATACTTAATACTTGATACTTAATACTTAAAAACTACACTCTTTCCGCCCAAATCGGTGAACTCCAAGCCCATTGTCCGTCACGTTGGCGAACGCGTACATAGTAGTAATCCGTATCTCGCTGCGGCTCTTTATCTTCCATGTAATGTTCCAGAGTGAAACAGCTTTCCGGCATGGCACGATTGAAGAGAATAGCCTCGCTCAACCAACCGATCATGAAGTGTGAACGTGAACCTTCAAGCAACTCGCCCAACGTATGTTCAAACTTCTTGCCATTGAATTCGGCAATGACCTTACCGTCTTTTGGCATTTCCACATCAAGGATTACAGCTTGCATGGCTGCTGTAGTCGTATTCGGATTCTTGCTGCTGTACATATCCAGTTCGGTTTCCTTGTCGCCAACGGATACAATACGGTTGACATGTGTGTGGAATTCAGTTTCACCTTCTTGCGGAGAAGTGAATGCTGCGCCACGGAAACAAGGAGTTACACTATGAATCTGTCCTTTGTCTACCGACAGTTTGCCCTGCCAATGTACGTATTTCTCTTCACGATTCCAACCAAAATCAACTTTAACTTTGCAACGTACCGTATCACCTTCCGGAGCAACGGGAGTCAACGGACCGCTCATACGAGCCAAAATCTGCCCGTTCTTTACAATATCTACGTAGTCGATACAGCTTTCACCCGTGACATTCAGATAGATACGACGGCTGTTACCGCGAACTACATCACCCATGAAAGCATCGTTGAGGCGGAAGTCGATAATAATCTTATCACCGGTTGCGGCACATACATGACGGGTACGTAGAGCTTCCCAAATGGCATCGCGAGTCAGTGACGGAGCCAAAACACCGATGCGTCCGTCACCATAGCTTCCCGGATAACCGGAATGCTGGTCGGTGGAAGCCATGATACCAAACTTATTGCCCAATTCAAGACCATATTGAATGGTTCCTTCCCATTGGCGTGGTCCCATATCATGCAAATAGGGGTAGTCTCCCTGATCGCTTTCTGCCAGACCGTGACGGGAATACATTTCTACGAATGGAGTAATATCTCCTTCGGTAAAGCATTTCCAGTTGTAACCGCGATAACCACCCTGATAACCCATGTGGTGCGGGGTAACGAATACTTTATGTCCTTTTGCTTTTTCTTTCCAGTCCTCGATTGAAGTACATTCTACAAGTGGTGCGTCCAAATCATAGTTCAACGCAACATGATCTCCATGTTCCATGCTATGAGCTTCGTACCCTACAAAAGTCAGGAATTCACCTTCCTTGTTATACTCATTTGTCATTTTTACGTACTTCTCATAACCGCCTTCACGCAAACGCTTGAAAGCTCCCGTGTGGTAATCGATTACCCATTTCAGGCGGGGATCATCTGCTCCGGGAATATCCGGCCACATAGCATGAGGAGTAACACTAACAAAATCCAATTGTCCTTTCGCTGCTTCAAAAGCATCGCGCATGTCGCCGTGTCCGTATGTGATGTTACAGTGGTTGTGTAAGTCGCCCCAATACATTTTGAGGTTGCTGGCTGATGGCATAATTTTCTTAGCCTCTTTGCTTCCTGCTGCGCAAGAACCGAGCAAGCTGCCCGAAGCTGCCAGTCCGAGGAAAGACCAGCCTGTGTTTTTTAAAAACTTTCTTCTATCCATGATATAATTGTTTTTGGTTAATCTTTATTTATATAAATGGGAATTTATCGGTTAAATGAGAATTTATCGGTTAAATGGGAATTTTGCAGTTAGGCTGAAAGCCTTACAATTATATATTTATTGGGGTGCCCTGAAAGGGCTTAATTACATAGCGTAGGGCAACGCCCTACGAAAAAAACACACCAGCCACAAGCCCTGAAAGGGCGGAACTGTATACAATTATGCCTTCAGGCGCAAATTCAGATTGTCGTTTTTACGTAGGGCGTTGCCCTACGCTAT
>ENA-OQJX01000515-OQJX01000515.1-human-gut-metagenome-genome-assembly--contig:-NODE-515-length-19253-cov-3.285214_pt1 | contig 19253 bp, 20 predicted proteins | sample MGYA00242615_ERZ504782 | MGnify/ENA primary metagenome ERZ504782 (study PRJEB26092, sample SAMD00036354) | human gut metagenome | host: Homo sapiens | study: EMG produced TPA metagenomics assembly of... | reverse complement strand
CACCGACAACCATGCATATGCAGAAGCCTTCAAACTTCTTCCGGATGATTACAGTCACTTGATGGCCACTGACTTGCGTATTGCTCAAGTCGCTTTATGGGTAAGGGGATGGTATGCGCATTGAAACGGACGCGAGGACTTAATGGTTATCTTACGAATCAAAAGTCCATTTCTCTTTATGTAGGTAGCACTTCGGGAATGGAGTTGCGGATTTAAGGATATACATCCCCCGTAGAGCGTAAGCATTACTCCCTACGGGGGATATAGTTCTTATCCTCTGCGTTTCAAGAAGTCCGTAGGACTTTCCCCGAAATAATCCTTGTAACACTTTGTAAAATAAGAAGGAGAAGTAAAACCTACCTCATACGTTATTTCGGATATGGTTTTCTCTGAAGAGGCCAGCAAGGAAGCAGCTTTCTTTAATCTGGCAATACGTACTAATTCATTGGGAGAATAATTGGTAAGCGCCTTAATCTTACGATAAAGCTGCACTCTGCTTAATCCCATCTTACCGCCTAAATCTTCCACACTTAATTCAGAATCCGCCAAGTTTTCTTCTATCAGTTCCCTGAAACGGTCAACAAAGCCTTTATCCACGTCGCTTACCGATTCTTTAGATAAAGTAGTCTTATCCCCGAAGAATTGTTTCAACCGCTTATGGTTATCCATCAGATTACGAAGACGTACCAGCAACAGTTTGGAATTAAAGGGTTTGGAGATATAAGAATCCGCCCCACACTCAAATCCCTGTATCCGCTGTTCATCCAACGAACAAGCGGTGAGCAACATCACCGGAATATGGGAAGTCTGCAATTCTGTTTTCAACTTTCTGCAACACTCCAATCCATCCATCACCGGCATCATCACATCACAGATTATGGCATCGGGCACATATTTCATGGCTTTCTTTAATCCGGCACGCCCGTCGGGAGCCTCTATCACTGTATATTCTTCTTTCAGTAATGACTTCACATAGTCACGCACATCCGCGTTATCATCTATTATCAAGATACATTCTTTATTCTCATCCGGAATCTGCTCTTCTGTTTCCATATCCTCCAGCTCCTCCACCACCGTCTGTTGTGTAATGCGCGGTTCCTGCACGAGGTCTGCAGACGGCTCTTCCACTACTGCCATAGGGATATCCACTGTAAATACAGTTCCTTTTCCTTCCACACTATCCACCGTTATCTCTCCACCGTGCAGTTCGACAAAAGCCTTTGCCAAGCAAGGCCGATACCCGAACCCGCATGGTTTACATCAATCTGATAAAAGCGGTCGAAGATATGCCGGATATGTTGGACAGAGATTCCCGAACCAGTATCAGCAACTACCAGACGGGCATATCTCCCACCTTCCTCCTTCGTCAAAGTAGAAAGTGTAACCGTAATGGTTCCATTCTCCGGTGTGAACTTAAACGCATTGGACAATAAGTTGAAATAGACACGTTCCATTTTCTCGGCATCCACTGCCATCAGATAATCTGCCCGGTCATCATTCACCTCCAATACAAAATGGATATGCTTTTTCAAAGCCAAAGTTTGGAATGAATGACTCCATTCCTGCAACTGCACCCGTAGATTCATATTGGCTCTTACCAATTCCAATTTATCATTTTCATACTTACGAAAATCAAGAATCTGGTTGACAAGCTCAGCAGGATATGTACATTCTTATGCACCACCTTTAATAAGGATTGTTGTCTGGGAGTCAATGCTTTATCTTCCAATAGTTGCTCCACCGGATCGGCAACCAAAGTGAGTGGAGTACGGAAATCATGAGAGACATTCGTAAAGAAAACCAGTTTGGCATGGGTCGCCTCTTCCAATTGTTTGGAAAGGCTAATCAGCTGGTCACGTTGTTCCTCCAATTTTTTCTTTTGACGGGACAGTTCCATATTCATCCGGTTCTTTGTCCAATAGGCACGGACAATAATCGCCAATAAGGCAGCAAACAATAACAGAATAATCAGACAGGCATACAGAAACATGGTTTGGGCAGAGTATCTGGACAGATATTCGTTCACCTGATTATTCAGCCGTTCTATCTTTCCATCCTGTTCGGTAATGTGGTCTGTCTGCAATTGCATCACCCGGGCATTCGTTTTATCAACCAAAGCTGTTGATAACTTAGTATCTCTCTCATACGGGCGTTTCTCCAAAATATCCATCGCCACCTGTACTACCTTGTCACCTCCGGTCGGATAAATAAATGTAGCATCCAGCACCCCGTTTATGATCTGTTCCACTCCATATTCCTTACCGGGCAGCGCATCAATGCCGACAAACAACATTTCCTTTTCCAACTGTTGCTGACGGGCGGACAAATAGGCCCCGATAGCCATGCGGTCATTCTGGGCAAACACCAAATCTATATTCTTATTAGTTTGAAACACGGAGTCCATTTTCTCACCTGCCACACTTTGCAGCCAGGCTCCATCTACGCTGGCAGTTATTTCAATTCCGGGCTCTTCTTTCAGCACATCCGTCAACCCCTTATGGCGTTCCATAGCAGGCGTGGAGCCTTCAAGCCCTGTTATCTCCAAGACTTTCCCTTTTCCATGCAGGCGGTTGAGAATGTATTGCCCCACATCTTTTCCAATCTCATAATTATCGGCTCCCACAAAAGCCGTGTACTTGTCCGACAGAATCTTACGGTCAATCACCACCACAGGTATTCCCTGCCGATAGGCTTTCTCCACAACGGGAGTAATGGCTGCCGCTTCGTTTGGAGCGACAATCAGCAGGTCCACTTTCTTATCAATAAAATATTTGATATCCGCTATCTGGTTCCGGTTATTGTCTTTTGCCGTACGTATCTCCACCTCTACCCCATCATAGAATAAAGCTTCACGAACTATTTCATTATTCATTTTGTGCCGCCACTCATCATCACTGCATTGCGAAACACCGATGCGATAACGCGTATGCTTCTGAGTGCACGACATCAGAATTCCGGCGAGGCATAAAATGGACAATAAAAGATAGTTTTTCATGTTCCTCAAAATATTTATGGATACACAAAGATAAAAGGTAACCGCTAATGAAACAAACATCTGCTGGAAAAAGAGCACCACACACGTTGGAAAAATCATCGAGGACTCCATTCCTGTTTCTTCGAAAAGTTTCTTCAGACATTTAAAATGGATTTCAGGCATCTATAATATGCCTGAAAATCCTATAGCTTCTTTCATAACGCCCCTTAGCAGGTTTACCCGTTATCAACCAACTGTTCCTCAAACGGGCAGGCAATTCGGGCATAGCCCCATTTTGTGTACATACATAAGCAGAAACCTCAACCGCCAGTTTATGCGCTTCGGTAACCGATTTTCCTTTCAACACGGCTGCCACAAACGTTGCCGTGAAAGAATCACCGGCTCCCACCGTATCAGCTACTTCCACCTTCGGAGTCTCTACAAATGAAATCTCACCCGGAGTAAAGACATAGCTGCCATTAACACCACAAGTAAGTATCAGCATCTTCAAATTATATTTAGCCAGCAGAATCCAACATTTATCCTGCAAATCAATACCGGGATAGCCGAACATACGGCTCACGGTGACCAGTTCTTCATCATTAATCTTCAGAATATTGCATTTTTTCATGGAGTTGCAAAGAATCTCCTTCGTATAGAATCCCTGACGCAAATTCACATCAAATATTTTGCACTGTCCCTCGCCGTCGGGCATGGTATCCAAGAAACGGTTGATAGTCTCCCGTGAAACGACACTGCGCTGTGCCAATGAACCGAAACATACCGAACGGGTATTACGGGCCAGTTCCTCCAAAGCGGGAGTGAAAGGAATATTATCCCAGGCAACCCCTTCCTTTATATCATACATAGGTACCCCATTAGGATCCAGTTCCACTTGCACAGTTCCGGTGGGATAAGGAACTTTTTCTATCAAATAATTCAATTTCTTGCTATCAAAGTTCTCAAGTATCTCATTACCCAATTTATCATCACCAATCGCACTGACCACACGGCTGTCGAAACCGAATTGTGATACATGATAAGCGAAGTTTGCCGGAGCACCACCAATTTTCTTTCCTTCGGGCAGCACATCCCATAGTGCCTCACCCATTCCTACAATAATATTATTCATGGTCATTTCTTTATTTTTAAGGTATATAATAACAAGTAAATCACTCCTACAGTCATTACGGCAACAGCGCCGCTTTGTCCCATCGCGTCACTGGCAACTCCCATAGCCAACGGAAATACCGTGCCGCCGAACAAGCCCATAATCATCAGTCCGGAAACTTCATTTTTCTTATCGGGCATCGCAAACAACGCCTGCGAGAAGATAATGGAAAACACATTGGAGTTACCGAAACCAATCATGGCAATACAAATATAAATAATTGTTTCCGTATGGAAAATAAAAAGTCCCGCCATTGCCAGTAACATAAACACTACACTGAGTGCAAAGAAGGACTTCGCAGAAACCTTTTGCAAAATAAATGCTCCGAGAAAACATCCTACCGTACGGAAAATAAAGTAAAGGCTTGTCGCAAAACCGGCCTCAGCCAATGTCATATCCAAACGCTCCATCAATATTTTGGGAGCAGTCGTATTGGTACCTACATCAATGCCCACATGACACATGATGCCAATGAAGGATAGCAAAATAAACGGTTTACCCAACAGAGCGAAACAGGCTTTGAAACCGGATGCCTTATCGGGCTTCTCCTCCTCGATAGGTGTGGAACCCAACAAGGCAATAGCCAAAACAGCTATAACCATATAGACAGGAAACAGCACCCTCCATCCCAATCCGAAAGAAGGAATGGTCTGAGTAGCTCCCCACATGGCAATATAAGGGGCCAGAAAAGAAGCTATAGCTTTTACAAACTGTCCGAAAGTCAATGTACTTGCCAGCTTGTCCCCGGCAATGATATTACTCAACAACGGATTCAAGGACGTTTGCATCAATGCATTACCGATCCCCAACAAAGAGAAGGAAATAAGCATGAGGGTATAGCCGTCTCCAAAAACAGGAATCAATAAAGAAGCAAAAGTGATTATCAAACTCAAAAGGACTGTCTTTTTGCGCCCTATCTTATTCATCAGAACACCCGTAGGTACGGAGAAAATCAGGAACCAGAAAAAGACCAGTGAGGGGAAGACATTGGCTTGCGAGTCTGTGAGATCCAAGTCAGCCTTTACATAGTTCGACGCAATCCCCACCAAGTCAACAAACCCCATGGCGAAGAAACAAAGCATCACCGGAATTAATTTGGCATATAGGTTTTTATTATTATTCATGGCTTTTATTTTTTCATTTTTTATTTCTTCATCTTATTCACCTGACCTATTTATAGACCTAATTTATATATTGTGAAATCTGAGATTTTCATCTCCCCTCCTTCACTATAAAAACGTAAGGAGTTATAAGGTTCATTCGGGAATACCAGATTAGTCATGGCAATGCGACCGCCGTCAACAAACAGTTCCACACTTCCATTATCCACAAACACTTGAACCTTATGTCCTTTCGCGGTGTTTATCGGAGCCCAAGTACCCAAAGCAAAATCATTTTTATAGTTCACCGTCACTTCTTTATACCGAGCATAACTCTCTTCGGTATCCAAATCATGCGGCTTTACCTTCTTGCCAAAGTCTACAATACCGCTTTCCGCCCGATCCATTACCACACGTCCTTCCGCAGCATCCAGATAAATCCTCACTTTCTCACCCAGACTATTCAGCAATTCAAAACCAGCTTCTTTACCTGCCGATGTTAATTGCAGTTCCAGTTCGAAAGCGCCATCATTATTTTCAAAAAGTGTTTCAAAACGCTTCTCACCATTCACTGTAAAGTCATCCAGTTTTTTAGAATCCTTCCGTAAGTTTTCCGTCTCTTTTACCGGTGCGGCACTCAGATAAAGCTGCTTGTCCTCACCTGTATACAGACTCAATTCACGTGGCAAAGCATTGGCACTACGGAACTGCTGTATAGGAGTATAGTTAGCATATTGCCAGTTGCTCATCCAAGGAACAGCAACGATACGGTTGTCTGTATTTGAGAAGCAAACGGTGGCATAATGATCTTTTCCCCAGTCGAGCCACTTCACCACCTCGGGTTTCGTATCGCATACAAACCGATGTCCGTCAAAATCGCCTACAAAATACATAGTACCACTGCCTCCATAAACAAATCCCGGATTGATATTTACAATCATCACCCATTTCATCTTAGACCGGTCACCATCTACAGGCAACCGAATGAAATCCGGACATTCGAACTGATTGGGCTGAGGACCAAATCCTTCTCCAAATTCACTCATGTATTCCCACTGCTTCAAGTTTGCAGATGAATAAAAACGCATATTCTTGTCCGCACTGACAATCATAATCCACTTCTGTTCGGGCTCATACCAGAATACTTTCGGATCACGGAAATTCTGTAGCCCGTCAAACGGAGTAAGGACCGGATTTTGTTCATATTTTGTATAAGTGCGTCCATTGTCCGTGCTGTATGCCATACTTTGCACCTGACTCTGTCCACCGGGTACATTACGGTGCGAAGTATAAAAAGCAATAATTGTATTCTCACCGTAGCCTGCGCTGTTATTTTTATCCACAATAGCACTTCCCGAGAAGATATGCCCCAAAGTATCACGGGCAATCGCCGGGTCGAGGTGTTCCCAATGAACCAAGTCTTTGCTCACGGAATGTCCCCAATGCATATTCCCCCACATAGAGCCGTATGGATTATGCTGGAAATAAAGGTGATATTCACCATCTTTATAAACCAGTCCGTTGGCATCGTTCATCCATCCATAAAGCGGAGTGTGATGGTAAAGAGGACGGAATTTATCTCTGTTTGTTGTATCAAATGTATCCGAGACTTTAATGCTGTCCCAACAAAGAGCATCAGCGGCCACATTGCGGATAGTCACCGTAGCGCCCCCCTCATCTTGAGTCAAAGCGAAAGGTACATAATATTCTACACTGTCGATAGCTAGACGAATATCCATTTCAGTATCAGCCGGACTGCCTGTTTCCAATTTCACCTGTCCTTCCTTACTGCCTTCCTGAATCGGAAGCAACAAATATTTAGCGGGATGGGCAATATGCACGATAGTGACTGTATCCCCTGATGTTCGAACACCAGATTATCTTTTTGTGACTGACAGGAAACTGTGCCTGCTGTAAAGGCTAAACCTAATACAAGGTTAACAAGATTTGTTTTCATGGAATATATGGTATTAAAAGTTTTATTATTAAAATCAGAATGTTATTTTCGCCGCAAATTCTACGGTGAACGGACGGATATAGCTACCTGCCATCCATGCGCCATTATATGCTGCCGCATTTTCCTTATCAACCAATTCCGCCCCCGAGATGCTGCCCTTAGCACCGGTCTGGTTCAAGAAGTTTATCACAGTTCCGCTTAAGGACAGATGTTTGTTTACATTCCAGTTAATTCCACCGAATGTTTCCCAACGGCCGTTGAAGTAATAAGCATTCTTGATATTCGCATACGTTTTGCTGAAGTAACGGAAACTGGCCCATACCTTCAAGTCTTTGGTAATGTTGTAACTAGGGTCCAGCTCTATCAGCACCTTCGGAATTTCAGTAACGATATTGCCGGTGGCATTGATACCCGATGTTGTCCCGTCACTAAAAGTCACTCCCGTTTCATACTTCTTATACTTCGGGCTTTGGTAAGTGAACAGGAAATGGAAATCAAATCCTTTGAAAGGTTTCACAACTGCATCCGTCGTCCATCCTATTGTTTCAATATCATAACTCAATGCAGCCGCCTTAATATCCTTATCATTATTCGGATTAATCAGGTTCAAGGTAGAGTTGTTGTTAGTCTTGGCAATGTAACTGAATAATGAGGTCAGGCTAATCCAGTCATTATTGAAATAAATACCGCACGCCCCAAAGGAATCGTAATCTTATCTACATTCGGCATCTCGGCAGGAGCAAAGTTCGACATATTCGGACGCTGGGTATTGTAGGTAAAATCGGCGGTAAAGCCAAATTGTTTCGTCATTTTATAAGTAGCGGCCGCCGTGAAAGCCATGTTCAACCAATCGTAGCTGAAATGACGGGGAGCTATCTTCGTACCATCGGCCGCAACTGCCCCGATATGATAACCGGCAAAGCGGCCTACCGGATTGCCTTCGGCATTATATACCGCCAGGTTCTTTCCTGCCAGACGCTGGTACTCAAAGCGTGCGCCATAATACACATTCCATTGATCAGTGATATCCCAATCGTGAGTAGCATAAAGAGCCAATTTGTTTTCATGTCCTTTGTAATATTCGGAAGCATTCTGGTTCAGATTATAATAAGGAGTGTTTCCGTAATGATGAATATCCTTCGTATCGGCGCTGTACAACATTTGGGGATATTCTTCTACCGTATGGTCGTACATGGTAGTGTTCGAAGCATAGTCCACATCATAATACCATTCGTTCACCCCCACACGCCAAGTCATATAATCATACTTCCGCGACAACTCGGTGGTAAAGAAGAATTCATCTATATTCCCCCGGTTGAAACAGGACATACGGCTCTGCACATATCCTTCATAAGGATTCAAAGCTCCATCCAGTCCTTTGGTGCTATAACCGTCGGCCAATACTTTCTGCTCCATAGACATCGGAGTCTGGTACAGATAGGAGCCCAAAGCATGGTCATACTTCATATTGATTTTCCACTCCAACCCGTTATCCCACCGGTAACGGTTAAGAACCGTCAACTGATTTCCTTTACTGGCCGTAGCATCATACAGACTGATCTTTTTCATCTCTCCGGTACGCATGTCCATATAAACCATATCCGATACATTAGGCAGATAGGAAGAAGTACCGAGACCGAAACCGGGAATCTCCTTCACACTCCCATCGCCTACATAAATAAATGGTGCACCGGTGGTAGCATTGGACAACCAATGGCTGTTGCTGTAATGGTAGATGGCAGAGAGCTGTCCACGTCCTTCATTGTAGAACTTAGTCAAAGCAAACTTATAGATCTGAGTCCGGTCCTGATATTGTGCAAAACGTAGTTTGAACGAACCCGGATCAAAATTCTGATAGATACTGCCGCTGTAAAACCAATCTTTTCCGATGCTTCCATTCAGATTGAAGTCAAATTGCTGTTTACCGAAATGATTGGTGCCGTAGTTCAGCACGCCATTCATTTTCTTCTCTTTATTCAAGCCGAGTTCCGTAAATGAATTGACAGCATAACCTATATTGCCGGTAGTAATCGCTGTTTCGGAAATCTTCAGCAATCCGGTATGTCCCAAGCTGCTGTCTCCGCGCCAATGCGTGTTTACATTATGAGGATTCGAATTATATACTACAGGAAGACCATTTTCGAGTACATTCACATCACCACCGGGCAGACCGATAGAGATTTCACGAGGACCATTGGCACTAGCCGCATTCAACATGACATTGCGATTGCCTTCCTCTTTCGAATTAGAGGCCACTTTGGTAGAATCTTGTTGTGCATAACCATTCAAGCAAGCGGCGGCAAGTAAAATAATGACCGCGCCCATCCGGTTCTTTTGCTGATTTTTGTTCATAGCATTAAATGTTTTTAGAAGTTTTTCTGAGGCAAAGGTAGGGGACAGCCGGCAACCTCTATAAAACATTTGTTACAGCTGCTGGCATTTTTGTTTCATTGCAACAAAAGTGACGGATTATGTAACATTTCTCGTGAACCATAGGCCTTTTCACCTCTAAAAACAAGTTCATCCCAATTTTCCTTCAGCCTTCAGTTTTTGCTGTTTTTTCCCCATTTCATCGAAGAAAACACCTGAAGGATTATCCTTCAGCCTACTATCAGCCCGCCTTTAGGCAAGCAAGAGAAAAAAATTCCCAATTCCTCTTTTTCTATCCGAAGTATGCCGGTAATCAGCATAAAACACTTACCTTTACAACAACACCAACTGAAAAGAAAGACGCCACAATGAAAGGAAAATCCCTCAAACCTTCAAGGGGAACATCTAATTTGCCCGTACAAGCTCTTTTCTCCTATGAATTAATAGGTTTTTCCAGTATGATTAAGTACTTTTGTCCTGAATACTAAGACAGACTCCGATGGCAGACTGTACAATCCACTATAGCAGACCGTACAGTCCACTACAGTAAACCGTACGGTCCATTGCCTGCGTCTATAGAAGTTAATAGAAAGAATCCCCTTAGCGTTCAGCAAGAAACGACTTAATCTCCCTATTAAAAAGCATTAAACATGGCAGCAAAGTATGATTTCAAAACCTCCCCCGACATACAGGGAGAGAAGGAACAGCCCACCCTGTATCCACAAATTGTAGTATCGGGCACAAAAAGCCTGAAAGACCTGGCTAAAGACATTGCCCGGCGTTCCACCGTCCACGAAGGGACCGTCGTCGGTCTGCTATGTGACCTGGAAAGCATTATCGCCAATTACCTGGCAGACGGTTATAACGTAAAACTGGGAGAACTGGGTACTTTCTCGGCCACACTGACTTGCCGCAAGGTAACGGACAAAAGCGAGATACGAGCCGCATCGGTACATTTTGACAACATAAAGTTCAAACCCACCCGGAAATTTCGTAAGGAGGTACGAAGCAAAGGAAAGCTGGAACGGGCAGAATATGGTTTCCGGACCTCCTCCACCCGATATTCAGCAGAAGAACGCTTTGTACGGCTGACGAATTATCTGAAAGAGCACTCCATTATCACTTGCAAGGAATATTGTGCCTTGACAGGGTTGCTGAAAACAAAAGCCGGCAGCGAACTACGCCAATGGAGCAATGAAAAGAAAATAGAAAGAGACGGACGCGCCCCGCACGTGATATACAGGCGATGCCGGAAAGCTGAAAAGGCGTCCTTTCATTTGCTCCCCCCTCCCGGAACCTTTATTCTTTCCGGGTACGGCTGGTAGCTATGAGATACGCCCCCAGCAGAATCAGCGGCACACTGAGCCACTGCCCTATATTAAAAGTCATATCCGCCTCTTCGGCAACCTGCGGATTCTTCATAAACTCCAGAGCAAAACGAGTGCCAAAAAATATAAGCAAGCTTACTCCGGTTATTAATCCCACTCTTTTTTGTAAATGGTATGTATGGTACATCACCCAGGCAGTTACACCGGCAACCAGGCAATACAGCATTTCATAAATCTGAGTAGGATGGCAAGGCAAACCTTCATACAGCTGATGCCACTCCCGGGAACGGACAAATTCAAATCCCCAAGCAACGTGTGGATATCCGAATATCTCGGAATTCATTAAATTACCCAAACGGATACAGAAGCAGACAATCGCCACAGCAGGTATCATGCGGTCAAACAACCACCACACACTTTTCCGGGTTACTTTTTTTGAATACCACATCAGAGCCAGAATGATGGCAAACACCCCTCCATGACTTGCCAACCCACCTTTCCAAATCTTGAATATTTCAACAGGATGGGCGCTATAATAGTCCCATTCATAAAATAAACAATGCCCCAGACGGGCGCCAATGACCGTACTGACTATGCAATAGACGAAAAGCTTGTCCACCCAGTCTTCCGGATACTTCTCTTTTTTGAATAAACGGCTTACTATTTCATAAGCTAATATGAAACCAAGGCCCCACATCAGCCCATACCAACGCACTTCCCAACTACCTACTTTAAATAAGATAGGATCCACATCCCATACAATACTTGCTATCATTGTTCTATTTCTTTGTTTATGAGCACAAAGGAAATAAAAAAACATCTTCTCCGAAATAAAACGGAGAAGAGATTTTCAGAATATCGTTCTTTTTGAGGAAACCTCTTTATACCAAATGCGCAATCAGTTCCTCACGGTCGCCGCACAGCAGATCAATTACAGGAACTTCAATCATGGTATAACATCCGGGCTGCTGTTTCATGGAGGCACGTGCCACGCAAACCAGCACCTGTGCGGTAAGAGCCGGATTATTAATCTTCATGTCAAACTCGAACAACTGATTATGGGTCTTGCCCGATACCCCTTTACGAACCAGGTTAACGCCATGACCCACGTCATTCAAATCGTCCACACATGGAACTTGTTTTACATGTGTCTCGTCATTTACAAAATAAGGATCCGACTTGATGGCGGCTTCCACAGTCTTGAAGTCCGCACCTTCCTCCAATTCCACATACACCATACGGCGATGGATACCGGTACCCACAGGAATAGTCATGGACAAAGCATCCTTCACTCCATCAATGGCACGGACTGCTACGGAATGCCCCATGCTGCGTCCCGGACCGAAATTGGTATAAGTAATGCCCTTCGGAGCGATGGCTTCCAACAGTGTACGAACTACAGAATCGCTTCCCGGATCCCATCCGGCAGAAATAATAGCGACAGCCTTACCGGCCTTTGCCGACTCATCCAATGAACGGCGGAGAGAAGTGATTTGTGTATGAATGTCGAAACTATCTACCGTATTGATACCATTGCCAGAATCTCTTTAGCATATTTTTCCACGCTACGGGTCGGAGTAGCCAGCACAGCCACATCCACATCTTTCAATTCCTTTATATCTTTCACCACAGCGTATGCTTCCAACTCGGCAGGCTTGTTTTCCGCACCGCTACGACGGACGATACCTGCAATCTCAAAATCGGGAGCAGCTTCCAAAGCCTCCACTACATACTGACCAATGTTACCGTATCCAACCACGGCCGCTCTTATTTTTCTCATCTTTTATTGGGTTTAGTTTACTATTATCTGTTAATTCGCTGCAAAAATAAACATTTTGCCTCATTTTTTTGTTCACTACGACCTAATAATTTAAAAATATTCTTGCCGAACTTATAATTTAAAAGATAGATGTCCTATTTTTGCAAAGAACTGTAAATTTTCAAATGAAACAACCATGATAGAATATATTAAAGGAGACATTGCGGAGATTACTCCGGCAACGGTAGTTTTAGACTGTAACGGGATGGGATATGGCATCAATATCTCATTGAATACGTATTCGGCCATTCAGAATCAGAGCAATACGAAATTATATATTTATGAAGCGATCCGAGAAGACGCTACGTACTCTACGGATTCTCGACCAAGCAGGAACGGGAGTTATTTTTGTTACTGATTTCCGTATCGGGCATCGGCGGCAACACGGCACGTATGATTCTATCGGCTTTATCCCCTTCCGAACTGTGCGGAGTAATCAGTTCCGGTAATGACAAGTTATTGAAAACGGTGAAAGGCATCGGCCTGAAAACTGCCCAACGCATCATAGTGGACTTAAAGGACAAGATCGCCACTTCGGGCGTGGAAACAGTGAACAGTGAAATGTTTGCCAATCCGGCCAATACAGAAATTCATGACGAGGCTGTCTCCGCACTCACCATGCTGGGATTCGCACAAGCCGCATCACAAAAGGTAGTGGCTGCCATACTGAAAGAGGAGCCTGCCGCCCCGGTAGAGAAAGTGATCAAGCTGGCCTTGAAGCGATTGTAAGGGCTATACATGAAACAAGGGACACGGACAATGCGGACTTTGGGGAATCTTTTCAAAATCCGCTTTGTTTGTGTTCCGATTCACATCACTTCTCTTCCTCCTGTTCCTGCATTTTGCGGGTTACAAACTCTATTTTCAAGTTCGCTTCTTTCTTATCTTTACGGATTTGTTCCATGCCGGACAGGATGCGCGCCAATTCTGTTAATTCTGCAATCGCCTTACGGTCATTGGGTTGCATAGCCGTTTTATAAGTACGGTCTCCGATAAACTGAAGTTGAATATTCTTATCTTTGTTCGCTACAATAAAAGCGATAACGCCGCCGTCTTCCCCCATCTTATAATCGGCCTTCTCGATTGCACGGCCCAAGTCAGTGGTTTCATAGCTGTCTTTCGAGGCGGGAGTTTCGGCAAAGGTATCCCCCACACTCACTTTCACCGCCGTGTGATGCAACGTGCCTCCTGCACAATAAATAGAGGTAAGGGACATTTCCCCCTGCTCGTTCACTTGTCCGCGCAAGAATGAACGGCCTATATTCTTTTCTACCGTCTGGGTAGGATAAAAATAGTTACCCACCTCCTGATATGCAGTATCTTTCTCAAGAACAAAATTACCTTTGACGGAATCCAGCTGAGCTTGTCTCACCACCATCATGCTATCCAGGTAAATCAGACTTTTCTGCTGTTCTTTCAAATCCACCTGCTGCATCAGCTTGACTCCCTGTTTTCTGGCTTCAAACGCTTTCGGATAAAGGATGCGGATACTGTCTATCTGCAATTTGGCCTCATTAAAGTTCTCTTTTTCCAAAGCCGCTTCAGCCTTACGCAAATTTTCTTGCGCTTTCTTCTCGCCGCCATCATCACAACCGGCCAGCAACAAGGCAAATAATGCTACTAATCCTATCTTTTTCATGTACTTGATCATTTTATATGCAGGCAAAAATACAATTTAATTGCGTGATTTCTCCTTATCCTGCGCAAAAAATCGTAAATTTGCCCCTCTTTAAGATGAATATGGAACTAAAAGAACATTTTAATAATAAGATATTCAAGTTAATCTCCGAAACGGCAGACGAACTGGGATTGGAATGTTACGTTGTAGGAGGTTATGTACGAGATATATTTTTGGCACGTCCCTCTAAGGATATAGACGTTGTAGTAGTAGGAAGCGGAATTGAAATGGCACAAGCCTCGGCAAGAAGCTGGGACGCGGAGCACACGTTTCTGTTTTTAAGAATTTCGGCACGGCACAAGTTAAATACCATGACACGGAAGTGGAGTTTGTCGGTGCCCGTAAAGAGTCGTACAGCCATGACAGCCGTAAGCCCGTAGTAGAGGACGGCACCTTGGAGGACGACCAAAACCGGCGCGATTTTACGATCAATGCCATGGCAGTGTGCCTGAACAAAGCACGTTTCGGTGAATTGGTAGATCCTTTTAATGGACTGGACGATTTGAAAGAGAGAACTATCCGTACGCCGCTGGACCCGGACATCACTTTCAGTGACGATCCGCTCCGCATGATGCGTTGTGTCCGGTTTGCCACACAACTGAATTTCTATATTGATGACACCACTTTCGAAGCACTGTCACGTAACAAGGAACGCATTCATATTATCTCCAAAGAGCGCATCGCCGACGAGTTGAACAAGATCTTGCTCGCCCCCATACCGTCCAAAGGCTTTATAGAACTGGACCGCTGCGGACTGTTACCTTTGATTTTTCCTGAACTGGTAGCGTTGCAAGGAGTGGAAACCCGGAACGGCCGTGCCCATAAAGATAACTTCTACCATACCTTGGAAGTTGTGGACAATATTTCCAAACATACCGACAACCTATGGCTACGTTGGGCCACTCTGTTGCATGATATAGGCAAGCCACGTACCAAACGCTGGGAACCACGTATAGGATGGACTTTCCATAATCATAACTTTATCGGTGAGAAAATGATTCCGGACCTCTTCCGCAAGATGAAACTGCCCATGAATGAGAAGATGAAATATGTCCAAAAGTTAGTCAGCCTGCACATGCGTCCCATTGTTATCGCAGATGATGTAGTAACTGATTCCGCCGTGCGACGTCTGCTTTTTGAAGCCGGAGATGATATTGACGACTTGATGATGCTGTGCGAAGCGGACATCACTTCAAAAAATGAAGCACGAAAACAAAAATTCCTGGATAACTTCAAACTGGTACGCCAGAAACTGAAAGACCTGGAAGAAAAAGACCGGATACGCAATTTCCAACCTCCGGTAGACGGAGAAGAAATTATGCGGATATTCGACCTGCAGCCCTGCCGTGAAATAGGCAGTCTGAAAAGTTCTATCAAGGATGCCATACTGGATGGAATCATCCCTAATGAACATGATGCTGCTTTAGAACACATGTTGAAGAAAGCAAAAAGCATGGGATTAACACCCAAAAACTTATAAGAAATTGACCATACACTATACCAAAGGAGAAGAGTGGGCCAATACCCTGTCACATGGTGTTGGTATCCTGATAGGTATCGCCGGCGGCGGTTATCTGTTGCTTACTGCCATGAAAAGTGGCAATCCGTGGGCAACAGGTGGCATGTGGCTCTATCTATTCGGTATGCTGTCTTCCTATATCAGCTCCACCTGGTATCATGCCAGCAAACCATCTCCTCACCGCGAAGTGTTGCGCAAATTCGATCATGCTTCGATTTATCTGCATATCGCAGGAAGCTATTCCCCCATCATGCTGATAGCCTTGCGGGAAGCAGATTATTGGGATGGGGAATTCTTAGTTTCGTATGGCTATGCGCCCTCGCCGGGATCATTCTATGTTTTTGTAACCTGAAAGAACATAGCAACCTGGAAACAATTTGCTATATAGCCATGGGATGCAGCATTTTTGTAGGTTTCAAGCCGCTCTGCCAACATGTACCTCCTGTTTTTATTTATTGGTTAATCGGCGAAGGAGTGTCTTACATCACCGGAGCTGTCTTTTATTCCTTCCCCCAATTGCCCTATATGCACTCTGTTTTCCATCTGTTTGTATTAGGAGGAACAATCTGCCATATGATGGCATTGTGGTACATTTTATAACCCTCCATCTACAATAAGTTATCCGTTTGGAAAACTTTTATTTATTTTTAAACAGAAAGTTTCCCAAAATGTTATACCTTTGTAGCCGTCCGACAAGGTGAAGTTAACCCCTTCTAAGAGGGAATGCCGTGAAAATCAGCAACAGTACCCGCTGCTGTAATTCTCGTTGAACTGAAACAATATGCCACTACAAAACTATTTGCGGGAAGGCGTTTTAAGGGAGAGATAAGTCAGAAAACCTGCCTGGAAGGACAGCCAAGTTTTTTAAATTAACAATTAATTTTTCCAACAATGAATTACGCTGAGATTTGTATTATTAAGCGTGATGGAAAGCGGGAAGACTTTTCCATCAGTAAAATTAAAAATGCAATCGGCAAGGCATTCCATGCCTCCGGAATTGACAATGAAGACAAACTGATTGCTGAAATTACCATGCGGGTTATCAGCAATTTTGTATCTCCAACCATCAGTGTGGAAGAGATTCAGGATCTGGTAGAAAAGGAACTGATGAAAGTACGTCCCGAAGTGGCTAAGAAATACATTATTTATCGCGAATGGCGGAATACGGAACGCGACCGTAAAACGCAAATGAAGCACATCATGGACGGCATTGTAGCCATCGACAAAAATGATGTCAACCTGAGTAATGCCAACATGTCCAGCCATACTCCCGCCGGACAGATGATGACTTTTGCCTCGGAAGTTACTAAAGACTATACCTATAAATATTTGTTGCCTAAAAAATATGCCGAAGCGCATCAGTTGGGCGACATACATATACATGATTTGGATTACTATCCCACCAAGACTACCACTTGTATCCAATATGACCTGGATGACTTGTTCGAACGCGGCTTCCGCACTAAAAACGGAAGTATCCGTACTCCACAGTCCATTCAAAGTTATGCCACTCTGGCCACCATCATATTCCAGACAAACCAGAACGAGCAACATGGCGGACAGGCTATCCCCGCCTTCGACTTCTTTATGGCGGAAGGGGTACGGAAGACATTTCGCAAACATCTGAAAACTTTAACCGAGTTTTATATAGAAGTAGAAGGAAAAGAACCCGGAACAGAGGCTCTCAAGAAAATTGAAGAGAAAGCATACGCCATGACGCGCAAAGATACACATCAGGCAATGGAAGGATTCATCCACAACCTGAACACCATGCATTCGCGAGGGGGAAATCAAGTCGTATTCAGTTCCATCAATTATGGAACAGACACTTCTCCCGAAGGCCGCATGGTCATAGAGGAACTGCTGAAAGCTACCATCGAAGGCCTGGGTACCCGTGGCGAAGTACCAGTCTTCCCCATACAGATATTCAAGGTTAAAGACGGAGTATCTTATTCCGAAGAGGACTATAAGAAAGCCAATGGAAAATTTCGAAGCGGCACTGGAAGGCAACATGGAATTCCAAGCTCCCAATTTCGACTTGTTTCTGAAAGCTTGCCGTACCACCGCAAAAGCCTTGTTCCCTAATTTTATGTTTTTGGATACTCCTTATAACAAAAATGAGAAATGGGATATCAAGGACCCTAAACGTTACCGCTATGAACTGGCAACTATGGGATGCCGTACCCGCGTATACGAAAATATAGCGGGTGAAAAAAGTTCATTAGGACGTGGCAACCTGTCATTCACCACTATGAATATGCCCCGGCTGGCCATCGAAGCACGCATCAAGGCAGAAAGTCTGGAAGAATCAGGCAAAAAAGAGGCCATAGAAAGAAAAGCAAAAGAAATATTCATAGAAAGTGTACATGCTTTGTCCGAACTAATCGCCGAACAATTGTATGCACGCTACCAGTATCAACGTACAGCCTTGGCACGCCAGTTCCGTTCATGATGGGGAATGATGTGTGGAAAGGCGGAGGAAAACTTTCGCCCAACGACCAGGTGGGGGATGTATTGCGTCAAGGCACATTGGGGATAGGCTTTATCGGCGGGCACAATGCCATGATGGCTCTTTATGGAGAAGGTCACGCACATAGCCAGAAAGCATGGGATACATTATTCGAAGCCGTTACGGAAATGAATAAAGTGGCAGACGAATACAAACAGAAATATCAGTTGAATTTCTCCGTACTTGCCACGCCTGCCGAAGGACTTTCCGGACGATTCACCCGTATGGACCGCCGCAAATACGGCATCATTCCCGGCGTGACGGATAATGACTATTATGTAAACTCTTTCCACGTAGATGTAAAAGAGCCCATCACCATCACCGAGAAGATAAAACGGGAAGCTCCTTTCCACGCCATTACCCGCGGAGGACATATCACTTACGTAGAACTGGACGGAGAAGCTCAGAAAAATGTAAAAGCCATAGCCAAGATTGTAAAAGTAATGCATGACGAAGGCATTGGATACGGTTCCATCAATCATCCTGTTGATACTTGTCAGGCTTGCGGTTACAAAGGGGTCATTTACGACAAGTGCCCTGTTTGCCAGAGCGAGAATATAATGCGAATGCGTCGCATTACCGGGTATTTGACAGGCGACCTCAGCACTTGGAATTCAGCCAAGCGTGCCGAAGAGCGTGACCGGGTAAAGCATGGATAATCAGCATGAACTTGTTATTTACCTATCCTGAAACAATAGTCGACGGTGAAGGCATCCGCTATTCTATCTATCTAGCCGGATGCCGTCACCATTGTCGCGGTTGCCAGAATCCCGAATCCTGGAACCCATCGGCAGGCACTCCGCTCACACCGGAAAAAATAGAAAAAAT
>ENA-OQJX01000514-OQJX01000514.1-human-gut-metagenome-genome-assembly--contig:-NODE-514-length-19274-cov-2.807855_pt1 | contig 19274 bp, 21 predicted proteins | sample MGYA00242615_ERZ504782 | MGnify/ENA primary metagenome ERZ504782 (study PRJEB26092, sample SAMD00036354) | human gut metagenome | host: Homo sapiens | study: EMG produced TPA metagenomics assembly of... | reverse complement strand
ACATCAACATCGGTACGGGAAAAGAAATCTCCATCGCCGGCCTAGCTCATCTGATAGTAAAGGAGACGGGATATAAAGGCAACATTACATTCAATCCGGAGAAACCGGACGGCACCATGCGCAAACTGACTGATGTGACCAAATTGCACGAATTGGGATGGCATCACAAAATAGACATAGAGGAAGGGGTGCACAAGATGTACCAATGGTATCTGGAATATAAAAAGAAATAAAGAACATACGCGTTATGGAACTCATATCGTTATCATGGCAGGCGGCATAGGAAGCCGCTTCTGGCCCATGAGTACGCCAGAATGTCCCAAACAGTTCATTGATGTGACGGATGTGGCAAAAGCCTGATCCAACTGACAGTGGAACGCTTTCAAGGGTTGTGCATTCCGGATAATATATGGATAGTGACTTCGGAAAAGTATAAGGAGACAGTAAGGAAACAATTGCCATCTGTGCCGCCTCATCATATACTGACGGAGCCGGTTGCACGTAACACGGCACCCTGCATCACATACGCTTGCTGGAAAATCAAAAAACACCACCCTGACGCCAATATTGTAGTGACTCCTGCGGATGCATTGGTTATCAATACGGATGAATTCCGCCGGGCGATAGCCAAGGCACTGCTGATGACAGATCAAAGCAAGGCCATTGTAACCATAGGTATCAAACCTTGCCGCCCGGAAACGGGATACGGATATATAGCCGCAGGAGAAGAGGTGGATCAGGATATACGGAAAGTGGATGAATTCAAAGAGAAACCGGATTTGAAAACGGCACAGCAATATGTGGACGCCGGGAATTATTTCTGGAATGCAGGGATTTTTGTATGGAATGTAAAAACCATAGAAGAGGCTATACGCCGTTATGCACCGGGCATCGCCGAGGTGTTCGACAGGATTTATCCGGAGTTCTATACCGAAAGGGAAAAAGAAACCATAGAAGAGCTGTTCCCTACTTGTGAAAGTATATCCATAGATTATGCCGTAATGGAAAAAGCGGAACGGATTTATGTATTGCCGGCAGAGTTCGGATGGTCTGATCTGGGCAGTTGGGGCTCATTACATTCCTTGCTGCCCAAAGATAACCGGAACAATGCCATCGTAGGCGAAAATATCCGATTGTATGAATGTAATAACTGCATTGTACACACACCGCATTTGAAACAAGCGGTGATACAAGGACTGGACGGATATATCATAGCCGAGAAAGAGGGAACCCTGCTGATATGCAAACTGGCAGAGGAGCAGCGTATTAAAGAATTTTCGAAAGCATAAGGAATGATTATAGCAGTTGATTTTGACGGCACAATAGTGGAGCATAAATATCCCGAAATAGGCAGGGAACTACCCTTTGCCATAGAAACGCTGAAAAAACTACAACAGGAACGACACCGCCTTATTCTGTGGAGTGTACGGGAAGGTAAATTATTACAGGAGGCCGTGGATTTCTGCCGGGAGCGTGGATTGGAATTTTATGCCGTAAACAGCAATTATGCGGAAGAAACCCTGGAAAGTGATCATTACTCCAGAAAACTGAAGGCGGATTTGTTTATTGATGACCGCAATCTGGGAGGACTGCCCGAATGGGGGATGATTTACAGAATGATCCATGACAAATGGGGATACGAAGATATTTATCAAAGTTCAGATAATAAAGAAGAGAATAAAAAGCGAAGCTTTTGGAAGATACTTTTTTCCAAGATGTAGAATCCCCGCTTCCGAATGTAGTGATACAGGGGGAAGCCCATAAGAAAACTAATGTTAGATCAGAGGTAAGTACTGTTATCAGCGGATAACGGAAACTTACGAAGTAGTGTTGGTGATCACCCGCCTGGGAAGGAGGTATCACCTTTTTGATCTATACCATTAGTATTTGAATACTTGTTCTTTTCCGGGTTCTATGGTCATGGCTTTCATTCCTTTCCGGGTTGGAATGTTCAGTATTCCCTTTCCGCCGTCGGACTTGATACGGATTACTTTCTTATCCATATAGATATGGATATTGCCGTATGGAGTAGGTACTGTTCCTTCCATCCATTTCAACCCGCCCAGACAAGGGGTGACGGAGTATTCCTCGTAACCGGGTTTGGTGGGTTTTACTCCCAGATAGTATTTGCCCAACAAATAGATGGGGCTGGCTCCCCATGCATGGCAGAGGCTCTTGCCGTATGGACGTCCGTACATGGCCAAATGCTGGGTACCTGTTTCTTCGGGATTGTATTTCTCCCAAAAACTGGTAGCTCCTTCTTTCAACATACCGCCCCAATAGGCTTTCATTTCTTTCATTACCGATTCTTGTTCGCCCAAGGCGCACAGCGCTTCCAGTTCATAGAAACGCATATAAGGAGTGGTGATTTTCAAAATACTGTCATTCTGCAATACGGAGTGTTTGATGGCCTGCTGTTTATCGGCATTCAGATAATTGAAGAAGACAGAGAACATATTGGCGTAACGGGTAACGGACTCACTCTGCTTTCCCTGAATACGGTTGTGTACCATCGCTTGTTTCTGCTCATTCCAGAAAGCGGGTTCCAGCTTGGAACGTAAAGCGGAAGCCAGTTTCTCATACTTGGTTTTGTCTGCCGTATTGCCGGCCAGACTGGCACAAAGCGCCATGGTTTCCAAACTTTTGCAGAACAATACTTGCTCAAAGGAGAGTTCGCCCTTCTTGTCCAGATAACCGTCTGCCCAGTCTACGAATACCCAGTCACCGGTCATACCTTCCACCATACCGTTGGCGTTGGTACGTCCCAATACATAGTCCATCATGCTTTGCATACGCGGATAGAGTTGGGTTACAAAGTCTTTGTCACCAGAATACATATAATAATCGTAAATACTGAGAAACCAATAGAAGGTGTAGTCCATAATGGTATTGCTGTGGCTGGTCACAGGGTCTTTTCCACGAAGCAGCCAAATGGTACGTTTCACGGTTTCATTATCGAAGAACAGATAGTAGTTCATCAGATAACTCTGGATGGCATCACCACTCCATACCCAACGGTCGCGCTTGATGCCGTCGATAAAGAATTCACGGGTAGTAAGGTGCATGGTGTACGCTCCTACTTCCCAAATGCGGTTCAGCTCTTCGTCATTACATTTGAATGAGCCCCGGTACTCTTCGGCAGGTATTCGTATTGCATGGAAACGTCCTGCATCGTTACTCCCGGATCGCAAGTGACATAGACATAACGGAAAGCCTTGCTATTGTCTAAAGTATATTCATCGTATAGTTTCCGTGTATTCCGGATGGCCAGATCGGTTATTTGCCCCGGCTCTGCCAGCAATTTGTCCAATGTTTCGCAATATTCCGTATCCAAGGCTTCTTCAGGACTTTCACCGTAATAGATATGGATCGTTCCTTTTCCCTTTACATCTTTCAGAGTGATATAACCAAAGGTTTCTTTTCCGAAGTCGTACAATACCCCCTCTTTCCGGGGAGTGGAGGAAACTGCTTTCATCGGTTTTCTAACCAATGAAAACTTGGAAGGCAGTTGGGTGGCTCCGTCAAAGTTCCAACACCCTGCATCCATATAAACGGTAGCAGAAGTATCACTGGCTTTTCCGCTTTCGTCTATCCATTCTTTATCCTCGTAGGTTACTTTCCAAGTTTTGTCCGTATTTACGGTTTTTCCTTTCACATAAATAGTGGGGGGAGTGGACTGATTCCACACTTTGATGTTCAGACTGTGTTTTCCTGCAGGGAGTTTCAAAGTGGAGGGCATACCGAATTGCAGTTTGCCATCCAATTTCACATTGTATTTTCCTTCGGCGGCAATGAAGATCTCTTCAGGTTCCGCCAGGTCCAATTTCTTGCTGAATTCCACTACCACATAATGGCTGTCTGTTTTCCAGAAGGGAGGGAAAAAAGCACCGCGTTCCGTACGGCGGTTGTTCATCTGGTTGCCCAGCCATATTTCATAATCACCCGGATACCAGATCCAGGTCTGGGCGGAGGCGGCAGCACTCAATGCAAGTGCTCCGACTAAAGTGGCAAGTCTGTTTTCATAATGGTATCACGTTTTATTTTTCCTTCAAATAGCTATATTCCTTTGTCAGTCCGGCATTGCTTGATACTGTCGTTCACCATCGGACCATTGTTTTCCCATGTATTACCCGGACCATTGGCGTTCTTCAGAAACTTCTCTCCTTCCGTCCAGTTGTCCTTGACGGTGATAAATGAAGATCCTTCGTCGGTGTAAAGATAGAACCAATGATTGGGATCGTGTGCATAACCGGGTGAAAAAATGTTAGAAACGCAATTTTCCGTAATCCAGCTATGAGGTTGTGAACCTAATGTATAAATACCGGCTACATCATACATGTGCTTGGCATAGTGATGAATCAGATTGGCGTGCACGCGGTTATTGCGCATACAGTTTACTGTACGTGTCCATCCCCATCCCAAACTGATGCCCGAATAGGATACATCACTGATTTCATTGTGTTCGATATTGATATCACTTACATAACCGGCGCAAATGCCCAAGGTACCCCAGTCTTCATTGGTCACATCATTGATATAATTGTTGGAAATGGTCAGTCCGGTACAGACCTCACGACGGTCGGCAGGATCGTATGGAAGATGTGTTTCGTGAGCGGCAGGACTGAAACTACCCGCCACAATACCGTTTCCGGCAATATCACGGAAAAGACAACCGTTTATACGTCCTCCACCGGTGGCCCATTCATAATCAATACCTGTAGAGCCAAATGCTGGAAACGGCACTTCTCGAAATCAATATCCTGGGCAGCCTTGACTACGACTGCCGATGCCGGACGTCCCAACCAACCTTGATTATCCAGCTTATGATTGTTCTTACGAATCATAGAAGGACGGATTTTATACCCGTCTGTCATGTACATACCTGCCTGAAGAGGAACATGACCTTGCAAAGAGGGACGCATCCAGGTGGTATATTGGAAAGTAACATTGTCAAAACGAATGTGCTTTACCGGACGGTCTATAGTTCCTTCCACCCATACTAAAGTTTCGATGCCGGGAACTACGGCTTTGCTTATCTTCTCTCCTTTCCGAGGATAATAATATATTTTACGGCTTTCAATGTCATGATACCACTCGCCGGGTTCATCCAGCAATTCCATGGCATTGGTCAGATAGAAAGCCGAGTTGTGACCATCCTTAGTCACCATAGGACGCGGCCACGGATGTTCAAACTGGATGCGGCTTTCAGGATTATGGAAACGCACGGCGGCACTGTCTCCCTGTATTTCGACCGATTGATACGGAGATTTGCCACACACCACATTTCATGAAGGACCATTTCGGCATATCGGGCTTCTGTATTTTCTTTACAGCAGCGGCAGGTACCCACAGTATTTCGTTTTGGGGATCGTTGTTGATGATGCGATACATCTTTTCAAAGTCTGCCACATCCCTTGCACGAACAGCCTTTTGTCCATTGATCCACAGTTGCCGGAAATCCAGCGGACGTCCGTTAAACATAGGGACATCGGCTACCCACAACTTTCCTTGCTTCTTCCAGTTTCTGATTTCCACCCCACCATTCAGAATGGCATTTCCATCCGAAGTGATGACTGTAGGTGAAGCTTCCGTCCCGCTGTCCTCGGGACGAATAAAGACGGGTTCGTACAGATGGTAATCACCTGCCTCCATATGAATGGTGATGCCACCTTTTACACTCTCATCATTAAGACGACGAAGTTCCCTTGCCTGACGCAATGCGGCTGTAAGGGTGGCCTTCGGAGAGTCTTTGGTACCCGGATTCCGGTCATTACCTTTCGGAGATACGAACAAATCGGCTGCTGATAGTGTACAAGCTATCAGCAGCGCAGTAGTGGTTATGAATATTTTTTTCATTTGTAAATCATTAGGAGTAAGTGGTTAGTGATTAGTCCGCGCCAAAGGCATCCATACCGTCATTTCAGCCTTTCCGCGATTTCCCCATGCATAATAAGGAATCAGACGGATATTGACCGGTTTGTCGGCCTTTCCTACCTCGCGGTACAATGTATCTTTCCACGATACCTCATCAACCAGACGGGCAGTACCATCCAACGCGACAATCGGACTGCCTTCAATGATTATTTTTTTCGGGGTCAACCGGATATCGGCAGGTATCAGCACATTATCTATCTTATGTCCGCCTTCTATATCCATACTTTCCAAACAATATACCAACGGGCCACGTTTTACCACTACCTGGTTACGGATTTCTTCGGCCAACGGATTTGCTTCCAGCAATTTTACAGGCATATCCATCACCCATTCCACACAGTCCCCTTTCTTCCAGATGCGGTTTACCTCGGCGTATGTATTCGCTTTCCAAGTTCCTTGCACCGGTTCACCATTTACCTTCAAAGTTGCTTTCTCGCACCAGTCCGGAACACGGAGGAACAAAGAGAATGCTTTCTTTTTTGATGGTTTCGGAGCTTCGGTAACAGTCAGCTTCACAGCACCTTCCCACGGATACTCCGTTTCTTGCATCAGCCCGATCTTTCCCACTTCCTTCAAAGCTGTCGCCAGTGTATTCGCTCCATATAAATTGCAATATACCGCATTCGGAGTCACCGTATAAGCATAGTTCTGGGCTTGACAAACGGTGCGCAGCGTATTAGGCGGACAACAGAAGCAACTGATATACTCGGTACGTTCTTTAGGCCAGCGAAGTGTGTATGGCAAATCCGCACTGATGCGCAACGGGTTGGTATAGAAATATTTCTTTCCATCCAGACTGACACCACTCAACACACTGTTATAGAGGCAGTTTCCACAATATCCGCATATTTGGCATCGCCCGTCACTTCCAGCATACGCCAGTTGAAAAGCATATTGCCGATATTGGCGCAGGTCTCGTTATGCGCCGTACTATTAGGCAACTGATAAGGACGGCCATAGCTTTGGTGTACTTTCTGAATACTGTCCGGTTCATAGCAGGTACCATCCGGCGAAGTACCGTCATACAGCGCACCGCACGCTCCTGTAACATACATCTTGCGGGTCACAATGTCTTTCCAGATGCTGGTCAGGTTTTTCATCAGTTGGTCTTCTCCTGTTTCGGCATACACATCGGTCACACCGGCATACAGGTAATTGGAACGCACGGCATGTCCCATCGCATTGTATTGCTGACGGAACGGAATACGGTCCTGATTATCATCGGTGCCATTTTCCACCATTCCACGGATATCAATCAGATTCTTGGAAAGTTCCAGATAACGGGGATTCCCTGTAGCACGGTACATTTCCACCACGCCCATATAATGGGAAGGACAAATAGCATTTCTTGCCAGTTCCGCAGAAGCGGTTTCATAGAAATGACAGAGGAAGTCTGTCGCTTTTACGGCAGCATCGAATAAAGTAGTCTTTCCGGTGGCACGGCGATGAATAATACCTGCCATCATCAGATGTCCCAAATTGTAGGTTTCAAAATTCAGACGATTGGCAAATGCACCTTTCTCGTCCTCACCGCCTACTTTGGTACCAATTACCGTCTGTTGCTGTTTTTCCGAATGAGTGTCAATCCCCTTATTCTTTTCCTCAATGATGACAGGGGTATGGATGTAACCGTCCGCACGCTGGGCTTTCACCACATGTTCAATGAAGTGGTCCATCAGTTATCCAATTCGGGATCTTTCGTGACGGCATACACGGAAGCCACTCCCTCCATCCATTTATACATATCACCATCATGAAAGGGAGGTCCCAATGTTCGCCTTCGCAAACACCGGCAGCTATTTCAAAGTTACGGAAACCATGCGAAACATCGGGATTGTTCCATGTATCCCACATACTTTGCAAGGAGGTATGGCTATATACATTGAAACGGTCGCCCCAAAAGCCATCTGTCCAATGCACAGCACCTAATTCCGTATTGGCCATCTTGGCAAAACGACTTTGGCTCATATCCGTCAGCCCGCCCGATTGGGCAAATGCTCCCGTAGTTACTCCGGAAGCCAGTAAAAGTAGTAGTCTAATGCTCTTCATAATAATCTGTCACTTATTCTTTTCTTTATAAAGAGAGGACGATAATAAGAAACGTTTGTACTCTATTTATAATTATTTCATATTCTGTATCTTTAGAAAGAGCTTTCATTGGCAGATAATGAAAGTCTGTTTTCAAAAAACGGGTTTCTGATTTTTATTTCAGACACCCGTTTTTTTCAAGTTCTCCAATACTTTCTATCAAAGAACTCCTTTATCCACAATCGTATTATTTCAGTTTGCTCAAATCCAACTCTTTATAAGCCACACGCTGACGGCGCCAGGTATATACGGCATGGAGTTTGCCATCCTTGCCTGAATGATGGACGGATAAGAATATTGGCTGATAGGGCTGTCTTCCAATGTCATTACATTCTTCCAGTGAATACCATCATCCGAAACCGCCACACACAACGGTGTACGCGGCCCTTTCGGAGTGCCCGGCAATGTACTGAAATCATTATAAATCAATACGTGACGACCATCTTTCATTGTTACGGCATCCGTACCCGAATTATTATTGGGAACATCAAGCAAGGTAACTTTACTCCATGTTTCACCGTTGTCACTGCTCCATGAAGTAGCAATCTGTGCGTTACGTGTACGGCAAAGCACCTGCAAACGCCCATCCTTATGACGCAAAATGCTGGGCTGGATAGCATAAATAGGCTTCTCGCCTTCTCCTTTTATGGCTTCACCGCTTCCTGATCGTCTACATTGGCTGCATTTGCCTTACGCAAAGCAGTAGGCACACTCATTTCCGCCTCTACAGGACCTACCATCTTCCAAGTCTTTCCTTTATCATCCGAAATTTCAAAATGGATACGCCATCCTCCATCACCTTCTGTACTGGAAGGACAAATAATACGGTCATCCACATACTCCGGCTTATTTTTAATAGGACCTAAGAAACCTTTTGGCAACGGTTCACGTTGGCTCCAAGTTTTTCCACCATCTTTAGAACGTACCAGCCAACCACTCCAATCGGCTACTTTCAATCCTATTTTATAGAACAGGATTAAATCTCCGCCGGGTATTTGGAAAAGCACAGGATTCCAACAAGCCTTGCGGCGTGCCCGGGATTTATCCCCTTTAAACGTAGAAACCACGGGGCCGGCATCCGCCGGAGTGGATTCTGCTGTAATGCCCGCCAAAACAGCTTGCGGATCATCCAGACTAAACACCCCGTCGGCAGCCAGATAAGGTGCGCTCCATTCCGTCGCACCCTTCGGCTTGCGACATACCCAGATACAACAATCCGGATTACGCTCTTTAGTACCTCCAAAGAAAGAAGCTACCAGGTCTCCGTTCTTCAATTCCACAATAGTAGCGCCATGACATTCGGGAAAAGAAGCTTGCTCGTATAAAAACTGATCTTCCACGATACCTGCACGGTTTTTACCTAAAGATGGATCCATACTAACCGAAAAATGATAGTTTCCCGAAGGAACACTCCATACGGTAGAGTTGCCTTCCCGACGTACAAAGGTAACGTCCTTATCCTTTACCGCCTTCTCGTCCAAGGTAGGAAGATAAACCAATGCAGTAGTATTACAAGGAATCGTGATATCCCATTCCAGATGCGTAAGAGTTTTCTTCCAATTACTAATCATCTTACCATATAAAGTGTTATGCGAAGCTTTGACATAACTCAACTCTTGGATGGAAAAATCCGGTTTAAAGATGATTTGTTTGTAAGCGGGCTGTGCCGGATTAAATCCGGCTAAATCACGGAAATACCAAGTCAATAGATCACCCAATATCATCACATGGTTACAACTGTTCATCCAACGATTGGCGGTATCACCGTTCCACAATTCCCAAATGGCAGTAGCTCCCTTTTCTATCATATAGCCATAACTGGGATAAGTTTTGTTGCTTGCCAACAAGAAAGCAACATCGCCACGCCCCATACGGGTAAGCTCACGCATCATCCAGTTCATACCTATCACCCCACTGCTGATGTGACCTTTATTCCGGGTAATAATGCCTGTTATTACATTTTTTTTCCACTTCTTCCCTATAGGCTTCAGGCACCATATCGAAAGCCAGTGGCAGGATATTAGCCGTCACTGTATTGTTACCATAGAATATGCTGTCGGGATAAAGAACATGGGGCATTTGTACCGGAGAAGTTCCCTTCTTAACTGTAAGGAAACGGGCGTTGAAGCAGTCTTTAATTTTTGCTGCATCCTTCTCGAATTCCTTCGCCTCATCTTCCAAACCTTGCAAACGGGCGAACTTGGCCAGCATTTGCGATACCTTATAATAGTAGGCTGTAGCAATCAGCGCTCCATCCGTCTTGCGGGCAGGTCCTGACTGTGAATCAATTCCGGTGATTCGGGAGGCATACACCAGTCACCGTATTTATCGGCGTTAATCACTCCATCCTCTGTAGTGAACTCACTGCGTATATGGTGCATCCATTTCTTGATAGCGGCATAATTTTTACGAATAGGTTCGATATTGCCGAACTGTTCATAAACCATATCACAGATTACCGGAAATGTGGATGACCACGTCATTTCCGATGTATAATAATTGTAATAAGCCGGACAAATATCAGGAATACAACCGTCTTCACGCTGCGCTTCACGGATGTCATCCGCCCATTTGGCATAGGTGTTTCCATTATTGAACATGAAACTTCCCCCACGTTCATAGCATGGTCGCCAAGCCAGGGCTGGCGCTCGTCACGCTGGGGACAATCCAAAGGCACTCCTTTATAATTACTGGAAATCCCCCACCAGGCATTCCGATAAACCCGGTTCATGATATCATTGGAACATTCGAAAGTACCGTTATCTTCCAAGTCATCATATACTACTTCAGCAACCAAATCTTCCGCTTTCAGATTTTTATAACCTGTCACTTCTACATATTGGAATCCATGATAAGAAAAACGAGAACTCCAGGAAGTGTTGTTTTCTTTACCGTTGCAGATATAATAATCCGTACTCTGGCTATGGCGGAGATTTTCCACATCCAGTTCCGTACCGTCATTCTTTACCCGTTCGGCATAACGTATGCAAATCGTATCTCCCGCAGCGGCTTTCGCTATGTTAATACGCACCCATCCTGCCATATTCTGACCGAAATCAATCATATAACGGTTACCATATTGCTTGAAGACAGCCGGCTTCAGCGTTTTCATCACTTTCATGTTGGGAGCGGTATTGCCACGAAGTGTACCATACGGCAATGAAACACGTTGCGCTTTCAGCCATTTGGAATCATCATAACCGGGCTGTGTCCAGTTTCCCAATTCCATACGGGCATCGTAAATTTCACCATCGTATTCATTATTGCTACGTATAGGCCCTTGAGCCGTCAAACGCCATTTCTCATCACTGTTGATGCGCTGTATACTGCCGTCGGTATATTCTATAATCAGATTCAAACGTAACTTGGGGTAACCAAAAGTAGGAATCTTATAAGGTTTGTAATTTTGACGCATAGTGTAGAAACGTCCGTTGCCCAGGGTCACTCCGATGGCATTGTCGGCATTTCCTCCGGCAACCTGTTTAGTGACATCAAAAGAATTGTAAAGCACAGTACGACGATAATCACTTGGAGCCGGCGCCAATACCTGATCACCTATCCGCTGACCGTTAATGAACAGTTCGTACATTCCCAAACCACACAAATGAAGGGTAGCATACTTTATCTCCTTGGCTTGCGTTTTAAATTCCGTGCGTAAATAACGAGAGCTCAAACGGCTGTGTGAATCTTCCCGATCCCATGCAAACGCAGCGTCCCAACCTATCCATCGTCCTTTCCAATGAATCTCACCTAAAGGTCCCATCCCCCATCGGGCAGGCTCGCTCCATTCTGTCTCACCTCGATTGGTATAGCTTTTCACTTTCCAGTAAACACGCTGATTGCTTTTCAAACGCTTCCCTTGATAAGGAATCCATACGGACGCATCGGATTCCACTTTTCCGGAATCCCACAAATCCCCTTTATCCTGTGCTAAAAGTTCAGGAGAAGAGGCAACCAAAATCCGGTAGCGGTCTGCATCACATTTCTTTGAGAAGATTCCAGCCGCCAGCTCATACGAGGGACAGCAGTATCCAGCCCCATGGGATCTACCATCTGCTCGGTACGCAGGCCGGTAACCGAAACATCCGCTGCTTTCAACCACAACGGAAGTGCCAAAAGAATGATTAATAATACTTGTTTTTTCATGATATGCATATTTCTTACTTATTCCATTTCTGTATGGCATCCGGCAAGGCTGTCCAAGCTTTCTGCACATAATCCTTTGCAGAATCCACAACAATCAGAACCTGATCATTACCGCTCAGATAACCGCTATCATGCTGGAAAGAAGTGACTTTACTGTCAAACTCACCGATATATTCCAACTTACCGTCCTTTGCGCTATACCACCATGCATTCTTTTTCGCACCGCTGATTTTGCTCAAATCGATCTGCATAGGACGTCCTGAGTAATTGTAAACCAACAAATAGTCATTTCCACGGGTAGCGATGGCACGGTCATAGCGTTCGCCGTTAGTTCCCGCAATAACACTCTGATCGGGCACACGTTCAAAGAAAGGAAAAGTCAACATCAAGTTCTTCAGATATTTCATCTGATTGAAGCCGGGATCTTCCAAAGCATCCCACCATGCTTTCTTGCGTCCGTCGGCACCAAAAGAGGCTCCATATCCCGGACGGATAAATTGCATGATATCATTATGACCGTATGAGTGCCCGAATGATCCGGCGAATACCGACCAATAGGCATAACGACGCACATCGTGCTGATTCCAACGGGTTTCATTGGGATCATGCAGTCCCTGTGGAATGTCTTCATAAATAGGTTCATCATCAATTACTGGTTTCAACGGAGTCTTTGCCTGACTGGCTTCCACAAAACGCCAGTTATCTTCTTCCGTATTCTCTTCGATAGGATAGTCACCATCACCATTACGCTGCCCGTAACGACGGTGTCCGCTTTGGAACATATTGAAATCCAGCCATTCGCGGTCATTAAACCAAGTAGCCGACGTGGTACGTCCACGCGGATGGAAAGTCATCAGATGACCTTTATCTATGCTACGGATACTGTTTGCCAACGCATCCCATACCTCCGTCTTATTATCACCACGGATATCCCCTCCTATCATCCAAATAATATTCGGCTCATCCTTGTAACGTTCCGCAAGAAATTTACCGTATGCCACGGCTTCTTTTTCATTCATCAACCCTTGTTCCACGGGAGTTCCCCAAATACATACCATCCCTATATAGATGCCCCGTGAAGCAGCACTTTTAATAATATAGTCCATGTGGTCCCAATATCCATAAATCCCTTTGCGGTTGATATCCTTGAAATTAAAACCGTCTATCATGGAATACTGACCGTAAATATTCATGGAAGGCACACCGTTCAATACCTGCACCTGCACCATGTTATATCCGGCATCCTTGCACTTATTCAGATAGTAAGAAACCTCGTCACGATTCAAGCGTTGCGGCATCAGCCATCCAGTTTCACCCAACCAGAAGAAAGGTACTCCATTTTCATGCTTCAGGTAGCGTCCCTCCTCGGACACCACCAGTTTGCCATTCTTCCAGGGAATATACGTTTTCGCTTTCTGCGCCGGCAAGGAAGTAGAGTAACATAGCAATAAAGCCAATAAGGAAAGTAATGCGTGTCTGTTCATCATTGTATTTTCAAATTCGTTTATTAATTAACAATCTCTAAACAAGAGCTTTTATCAAAACAACAAGGTGTTAAAAAAAGGTCCTTATGTTTTTTAAAAAAGGACGGTTATCTTTTTTTAAAAAGCTCTTGATCTTATGAGAAAAGATGAAGACTTTTTTGACAAATGTCCTCATCTTTCTCAGATTATTCCTACTACTTCATTTTCTCATATTCAATAGCCGCCAAAATAAAGGAACCTACTGACTTCGGATCATTCTCTATTACCGGCTCACCTATATAATAAGCAAAACTTCCATCCCGGTTTCCTTTACCGCCTAATCCGGCAACAGCACAACAGTTGGTAATAGTGTACGAACCATCAGGTTCTTCTTTAATGAATTGTTTGATCAGCCATTAAAACCACGTTCTGCAGCCATCTTATATTCCGAAGAAATATATCCTTTATTCACTGCTTTACACAAGAAATACACAAAAAGCGATGAAGCAGAAGATTCCAAATAGTTTCCTTTACGGTTATTTTGGTCAGTCACCTGCCACCATACCCCTGTTTCAGGATCTTGATATTTTACAATACCTTCGGTCAACATATTTATGATCGTCATTATACTGTCACGTCCTTCGAACTGCGCCGGCATATAATCCAATACATCCACCACGGCAGCGGCATACCAGCCTATACTGCGGCTCCAGAAATTGGGTGAGCATCCGGTTTCCTTATTTGCCCAATTTTGTGTCTTGCTCTCATCCCAACCATGATAAAACAAACCGGTTTAGGATCATACGTTTTACGGGCAATCAGCTTTATTTGATTCACAATATCGGCATTGACCGTAGTATCCTTGAATACGTTACCATATTGAGCCAAATAAGGAGAAGCCATGAATATACCATCCAGCCACATTTGATGCGGATATATCAGTTTGTGCCAGAAGCCACCTTCACTGGTACGGGGCTGTTCGGTCAGTTGTTTACGAAGAGTATCCATCGCCACCTTATAACGCCCGTCTCCCGTCTTTCATAAAAATCGAATAAAATCTTTCCGGCATTGATATTATTACAATATTAAAAGAAAGATATTTCATGGTCTTTATCTTACCGTCAGTGTCTATCAGACTGTCTGCATATATTTTTGCATAATTATAATAGGCTGTGTCACCGGTGTGTTTCCATTCCTCCAACATGGATTTCACCACCAGTCCGTGCGTATAGCCCCAACGAGGCTTTTTCGCTTTTTCTATCATCCAAGGCTCAGGGAAACGTTGCATTTCCGACTGAGCCATACGTTCGCTCCATTTGATTTCTTCGGTCTGTTTAGGAGTGGCAGTACATGCACACATTCCACCTACCAGCAACAATGAGCAAATAATGTTTAATCCTGTTCTTTTCATATTTCTTCTTTTTACTATTTTTCATCCTTACAATCAGTGCAAGAATCATCACTTACCTAAGAATATATATTCTTCACCTGCTTTGGTTTCCAGATCATAAAGATAAGTTTTTTTCAACTCAACTTTATTCAATTTCGCTTCTTTATTTATAATCGGTTGCAAGATTTCGGGTATGGCATACAATTTATTCGGATTCTCCCCTTTTGCCGTTCTCAGCCTTTGCCTGCCAGCGGATTTAAAGAACGCAAACGACAGTTCCCCCATTACGGGATTTCACCACCAACCGGCTCACTTTACCATTCTTCCAACTCAAATCCAATTCAAAACCTCCACGAGCTATAATCCCGTTCACGCTTCCTTCTTTCCATTGCGCCGGCAATGCGGGAAGTAAATAAATAAAACCATCGTGGCTCTGCATCAGCATTTCTACGATACCCGCTGTACAACCAAAATTACCGTCAATCTGAAAAGGTGGATGGGCATCAAACAAATTAGGATAAGTTCCTCCTTTTTTCTTCTCGTTACGTACAAGAGTCAACTGATCGGTTATCAGTTTATAAGCATGATCACCATCCAACAGACGAGCCCACAAACATACCTTCCATCCCATACTCCATCCGGTAGACGGATCGCCACGATGGATCAGCGAAGTACGTGCCGCATCAAACAATTCGGGAGTACGGTAAGGAGAAATCTGATTACTGGGGAACAAACCATAAAGGTGTGATACATGACGGTGCACATCCTGCGGATTGTCCCAATCTGTCATCCATTCCTGCAATTGCCCCCAACGTCCTATCTGCATGGGTACCATTTCCTTTAAACGCTGTTCCAAATGGGTGGCAAATTCAGCATCCGTACCCAATAATCGGGCGGTAGTGATTATCTGATTCCATAAATCGAATATCAGTTGGTTATCCAAAGTACACCCGGCAGCCGTAGTCGCTTTTCCATTACTGCCCGCATGAGTATTCTCCGGAGAATTGCTCGGGCATACCACCAACCAGTTATGTAACGGTTCCTTCACCATTATTTCATCAAAAAACTTACCGGCTTCTTTCATGATAGGATAAGCCGAACGGAGAAACTCCATATCGCCTGTATAAAGATAACGTTCCCACAAATGACGGCACAGCCAAGCTCCACCCGTAGGCCATAATCCCGACGGAGCCTTGTCTATAGCTCCGGTAACACGCCATATATCCGTATTGTGATGCAATACCCAACCATCCGCCCCATACATAATCTTTGCTGACTCACGCCCTGTTTCACTCACTTCACGAATCAGCTGTATCAAAGGCTCGTGCAATTCGCTAAGATTCGTCACTTCGGCCGGCCAATAGTTCATTTCAACATTGATATTACAAGTATATTTACTATCCCAGGAAGGAAATAATTTATCATTCCAAATGCCTTGCAAATTAGCAGGCTGCCCACCCGGCTGTGAAGAACAAATCAACAGATAGCGGCCGAAACGGAAATAAGTAGCTACCAGAAAATCATCCTTCGTTTCCTTGAAATTCTGCACACGCATATCAGTGGTTACCCCTGCATATTTGTCTATACCTAAATCCAAAGAAACACGGTCCATATATTGCTTGAAAAAATCAACATGTGCCTTACGTGATGTCACATAATCCTTACTTACAGCCCGGCGCAGATAGTTCTTCGCACGCTCCACTTGGTTACCTGTTATATCCTTATAATTAGTAAAGTTGGTAGCAATGGAAATATAAATCACAGCCTCATCCGCCCCTTCTATACTCAAGACTCCGTCACGACAAGCCTGGGTCCCTCCTTGACTACGTGCAGTCATACGTCCCTGAAATTCGACTTTCCCTTTTAGCCCCTCATGCCAAGAAGATACGCCCGAAAGGTAACCTCCTCCCCTTCCGTCGAGACATCACATCCTGATGCGGAGTAGTAAGATTGGCATTACAAGTAATCTTTCCGGGTTGGCTGGCAGTAAGACGCACCATAACTACCTGATCAGCAAACGAAGTCAATGTTTCACGCTGATAAGTCACCCCGTCCACCTTATAACGTACAATGGTACGAGCTGAGTCCAGGCTCAGTTCCCTATAGTAATCGGAATAACGTGTATGCCCCGGAAAAGAAATATGCAGATCGCCAAACGATTGATAGGGCATACCACTATTGGTTTTCGCCATTATTTTCTCAGTAGCCAATGTTTGTGCTTCAAGATATTTTCCTTCGAACACCAACTGGCGCACTTTGGGAATATATTCCAACGCATTGGGATTAGCATTATTATTGGGACGTCCTGCCCAAATAGTTTCTTCATTCAACTGGATATGCTCCACACCGGGATTGCCGAATACCATCGCTCCCAACCGCCCGTTACCCAGCGGAAGTGCTTCAGTCCAAACTTGAGCGGTTCATCATACCACAGTTTATATTCTTGTGCGGCAGCCTGCAAGTAAGAACTTGCCCATAACAGCCCCCCCACTATCCATTTTATTTTCATATTGATCTCTAGCTTTTATTAAAGGGAGACGAAAAATAAAGACGGATGTACTCTGTGGAAAGAAATAAAAAAGTAAATATCATGAAAAAACTTTCCCTAGTACCTCAACAAATCCGGCTTCTCTATTGTTATTAAAATAAAACCATCTTATAAAATTAGAACTATATGAAAATAGCAGAGATTAAAGGAAGAGAGATTTTGGACTCACGTGGTAATCCCACTGTGGAAGTGGATGTTATATTGGAATCAGGGATTATGGGCCGTGCCTCTGTCCCATCGGGTGCGTCAACCGGTGAACATGAGGCTTTGGAATTACGTGATGGCGACAAGACCCGTTACGGAGGCAAAGGCGTATTAAAAGCTGTAGAAAATATAAATACTCTTATCGCTCCGGCATTGAAAGGAATGGACTCTATGGACCAACGTGGTATTGACAAAGCCATGCTTGATCTGGATGGAACTCCAACTAAATCAAAACTGGGCGCAAATGCTATTTTGGGCGTATCCCTAGCGTGGCAAAAGCTGCAGCCAATTATTTGGATATTCCTCTTTACAGATATATTGGCGGAACAAACACCTATATCATGCCTGTTCCAATGATGAATATCATTAATGGAGGCTCACACAGCGATGCCCCTATCGCTTTTCAAGAATTTATGATTCGTCCTGTCGGTGCTAAAACATTCCGTGAGGCCTTGCGGATGGGCGCAGAAGTATTCCATGCTTTAAAAGAGGTATTGAAAAAACGCGGACTAAGTACAGCCGTAGGAGACGAAGGTGGTTTTGCCCCTGCGTTGGATGGCACCGAAGATGCTTTGAATTGTATCCTTGCCGCTATCGAAGCTGCCGGATATGAACCGTTTAAACATATCACCATCGGCTTGGATTGTGCTTCTTCCGAATTCTATCATGACGGCATCTATGACTATACCAAGTTTGAAGGCCCAAAAGGGGAAAAGCGCAGTGCCGCCGAACAGGTTGCTTATCTGGAAAAATTGAGTTGGGACTACCCCATTGATTCGATAGAGGATGGTATGGCAGAAAACGACTGGGAAGGATGGCGCATGCTGACCGAGCGTCTGGGCAATCGCTGCCAGCTGGTAGGTGATGACCTGTTCGTTACCAATGTGAAGTTCCTGGAAAAAGGAATCAGTGAAGGTTGTGCAACTCTATCCTAGTAAAGTAAATCAGATCGGTTCGCTGACCGAAACTCTGGATGCTATTGAGATGGCTCAACGTAACGGCTATACCACTGTGACCAGCCACCGTTCCGGTGAAACGGAAGATGCTACCATTGCGGATATCGCCGTAGCTACCAATAGCGGACAGATTAAAACCGGTTCACTGAGCCGTAGCGACCGTATGGCGAAATACAACCAGTTGCTCCGCATTGAAGAAGAATTGGGCAACCGTGCCGTATATGGATATAAAAAAATAGCACGCAATTTTAAAGCGTAAGCGGTTTGTATCCCAAATTCCATAAACGAAGAATGCCTCAAGACGGATCGTGATGATTCCGGCTTGAGACATATTTTTGCACTATTATTTAATCACAACAGGGTTACAATGTTTTTCCTCCCATTCCTCCACCGTCATGGTTTCCGATGAAAACTGATACCAATTCCCGTAACTTTGCACGTATCTGTCAGATAAGGCTTAGCATATCCTTTGTCCTCTATCGCTGTAAAGCTTCAGCAGCCTGTACCTATACCAGTTTAAGCTCAAATATAATATATATACATAA
>ENA-OQJX01000513-OQJX01000513.1-human-gut-metagenome-genome-assembly--contig:-NODE-513-length-19278-cov-2.273563_pt1 | contig 19278 bp, 27 predicted proteins | sample MGYA00242615_ERZ504782 | MGnify/ENA primary metagenome ERZ504782 (study PRJEB26092, sample SAMD00036354) | human gut metagenome | host: Homo sapiens | study: EMG produced TPA metagenomics assembly of... | reverse complement strand
TATAATAAAAGAATATTTCTATTGAGCGTATATATAGTCATATTGTTTTCGCTTATAGATTAAAAAAGTTTTTGAATTCACTTCAGGAAATTCCAACGGCCATTTATTGTGCCATGCCAACTTCAACTGCTGCTTATGTTTGTGGAAAATATTGCAAGAAACATGGTGTGAAGTTTGTGATAGATGTAATTGACTTATGGCCTGATTCTTTAATGCCAATTGTGGTTGGAATAAAAAATAGGCTTTTGAATCTTTTTATTTTCCCTTGGAAGTATATTACGATACAATCATATAAGATGGCAGATGTGATATTAGGAGAGTCAAAACAATATGCTAACGAAGCTGCTTTTTATAATCATAGGGCTCCTATATATCCTTTATATTTAGGAGTCGATAAGAAGGAAGTGAAGAAACTTGTAGCTGAAAGTAAACTTACTCTAAATAAGCCAAATGAAGAGAGATGGATTGGTTATGCTGGTAGCTTAGGTACGAGTTATGATTTTGAATCATTGATAAAAGGGGTGGCTGTTCTTAATGGAAAATATCAATATAAACTTTTTTTATAGGAGATGGAGTATGCCGTGCTAAAATAGAAAATCTTATAAGTCAATATTCAGTAAATGCAGAGATTACGGGATTTATGGAATATGGAGACTTGTTGAAATACTTAGCTAATTGCGATATTGCGGTGAATATTTTTCGTGATAAGACGAAAGTTGTTCATAGTTATAAATTCAATGATTATGTAGCAACAAATTGTTTTATTTTAAATTCTTTGCCAGGAGAAACAGCTGATATGATTGACCGATATAAGGTTGGACTCAATTTTGATTTTAAGGACAATACTTTTGATAAGGTGCTTCTACAGTGTTTGGAATTTTGGGATGATTATAGGGAGTGGAAGTTGAATAATGAGAGATTGGTGGATGAACTCCTTGATAAGGAAGCTATATATTCTCAAATAGGAACTATTTTATCAAAATAAATGTTATGTATAAATGTTTCTTTAAACGGTTGATTGATTTCATCATAGCTTTGTGTACACTAGCTTTATTTGGCCCATTTTATTACTTATTACTATTTGGTTATATTTTGCCAATAAAGGTGCAGGAGCATTCTTTACTCAGGAGCGTCCTGGAAAGGATGGAAAAATATTCCGTGTGATAAAGTTTAAAAGTATGACGGATGAGCGGGATGCAGAAGGCAAATTATTGCCGGATGCTAAACGATTGACTCATGTGGGTAAATTTGTTCGTGCCACTAGTATTGATGAGCTTCCGCAATTAATTAATGTTTTGAAAGGGGATATGGCATTGATTGGTCCAAGACCTTTATTACCGGAATATCTGCCTCTCTATTCAAAAGAGCAGGCTCGTCGTCATGAAGTGCGTCCGGGGATTACTGGCTGGGCGCAGGTAAATGGACGAAATTTTCTCCCTTTTAGTAAAAGATTTGAATTGGATGTATGGTATGTGGATCATTGCTCATTTATGCTTGATTTAAAGATTGTATGTCTATCAATTCATAGAGTCTTATTTAGGAAAGATATCTCTATTGGGAATCATGTTGCTAAAGATTCTGACGATTTAGGTTTTACTAAATATATAAAACAATGAAGAAACTTGTTATAATTGGCGCAGGTGGAATGGGACGTTCAGTCTATTGTATTGCTTTGGGTTGTATTGGTTACGATGAAAATTTTATTATTAAAGGTTTTATAGATGATAATTTAAATTCATTGGATGGATTCAGTAATTATCCTCCCATAATATCTTCAATTGATGATTATGTGATTGAAAAAGATGATGTGTTTGTATGTTCAATTGGTAATTCATCTTTGAAACGTATTTTATGTGAGAAAATTAAAAGTAAAGGTGGACAATTCTTTTCATTAATTCATCGTACTGCCATAATTCGTCAAAATGCAATGATAGATACTGGATGTATTATTGCTGATTATGCCTCAATAGGAGCAGATGCTAGAATTGGATGTAATTCATTAGTTCAATCATATGCTATAGTAGCTCATGATTGTATAATAGGTGATTATGTGAGAATTGATACTCATTGTGTATGTGTAGGAGGAGTGATAGTTGAAACTGGGGCTATGGTGCATACGGGTGCTATTCTTAGTCACAATGTTGTTGTTGAGGAAAATGCACACGTGGGTGCTGCAAGTTTTGTTATAAGGAGAGTTAAGGCAGGGACTACGGTTTTTGGTAGTCCTGCAAAATGTTTAAAATAGAAGTATTATGAATGCATTTATTTTTCCAGGACAAGGCTGTCAAAAAGAGGGTATGGGGAAAGATTTATACACTCTTTCTCCCAAAGCAAAGGAAATATTTGAGAGAGCGAATGACTATCTTGGACGTAAAATTACAGATGTGATGTTTAATGGTTCCGAATTAGAACTAATGGAGACAAAAAACACCCAACCATCTGTATTTTTGTATGAAGTAGCACTGGCATTATGTCAAGAAGAAATAAAACCAGATGTTGTGGCAGGTCATTCTTTGGGTGAATTTGCAGCGTTAGTTGTAAATGGTTGTCTATCTTTTGAAGATGGTCTTAATTTAGTGTTAAATAGAGCTCTTATTGCGCAGAAAGTATGCGAAAAGTATGAAACGGCAATGGGAGCAATTATTGGATTTTCTGATGAATATATCGAAAAGAGACTACAAGAAATATCAGAGGAAGCTAATGAACCTATTTATTTTGCCAACTATAATGGACCTGGTCAGGTTGTAATTACAGGGAGTCGTCAAGGTGTAAAAATAGCATTAAAAACTTTTCGTAATGAGGGTGCTAGAAAAGCGGTATTGTTGCCTATCGGAGGTTCGTTCCATTCTCCATTTATGGAAGAAGCAAGGATTGAGTTAGGAGGGATTATTGAAGATACAGAGTTTAGAACCCCTTCTATTCCAATATATCAATGCGTTGATGCGAAGCCTCATATTAATCCTCGTGAAATAAAGGATAATCTTATTCAACATATCACTCATCCAGTGCTGTGGACACAAATGGTTCACAATATGGTTGGAAATGGAGTGTCTGATTTTTATGAGGTTGGTACAGATGATACGCTTGAAAAAATTGTGGCAAGAATGTATCCTGATAAGCATGTTCAATCACTATTGGATATTAGTGCTTATAAAGGTAAGGTGAAGAATTATAAAACTATAAAATAATGATTTCGGTTATTAACATTTAAACAAATTTGATTATGACATTAGAAGAATTTATTAAATTATTTGCTGCAGAATTTGATAATACTGCAGAAGATGTATTTACGGCTAAAACAAATTATAAATCATTGGATGAGTGGAGTTCATTAGTTGCATTGTCAATTATTTCTATGGTTGACGAAGAGTTTGACAAAAGATTGACCGGGGCTGACTTGAGAAGTATGGATACAATCGAAGATTTGTATAATCTTATTTTGACGAAATAAATATGTCATTCTTAAATATAAAGAATGTGAAAGTGAGAGGGATCGCGGCATGTGTTCCTTCTCGCATAGAAGAAAATCGTGATTATACTAGACTTTCTCATGAAGAAATAGAGAAATATATACAGACCACAGGGGTTGAAAGGAGACACTGTGCTATACATGATGGGTCAATATGCACCTCTGATTTATGCCAGAAAGCAGCAGAAAAATTAATTGATGAATTAGGTTGGTCTAAATCTGATATTGGGCTTTTGTTGTTTGTTTCTCATACTACTGATTATCGTTTACCAGCGACAGCTTGTGTTTTACAAGATAAGATGGGAATAACTAAAGATTGTTTGGCTTTTGATATAACATTGGGTTGTTCCGGATATCTTTTAGGTATGGGAACTGCCGGCAGTCTACTTCAGAATGGTACTATTAAAAAAGCTTTAGTTATGGTTGGTAATACTCAATCTGAATACGCAAGTTATGAAGATCGAAGTATGTATCTTCTATTGGGGGATGCTGGTACTGTTACAGCTTTAGAATATAGTGAGGAGGACTATGATGAAATGAATTTCAATTATTTAACAGATGGTTCGGGCAGAGCTTCTGTTATTGTTCCTGATGGTGGAAGTCGAAATCCTGTTAATGATAAATCTTTTATTTTGGAAGATTACGGTGATGGGATTAAGAGGACTAGATTACAAGAGAAAATGGATGGTGCAGAGGTCTTTTCATTCGCAATTCATTATGTACCTAAAAATTTTAAAGATTTATGTGAGCGAATTAATCTTGATAAAGAGGCTGTAGATTATATGTTAATTCATCAAGCAAATAAATTTTTGTGTGAAAAATTGAGAAAAAAAATAGGTTTTCCCCCGGAAAAGTGTCCATATAATATCCAAGAATTCGGTAATACGAGTGGAGCAACAATTCCTCTGTTGATGGTGACAAATCTAAAGAAAGAATTAGAATCTAGACCCTTAACTCTTTGTATGACTACTATTGGAGTTGGATTTTCTTTGGGGTCAGGCTGTATTAAGACAAATAAAATTGTTTGTCCAGATTTGTTGTATCTATAATTGGGGGATGTTATGTATAATCCATTTTCTCTTGAGCACAAAAAGATATTGGTGACAGGTGCTTCTTCTGGCATTGGAAGGGGATATCTATTGATACATCTAAAATGGGAGCAAGTTTAATAGTCACTGCTCGTAATGAGGAGAGATTAAAGGATACTATGTCTTTTTTGGAAGGGAAAGACCATAGTTACGTCATCGCAGATTTATCTTTTGAAGATGATATTAATCGAATAGTTGATTCCTTGCCGGTTATAGATGGTATTGTATTGAGTGCAGGGATGATTAAAACAATGCCGGTGAAAATATTTCCAGTAAAGCCATAGACGAAATATTTGATGTTAATATCATTTCTAATATTAAACTATTGAGTAAGTTGCTTAAACGGAAAAAACTTGCTCATTCGGCTTCAATTGTTTTAATCTCTTCGGTTTCGACTTTTAATGTTAAAGTTGGTAATTCACTTTACTCAAGTACTAAAGGCGCAATGAATTCTTTTGCTAAGGCTATGGCTTTAGAAGTTGCAAAATTAAAAATACGAGTGAATTGTATTCAACCTGGTTTTATTCCTTCTAATATTCTTAATAAGAGTGGTATAGAAGAAGACAGTATGCTTCGCTGGTATGCAGAAAGACATCCGCTTGGTTTTGGCACGCCTACTGATATAGCAAATGCTTGTATTTATTTGTTGTCTGATGCTGCCCAATGGGTGACAGGTAGTATTTTCACAATAGATGGAGGATATACTTTACAGTAAATATGAATGTTAGGCGTTTTATAAATTTTCCAGTTCTTCTTCATTAATTCATATTTAGTCAGTAATGAAGGTTTTAAGGAAGTTGTGTTATAATAGATCCTGGATCTAAAGATGTTACAGAGCTAATATCTTTTTAGATGAGAATGAATTGAGGCTCATAGGTATTATTTTGACACATGAACATTTTGATCATGTATGGGGAGCTAATGTGTTGAGAGGAAGATATAATGCTCAAATAGCTTGTTCGAAGAGATGTTTGCAAAAGATTTCTATACCTCAGAATTACTTTAATTTATTGTACTACAATGATAGTTCATCATTTCAAATAGATTCTGTTGATATTATAACAGATTATACATCTCATGTAAATTGGGTTGGATTGAATTTTAATTTTATTAATACTCCAGGACATTCTAGTAGTTCGATTTGTATTTCGGTGAATAATGCATTATTTACTGGTGATACAGTAATGAAAGGTTTTCAGCCTATTTTTAAAAAAAGGCATGAGGCTTCTATCGAAGAACTAAGAAATAGTGTGAACTTGATTTTCTGTTTATTTCCACTTGATACAACTGTATATCCGGGACATGGAGATTCTTTTTTATTAGGCGAAGTTGAAGAATTTTATAAGAGTGTTTGATGCCTTATGGATTTTTAGTAGTCGTATGAGTGTAGCCTGATTTTTACACTGATTTGTATAAATGTAGTGTTTCTATATATTGAATAAGAAAAATATTTTATTATTTTGAAGATGATGTTGAGGCTATTATTTATACGCCATTGGAAGAGTATGTGTAAAAACCTTGATTTTTTGCTAATTCCACATTATGTAAAAAGAGATATATCTTCATAATATTCATTGTACTTCTTTGAAAAGAATTCATTTATAATTTTATGGATAAGAGAATATATCTTTGCCTCGCTCACATGAGCGGCAAGGAGATGGGCTTCATACAGGAAGCCTTCGATACCAACTGGGTAGTACCCTCGGTCCTAATGTGAATGCCTTCGAGCAGGATTTGGAACGCTTCGTGGGACAGGATAAAAAGGTAGTGGCCTTGAGTGCAGGTACAGCAGCGGTACACCTGGCCCTGCTCGCTTGCGGAGTTGGTCAGGGTGACGAAGTGATAGTACAAAGCTTTACCTTTTGTGCCTCTTCCCATCCGGTGACCTACCTCGGTGCTACTCCGGTATTCGTGGATTCTGAGGCTGATACATGGAACATGGACCCGGTTCTTCTGGAGCAGGCTATCAGGGAGCGTATCGACAAGACCGGCCGAAAGCCCAAAGCGATTGTTCCGGTGGCTTTGTATGGGATGCCCTACAAGATAGACCAAATCATGTCGGTGGCAGATAAATATGATATTCCGGTCATAGAGGATGCCGCCGAAGGCTTTGGAAGCAAGTTTGACGGGCAAGTTCTTGGAACTTTTGGCAAATATGGTGTGCTTTCTTTCAATGGCAACAAGATGATAACCACCAGTGGTGGCGGTGCTTTGATTTGCCCTGATGAAGAGTCCAAACGTGAGATAATGTTCTATGCTACCCAGGCCCGTGAGTCCTATCCCTACTACCAGCATGAGCGTATAGGCTATAATTATAGGATGAGTAACATTTGTGCGGGTATCGGCCGCGGCAGATGACGGTGGTGGATGAGCACATAGCGCACCATAAGTATCTGTGCGGTCTGTATCGTGAGCTGTTGGCTGATGTGGAGGGAATCACGCTTCATGAGAATCCTTCCGGACGCTACGACAGTAACTATTGGCTGAACACGGTACTACTTGACGGGAATCTGCATGTGAGAGGTGAGGAGGATGCCTACCGTGAGACAGTGAAAGGTGCCGTGGGCGGTGCTGCGGGTGTTACGCATGAGTCAATGAGTGCCCATACCTCTTGTGAGCCCAACCGTAATGTGGAAGCCATGCGTATTTGCTTGGACAGAGCCGGTATCGAGAGCCGTCCCTTATGGAAGCCCATGCATCTCCAGCCGGTTTATGCAGCTAATCCTGCCTATGTGAATGGTGTCAGTGAGGGCTTGTTCAAACGTGGTCTTTGCTTGCCGAGCGGTCCTTATGTGACGGATGAGGACGTGAGATACATAGTGAATGAAATGAAGAAGAGTATACTATGAAACTACATAGTATCAATTTTTTATGAACTAATTTCAGAAAACAGCTTCAGTGGGGCTGTTTTCTTTGTTTATAGGCATATTTAAGATGGTTACCGAGAAGTCTTCCCTGGCTTCGGGGGATGTCCATAATGCGATCCTCTGTGATAGAGAGTCATAGTTGTGTGTTGCCACTCTTACTTGAATAACCGTTCTTTGGTGGTGAATAATAACCAATAAACGTTTATCAATTATGGCAGTAGTAGCTTATTTAAGAGTAAGTACAGAAAAACAGTTTTTAGAGAATCAGCGCGAAGAAATTATAGCTTTGCGGAGAAGAACGGTTTGAGTATCGACAGATGGTACATGGAGACGGTCAGCGGAAAAGTGAGTAGCAAAGAGCGTAAACTGGCGGGCTTGTTGGACCGGATGAAACCGGGAGACTCCTTGATTATAACGGAGATTTCACGGCTTAGCCGGACACTGCTGGAGATAATGACCATTCTTAACTCCTGTATCAAAAGGGGAGTGGTGCTGTACAGTACCAAAGAGGGATATGTGTTCCAGAATGACATCAACAGCAAAGTGCTGGGTTTTGCTTTTGGACTGATGGCGAGATAGAGCGTAATCTGATTTCCATGCGCACCAAAGAAGCACTGGAACGACGGAGGAAGGAGGGAAAACATCTGGGCAGGAAGAAAGGGGACACACCCAAAATGAAGATACTCTATGCGAACAAGAGGAAACTTGTGAGGGAGCACCAAAGAGGAGAGTCGTGTGCCGAGCTTGCCCGACAGATGGGAGTGTCACGGACTACGATGTTCCGTTTTCTGAGACGTTATTGAGCAATTCGGCTAAACGAAGGTGTCAAAGGTGGGATTCCTTTTGACACGCTTCGTGTGGGCTACTTATTCGGCTGATACTTCTTTCTTTTCCTTCCACTCTTTCCCGCGCTTGTGCAGGTTTTTCAGCTCGAATGACAGCATGATACGGAAGAAGCCTATAATCAGGAATGCAAACGAAATCATGTACACGGCGTAAAGGGCACCTACTGCCGGTTGCCACAAGATGATGAGCGAGCAGATGACGGCAAGAATACCGAAAGCAACATACCATCCCCAGTCTCTTGTTCCGTATCTTTTGAGGTCCATGGCATAGCCTACGGATGAGAAGCCGCGGAACATCAGCCAGAAGGCGATGATGAATGGAATGACTTCCATGCTGAGCATCGGGTAGGCTATCAGGTAGAATCCCAGAATCATGTCGATGATGCCTCCAGCCAGATACCATCCCCAACTGGATACCCTTCTACGGTTACTTACTGCAAAGGATATTTCCAGCAGACCGCTGAACAACATGGAGACGCTGAACAGAATGCTCAATACCGCATACCCGCTGAGAGGGGAGAACATCAGGCTTATAGCCACTATTACATAAAGAATACCAAGAATGAGTGAAATCCACCAATCTTTACTTCCTGCTGAAGTTCGTCAAAAATAGTTTTCATGTGAATTTAATTTTTTAAGTGATTATCATTAATTCGTCCGTAGAATAACAGTTTATCTGGAAAAAAGTTTCGGGTGAACTTTTTCTGTATGTAATTTGTTATGTATACATATAATTTGATAAAACTATGGCTACAACAAAATTTAAAGGACAACCGGTAAAGGTTATCGGTGAATTTATAAAGGTGGGCTCTGTTGCCCCCGATTTCGAATTGGTAAAAACAGATTTGTCTTCATTCTCTTTGAAGGAACTGAACGGGAAGAATGTTATTTTGAATATTTTCCCCAGCCTTGACACTGGTGTGTGCGCTACTTCTGTACGTAAGTTCAACAAACTGGCTGCCGGCCTGCCCGATACGGTAGTGTTGGCAATCTCCAAGGATTTACCTTTTGCACATGCACGTTTCTGTACAACGGAGGGTATTGAGAATGTGATTCCTTTGTCTGATTTCCGTTTCTCCGATTTTGATGAAAACTACGGGGTACGCATGGCCGACGGACCGCTTGCCGGTTTGCTGGCACGTTCGGTAGTGGTTATCGGTAAGGATGGAAAGATTGCCTATACGGAATTGGTACCTGAAATTACGCAAGAACCTGACTATGATAAAGCTATTGCAGCTGTAAAGTAGAAAGTTTGGATTTGGGATAAGCAATAAAAAGCGGTGGACAGAATTTATCATGCTGTCCACCGCTTTTTTATTATCATACCGTTTTCTTTTTTATTTCTTCTTCATGCCTTTATAGATGAAGAATGCCACGATGAGTACGCCGATGCCGATAAATACATAACCTATCTCATGGCTGTATTCCGTTACTTTGGCAAGCAGCTGTTCCTCGTTCTCAATGCCGGGTACTGTGGACAAGTAATAGCCGATAAAAGCCAGGATGGAATTCCAAAGGCCTGCACCCAAGGTGGTGTACAGCAAGAAAGTTCCCAGCTTCATGCGTGCCAGACCGGCAGGGATGGATATCAACTGGCGAACAGCAGGTATCAGGCGGCCGACAAAGGTTGATACGGCTCCATGCTTATCGAAGTATTCCTCCGCATGCTGCACTTTGGCTTCGTCGATGAGGCACATGTGCCCGAAACGGCTGTTGGCAAACTTGTAAATGATGGGGCGTCCCAGCCATTTTGCCAGATAGTAGTTTATCAATGCTCCGATATTTGCCCCTATGGTTGCAAACAATACCACCAGATATATATTCATGTTGTCATTGTTGGCGGCTTTCCAAGCGGCAGGAGGGACTACAACTTCCGAGGGGAAGGGAATAAACGAACTTTCAATGGCCATCAATAAAGTGATGGTCCAGTAATTGAGGTGGTCGAGACACCATTGGATAAAGGCTACTGATTCCATTTGCTAGATTAGTGGTATATAATTACTGTTATTGTAATGCATTGAAAATATTCTTCATCACTAGGGCCAGCTCTTCCTGATTATCTTCTTGTAGTATCTGCTGTAATCTATCCAGCTCTTCCAGCTTGAACGGATGTTCGCACAGCTGGTTGTACTTCATGAAGTTCTCCTTGTCTTTGAGCAGCATATACAGAGAGGTCAGCCTTTCGTTGATACCTTCAAAGTCCGGCTCCATCTCTTTGACATGTTCAAAGGCCAGCTTGGCATAGCTCAGTTGTCCTATCTCCATGCTACACATGCCTATTTCGTGCCAGGTATCCGCATAGGGGGCATACTCTAAGGCTTTGGCCCATTTTTTCACACCTTTCTCATACTCACCTTCTTCCATGTAGATGCGCCCCTCAATCAGATACGGGTCTATCTCTTCGGGTGCCAAGTCGTATGCTTTTTTACAATATTGGTGGGCTTTGCGCTTTTTTCCCATCTTGTGCAGGCATAGGGCCGCATTGGCATAAAGGAGGGCAAGGCGAAGTCATGGCTGTCTTCGGCCGTTATGGCTTTTTCCAGATAGTCGTATCCTTCTTTCCACTCTCCTTTGGAGGTTTTGTTCAGGCCGATGAAGGTGTTGATGAAACCGTGGGAGACGAGATGGAACTTTTCGGCTTGCAGGTAGTTTTCCATGGCACTTTCCTCATTTCCCAATTGGAAGAAGGAATGTCCTTTCATCAGGTAGGCATCGGCAAACTCGTCATCGGCCACCGTGGCATAGTCGCATGCTTCGATTGCTTTGTCGAACATCTGCTGGTCAAAGTAGCAACGGGCCAGTCCAAACCAGTAAGGAGCCGAATACGGATTCTTGTCAATCAGCTTATTGAAGAAGAAGGTGGCTTTTTCAAACAGTCCCTGGGCATAGTAACAATCGCCGGTGACGGCAAGGTAGGCTTCTTCTTCGGCATATTTTTCGAGTCCGCGCGTCAGCCATGTCAATGCTTTTTCCGGGAATCCCATGTCTATGTACATATAGGATACATCAACGATATTGGCCAGGTCGTCCTTATCGTCTATGCTGTCGAGTATCGCTTCTGCTTCTTCTTCTTTGCCTTCGCCCAACAGTAGGTTGGCTTTCAGCACTTTCACTTCGGAAGATTCTTCGGCAATCCGTTCCAATATATCTTTGGCTTGCTCTTTATGCTGGGTGTCGAGGAACAAGTATGCCTGTTCCACCAGCAGAGCCGTATTATCCGGATGTATTCCCAAGCCATACTCTACGACCTCGGTAGCCATGGCATATTTATGATGCACGGCATACCAGTCTGCGAGGTCGGCTAAGTCGTCTGCGTCCAGATAGATGGTTCTGTTCTCTGCTTTGGCTGCTTCATATTGTTCTGCCATTTCTTGCAGTTCTTTGTCTCTTCCGGACAGCAGGTTTTTTTTACTCATATTCTTATTTATTGATTTTACCCCAAACGTCTTTCAGACCTACAGTACGGTTGAATACCATTTTTTCTGGCGTAGAATCTTTGTCAACATTAAAATAACCGATACGTTGGAACTGCAGGTAGGAGAGGGGCTGCATGCCGGCAGCGTACTTCTCGATGTAGCAGCAGGGCAGCACATTCAGGGAGTCGGGGTTGATCATTTCTTTCATGGCTGTCAGTGCGTCGCAGTTCTTCGCTTCGCGGATGGCGGCAAGCTCGTCGCGCGGGTTCTCCACTTTCCACAGACGGTCGTAGAGACGTACTTCTGCTTCGAGGCAGTGGGCACAACTTACCCAATGGATGGTGCCTTTCACCTTACGGTTGGCTCCGGGCAGACCGCTCTTGGTATCAGGGTCATATTCGCAATATACTTCGGTGATTTCACCGGCGTCGTTCTTCTTGCAGCCGGTACACTTCACGATGTACGCGTTCTTCAGACGTACCTCTTGTCCCGGTGTCATGCGGAAGTATTTCTTTGGGGCATCTTCCATGAAGTCGTCGCGCTCCATCCAAAGTTCGCGGCTGAATTCGATGACGTGGTTGCCTTCTTCGGGATGTTCGGGGTTGTTGACGGCTTCCATCTCTTCCACTTGTCCTTCGGGATAGTTGGTGATGATGAGCTTCACGGGGTTCAGTACGGCAGATACGCGGGTGGCGCGGTCGTTCAGGTCCTCGCGCACGGCGCTTTCCAGCAGGGCGAATTCATTAAGCGCATCGTAGGTTGTATATCCTATTTTGTCGATGAACTTATGAATGGACTCCGGAGAGTATCCCCTACGGCGGAAACCGCAGATAGTCGGCATACGGGGGTCGTCCCAACCGTTTACCAAGCCTTCCTTGACTAGAGTCAGCAGGTTGCGCTTGCTCATCAGCGTATAGCTGAGGTTCAGTTTGTTGAACTCATACTGATGGGGGCGGTTATCGTCGAGGTCTTTGCCTTCCTTCACCCAGTCCACGAAGAGATCGTAGAGTGGACGGTGGGGCACAAACTCCAGTGTGCAGAGCGAGTGTGTCACGCCTTCGAAGAAGTCGCTTTGCCCGTGGGCGAAGTCGTACATCGGATAAGCCTTCCAAGTGGTGCCCGTGCGATGGTGCGGATGCTTCACTACGCGGTAGATGATAGGGTCGCGGAAGTGCATGTTGGGGCTTGCCATGTCTATCTTGGCACGGAGCACCATGGCACCTTCCTCAATCTCGCCGCTGTTCATCTTCTGGAACAAATCCAGTGTTTCTTCGATAGGACGGTTGCGGTAGGGACTTTCCACACCGGGCTGGGTGGGAGTTCCTTTCTGGGCGGCAATCTGCTCGGAAGTCTGTTCGTCGATGTATGCCTTGCCCTCTTTGATGAGGCGGATAGCGAAGTCCCACAATTGCTGGAAATAGTCGGAAGCGTAATATTCGTTACCCCATTTGTAGCCCAGCCACTGGATGTCTTCCTTGATGGCTTCTACATATTCCACATCTTCCTTGGTGGGGTTGGTGTCATCGAAACGCAGGTTGCAGACACCGCCGTGTGCGGCGGCAATACCGAAATCAAGGCAGATGGCCTTGGCGTGTCCGATGTGGAGGTAACCGTTCGGTTCGGGCGGGAAGCGTGTTTGTACTTTTCCCCCGTTTTTACCTTCTTTCAAATCGTTTTCTACTATTTGCTCAATGAAGTTCAAGCTCTTTTTTTCGCTTGTTTCTTCGCTCTTTATTTCTGCCATAATGTTACTATTTTCGTATCGTGGGGACAAAGATAGGGTAAAAAAATGAAGAATGAAGAATGAAGAATGAAGATTTATTCGTTATGTACCGGGATATATCCGCTCTCTTTGATGATTTTCTGTCCTGCGGCAGACAAAATGAAATCGAGCAGAGGGGCTATGACCGAAGCGTTTTTCCGGTTATAATAATAGTATAGCGGGCGTACTATCGGATAAGTCTTATTGATGGCATTCTCCAGCGTGGGAGCGGCATAATGTTGCCCGTCGTATGAAACGGCGAGCGTCTTGATACGCGGCGATACATAGGCTAGACCCACATATCCGATGGCTCCGCGAGTTTGGCTGACGGATTGGATAATGGCTCCGTGCAGGCATGGAGAGACTGCTGCTCATGTAGTTCTTGTTTTTCAGTACGCTTTCCTTGAAGACTCGTAGGTACCGGAGGAAGTCTCGCGGGAGTAGACTACGATTTTGCGGTCGTCTCCGCCCACTTGCTGCCAGTTGGTGATTTTGCCCCGGAAGATATCTTCCAGTTGTTGGCGGGTCAGTTGTGTCACCGGGTTAGAGGGGTGGACCACTACGGCAAGGGCATCGTAGGCGATGGGTACTTCCGCCAGGTCTTCTCCGGCAGCTTTGGCTTTCATCTTTTCGCTGAACTTGATGGCGCGGGAAGCCATGGCGATGTCCGTGGTCTGGTCCAGCAGGGCTGAAATACCGACACCGGTTCCGCCGCCGGTCACGGTGACACGGGCAGAGGGGTTCAGGGTCATAAAGCGTTCGGCGGTCTGCTGCGCTATGGGGAGCACGGTATCGCTGCCTTTGATGCGTTGCGCCTGCATGCCAGTGGTGGCAGCTGCCAGGGCGAGGAGTAGGAGTAATTTTCTTGTCTTCATAAAACACATGGTGCAAATAGGGTAAACACATGATGCAAATTAAGGTAATGGATATTACAAATGTGTTACATGGAATGTGCTTTGAGTCGTTGTAATAGTTTTGTAACACCTTTGAAACATTTCTTTCAAACGTTAGTCACACTGCCTTAACATCCGGCTCGTTCCTTTGCATACAGAAATCAATAGGCAACATGAAAAAGATTTTTGAGAAGATTGTAGAAGGTATACTGGCTTGTAGCGGCTTTGTGACGAGTCTTACCATCGTACTTATCGTCGTGTTCCTCTTTTCCGAAGCGCTGGGCTTGTTCAGCAGCAAGGTGATAGAAGAAGGGTATGTATTGGCCTTGAATAAGGAGAACCGGGTGAGCGAACTGACTCCGGCACAGATAAAGGATGTCTTTGATGAAGAGCTGACAAACTGGAACGAAGTGGGGGGAGGACCTTCCGTATCCGCCTTTTCCGTTTGGAGGACATCACACAGTATTATACGGAAGAGCAGTTGGGCGCTTCCTACGAAAATGCAGGTGCTTGCATTACGGAGCTGGTGGAGCGTACGCCTGGCATTATAGCTTCGTACCGCAGCAGTTCATCGTCCGTCCGGACTCGGTGCATCTGCTGAAAGACAACACCATCTCGGTGAAGGACGTCTTTGCCGGTGCTGAATGGTTTCCCACGGCAACACCTGCTGCGCAGTTCGGCTTTTTGCCGCTCATTACGGGGACGCTGTGGGTCAGTCTGTTTGCCATCCTCTTTGCATTGCCGTTTGGTCTGTCGGTGGCAATCTATATGTCGGAGGTAGCCAATTCCCGGGTAAGGAATCTGCTGAAGCCCATCATTGAGTTGCTGAGTGGCATACCGTCGGTGGTCTACGGCTTTTTCGGCTTAATTGTCATTGTGCCGTTTTTGCAGCAGGTGTTCAACTTGCCGGTAGGCGAGAGCGGGCTGGCGGGCAGTATTGTGCTTGCCATTATGCGTTGCCCACCATCATAACGGTGACAGAAGACGCGATGAGGAATTGTCCCCGCGCCATGCGCGAAGCCAGCTTGGCACTGGGAGCATCGCAATGGCAAACTATATATAAGGTGGTGATTCCTTACTCCATTTCGGGCATCACCTCCGGGGTGGTGTTAGGCATCGGCCGTGCGGTGGGCGAGACGATGGCTGTGCTGATGGTGACAGGCAACGCCGCCGTCATTCCCCATACCATCTTGGAACCGCTGCGCACCATTCCGGCAACGATTGCCGCCGAACTGGGCGAGGCGCCTGCCGGCGGACCTCACTACGAAGCATTGTTCCTGCTGGGTGTTGTGCTGTTCTTCATCAGTTTATTGATAAACTTCACGGTGGAAGCAGTTTCGCCAAGACGAAAATAAAAGAAGGTAGATATGGTCAATAGAAAGCATCTTTCGCAAAACGTGGCATTTGGCTTGTTCCGTCTGTTGAGCCTGAGTGTGGTGGGGATTCTTTTTGCAATCCTCGGTTTCATTATATATAAAGGTATAGGAGTCATCGATTGGGAGTTCCTCACTACAGCTCCTACCAACGGTATGACTGCCGCGGAATCCTTCCTGCCATTGTAGGTACGTTCTGTTTGATGGCGGGTAGTGCCTTGTTTGCTTTTCCGGTGGGAGTGATGAGCGGCATTTATATGAATGAGTATGTGCCGAAAGGCTGGGTAGTACGCTTCATACGGATGATGACGAATAATCTGAGCGGCATCCCTTCCATCGTGTTCGGTCTGTTCGGCATGGCACTGTTCGTCAACTATATGGATTTTGGAGACAGCATCCTGGCAGGTTCGTTGACACTGGGCTTGCTGAGTCTGCCTTTGGTTATCCGCACCACGGAAGAAGCACTGAAAGCCATCCCCGACAGCATGCGCGAAGGAAGCCGCGCGTTGGGAGCCACCAAGCTCCAGACCATCTGGCATGTCATCCTGCCGATGGGAATGCCCAATATCATCACCGGACTGATTCTGGCGCTGGGGCGCGTTTCGGGCGAGACGGCACCCATCCTTTTCACCTGTGCCGCCTACTTCCTGCCGCAACTGCCGACCGGTATCTTCGACCAGTGCATGGCGCTTCCTTATCACCTCTATGTCATCTCTACCAGCGGTACGGATATGGAAGCGCAGCTTCCCATCGCTTATGGCACAGCATTGGTGCTGATACTGATTATCCTCCTGGTGAATCTGTTGGCAAACGCCCTGCGGAAATACTTTGAGAAGAAGATTAAGACGAATTGAAAACATATACAATAGGTATGAAGAACAAGATAGAAACCCGTGACGTGAACTTCTGGTATGGCGATTTCCATGCCCTGAAAGGCATCAGCATGGACATTGAGGAGAAGTCTGTGATAGCCTTCATCGGCCCCTCGGGCTGTGGAAAGTCTACCTTCCTGCGCCTGCTGAACCGCATGAACGATTTGATTCCCGACACCCGTCTGACCGGCGAGATACGCATTGACGGACAAGACATCTATGGAAAAGGAGTGCAAGTGGACGAACTCCGCAAGAACGTGGGCATGGTGTTCCAGCGGCCCAATCCTTTCCCAAAAAGCATCTTCGAGAACGTTGCCTACGGACTCCGTGTGAATGGCATCACCGATAACGCCTTCATCCGTCAGCGGGTGGAAGAAACTCTGAAAGGCGCCGCCCTTTGGGACGAGGTGAAGGACAAGCTGAAAGTCTCTGCCTACGCCCTCTCCGGCGGTCAGCAGCAACGTCTCTGCATAGCCCGTGCCATGGCGGTGTCTCCTTCAGTCCTGCTGATGGATGAGCCGGCATCCGCCCTCGACCCCATCTCCACTGCCAAGGTGGAAGAGCTTATCCACGAGTTGAAGAAGCAGTACACTATCGTCATCGTCACCCACAACATGCAACAGGCAGCACGTGTCAGTGATAATACGGCTTTCTTCTATATGGGCAGATGGTGGAGTTTGGAGATACCCGGAAGATATTTACGAATCCCGATAAGGTGGAGACGCAGAACTACATCACGGGACGCTTCGGGTAGCGGATTGTTCCATACAAGCAAAAATAAGTTGTACAAAAGTAATCTTAAAATAGAAACATTATGGTGAAGTTTATCGAATCTGAACTCGTCTTGCTGAAAAAGGAAATAGACGAAATGTGGACCCTGGTATATAATCAGCTCGACCGTGCAGGTGATGCCGTGCTTACGCTGGACCGGGAACTGGCCCAGCAGGTATTGGTGCGCGAACGTCGCGTCAATGCTTTCGAACTGAAAATAGACAGCGACGTGGAAGACATCATTGCCCTTTACAACCCCGTTGCCATCGACCTGCGCTTTGTGCTTGCCATGCTCAAAATCAATACGAACCTGGAGCGTCTGGGCGACTTTGCAGAAGGCATCGCCCGCTTTGCCCTCAACTGCCATGAACCGGCATTGGATACTGAGCTGGTCAAGCAACTCCGTCTCGAAGAGATGATAGCCCAGGTGCTCTCCATGCTCGAGCTTGCCAAGCAGGCACTTCAGGAGGAGAGCCAAGAATTGGCTACCGCTGTGTTTGCAAAGGACAATATGCTGGACGAAATCAATGCGGAGGCCACTGCCATTCTTGCCGACTACATCAGCCGGCATCCGGAGAGTGCACTCTCTTGTCTGAATCTGGTGAGCGTGTTCCGCAAATTGGAGCGCTCCGGCGACCACATCACGAATATTGCCGAAGAAATAGTGTTCTTTATCGACGCAAAAGTGTTAAAACATAGCGGGCAGACAGACGAACACTACTTAAATGATAAGAAATAAACAAAATTTTAGGATAATTTCAGTGTTTCATGGAAAATAGCCTTATATTTGTCCATTGAAAACGATTGCAGGTGTAGAAAAATGCTTTGAAATGATAATAAACTTAAATGATTTTTCAAAAAGATGTTATAAGACATGTTTTTTAATTTGGTTAGTATCACGAAAAGCGCCTATATTTGCATCGTTATCCTGAAAACAATCTTTTTACCTTAAAAAAAAACTAATACCTATTGAAAACTGAAAAAGGAGGCTTTGTGAAAAGCTTCCTTTTTTTTGTACCTATACGAAGGGCTTTTTGTATCTTTGCGCATATTAATAATAAATCGCGTATAACCTAAAAGTATATAGAACCATGTTTTCCGGAATAGTAGAAGAATGTGCCACATTGGTGGCGATGGTCAAAGACCAGGAGAATGTACATTTTACTTTCAAGTGTTCATTCGTCAGTGAATTAAAAATAGACCAGAGTGTGTCTCACAACGGTGTTTGCCTGACGGTAGTCAGTCTGACAGATGATACCTATACCGTGACGGCCATGAAGGAAACGCTGGACCGTTCCAATCTTGGCTTGTTGCAGGTGGGAGATGAAGTGAATGTGGAGCGTAGTATGATGATGAACGGCCGGCTGGATGGCCATATCGTTCAAGGACATGTGGACCAGACTGCCACTTGCATCGATATAAAGGATGCGGAAGGAAGCTATTACTTTACTTTCCGGTATGCTTTTGACAAGGAGATGGCAAAGCGCGGCTACATCACGGTAGACAAAGGCTCGGTAACGGTCAATGGTGTCAGCCTGACCGTGTGCAATCCCACCGACGATACTTTCCAGGTGGCCATTATTCCTTACACCTTTGAGCATACCAATTTCCATGCTTTCAAAGTGGGCAGTGTGGTGAATCTGGAGTTCGATATCATTGGTAAGTACATCAGCCGCATGATACAATATAAATAAGGTAACGGCACTATGGACGATTTCCTGCAATTAGTGGCATCCCGTCAGAGTGACCGTGCCTATGATATGACTCGTGCCGTGGAGCCTGAGAAATATCGGTGATTTACTTTTTAGACACAGATGACGCAGATGACGCGGATTTTTTTAATATTCCCTTAATTCCGCAACATAATTGATAATTATTTTTATAAGTTCCTGAGCAACATTTTGTTGCCCAGGTTTTTGCCA
>ENA-OQJX01000512-OQJX01000512.1-human-gut-metagenome-genome-assembly--contig:-NODE-512-length-19289-cov-6.581620_pt1 | contig 19289 bp, 23 predicted proteins | sample MGYA00242615_ERZ504782 | MGnify/ENA primary metagenome ERZ504782 (study PRJEB26092, sample SAMD00036354) | human gut metagenome | host: Homo sapiens | study: EMG produced TPA metagenomics assembly of... | reverse complement strand
AACAAAAGTATCTACTTTTGCGTAAGATTTAAGATTTATGATTTATGATTTATGGCCATGTCGCCTTTTTATCATGGTCATAAATCATAAATCATGAATCATAAATCATAAATTCATGTCCGCTCTTTACCTCATTCCCGTCACGCTTGGCGACGTTGAACATCGCCGGGTGCTTCCCGAATATAACCGGGATGTCATCCTTTCCATCCGTCATTTCATTGTTGAAAATGTGCGTACGGCACGCCGTTTCCTGAAAAAAACAGAACCCTCTATCGTGATAGACGATCTTGTCTTTTATGAACTGAACAAGCATACGTCGCCTGAAGAGGTTACCGGCTATCTGGCCCCTTTGGCCAAAGGCGAGTCGGTCGGTGTGATCTCTGAGGCCGGTTGTCCGGCTGTTGCCGATCCGGGTGCGGATGTGGTGGCGATTGCACAGCGTAAAGGTTACAAGGTGGTTCCGCTGGTCGGCCCTTCTTCGATCCTGATGTCGGTGATGGGTTCCGGTTTTAACGGGCAGAGCTTTGCTTTTCATGGCTATCTGCCGATCGATGCTTCACAGCGTACGAATGCGATCAAGAAGCTGGAAGGGCGCATTTATTCGGAGAACCAGACGCAGTTGTTCATCGAACGCCTTACCGCAATAATAAATTGGCGGAGGAGTTGATCCGTACGTGCCGCCCTTCGACCAAATTGTGTATTGCTTCGAATATCACTTGCGAAGATGAATATATCCATACACGTCCTGTTAAAGAATGGGCCGGAAAAGTTCCTGATCTGAGCAAGAAACCGACAATCTTCTTAATATATAAGTAAATGGAAACTTACAAGGCACATGAAACAGCCGTTATCGATCCCGGATGCACGATCGGAGACGGCACACACATCTGGCATTTTTCTCATATTATGCGGGATGCTCAATCGGCCGGAATTGTAATATCGGGCAGAATGTCGTGATCTCTCCTCTGGTGGTTTTAGGGAATAATGTGAAGGTGCAAAACAATGTCTCCGTCTATACCGGCGTGACTTGCGGGGATGATGTTTTTTTAGGACCCAGCTGCGTTTTTACAAATGTGATCAATCCCCGCAGTGCCGTTTCCCGTAAAGACCAATATTTGAAGACGTATATAGGCAAAGGTGCTTCTATCGGTGCGAACGCAACGATCGTTTGCGGCCATACGATCGGCGAATATGCCATGATCGGTGCTGGAGCCGTAGTGACCAAAGATATTCCGCCATACGCTTTGGTAGTTGGCAACCCTTCCCGCCGGATCGGTTGGGTGAGCGAATACGGGCATCGCCTCTCCTTCAATGAAAAAGGTATCGCCACATGCCCGGAGAGCAATCAGCAATACCAATTACGGGGTGACGTCGTAACGCGTATTTCGTAGGGGCGAGGTCGCTCGCCCCCCAACTAAAGTTTTTCAGCAAGCCTTGAAGCTCATATCCAGCCCCTTGACAGAGTGTGTCAGTGCTCCGACCGAGATGTAATCCACACCACATTCGGCATAATCGCGAAGCGTGGCGAATGTGATACCACCGGAAGATTCCAGTTCATAACGTCCGGCAACCATTTCGACAGCTTTTTTTGTATTCTCGATATTGAAGTTGTCCAGCATGATACGGTCGATACCGCCGACGCGCATCGCTTCCTGCAATTCGTCGAAGTTACGAACTTCGATTTCGATCTTCAAATCCTTGTTTTTCTCTTTCAAATACTGATGGCAACGTGTAATGGCCGCTTCAATACCTCCGGCGAAGTCTACATGGTTGTCTTTCAGCAAAATCATATCGAACAACCCGATACGATGATTGACGCCGCCACCAATTTTAACCGCTTCTTTTTCGACCATGCGCAGGCCCGGAGTCGTCTTACGCGTATCCAGTACGCGTGTTTTCGTTCCTTCCAATGCTTTGACATATTTGCGTGTCGTGGTTGCAATACCACTCATGCGTTGCATGACATTGAGCATCAGGCGTTCCGTTTGCAGCAAAGACTGTACCTTACCTTCGACTACGAAAGCGATATCGCCTTTCTTCACTTCGGCTCCGTCGTGGATGAATGTCGTCATTTTCAGATCCGGATCGAATGTGTGGAAAATACGTTCAGCCATTTCGACCCCGGCCAATACGCCGTCTTCCTTCACGATCAGTTGGCTCTTACCCATTTCCGTAGCCGGAATACAACATAAAGTCGTATGGTCGCCATCACCTATATCTTCTGCAAATGCCAGGCGGATCAGTTCTGCAATCAGTTGTTCTTTTGTTTCTTGTACGTTCATGTTATTGTTTGTAAGATCTTTTTATTCAATTCTGATAGACTGTATTATCGCTTTGTTTCCTTCTGCACGGTATGTCACGTTTACGCGATATTCACCGGATGAAGTAGGCAGTTTGGCAACAAAGAAGCCATTTTCTTTTTTATCAGCATGGTGGACGACTGTGAATCCTGTCGGCTTGTTCCCTCCGAAGAAGGTGTTCAGCATTGAAACAGCGTCGTTTGCGTTGCACTTTTTGGATGAACCGGTAGGGCCATATCGACTTCCTTGTCCATTGATCCGCTGAGCGATGAGGCGTTGCCTCCTTTAAAAGCATTCGATATAGGAAGTATATCGGCAGCCATTACGCTCAGAACCGAGAGAACCAATGCCAACGTCAGAAATAATCGTTTCATAAGCTTTCTCCTCTTTTTGTGAGTATTATCGTGCAAAGGTATGTATTTTTTCCTGTAATTTAGCGTCCTCAATCTCTAAAATGTAAACGAATGAAAATTGCACTGATTGTGATCGGCAAGACGGATGCCGGCTATTTTGTGGAAGCGATCAATGAGTATAAGAACCGTCTGGTTCATTATATCCCTTTTGAAATGGAAGTGATCCCTGATATTAAGAACGTCAGGAATCTTTCCGAATCCCAACAGAAAGAGAAAGAAGGTGAATTGATTTTGAAAACATTACAGCCGGGAGATTATTTGGTTTTGTTGGATGAAAAAGGAAAAGAATTTACCTCAATGCAGTTTTCTGCCTATATAGAAAGAAAGACGCATACGGTTCCGAAGCGTCTGGTTTTTGTTGTCGGTGGTCCGTATGGTTTCAGTGATGCCGTTTATAAAGCTGCTGCCGAGAAAATATCCTTAAGCAAAATGACTTTCTCCCACCAAATGATTCGTCTGATCTTTATCGAGCAGATCTATCGGGCGATGACGATTCTGAATAATGAACCGTATCACCATGAATAATGGACAATTGACAATTGAAATGTGTATCAAATAATTGTCAGTTGTCCATTGTCCATTTAAAAGCGTTTCGCTTGTTGTATCAGTAGATAATCCAACAGTGTCATTGCCGTCATTGATTCGACGATGGGGACAGCTCGGGGTAAGACACATGGATCATGGCGTCCGCGAGCTTTCAGGATCGTGTCTTCACCTTCCATATTGACGGTTTCCTGTTCCATCAGGATAGTGGCAACCGATTTAAAAGCGACACGGAAATAAATATCCTGCCCGTTCGAGATACCTCCCTGTATGCCGCCGGAATGGTTTGTATGGGTGTTGATGTGCCCGTTGTCATTGAAGAAACGGTCGTTCCGTTCAGAGCCACGATATAAAGCCGCTTCGAAGCCGTCGCCATATTCGAAACCTTTTACGGCATTGATTGTCAACATCGCATGTCCCAATGCCGCATGCAGCTTTCCGAATACCGGTTCGCCCAAACCAATGGGAACTCCTTGTGCCACGCAGGTGATCACGCCGCCGATCGTATCTCCTTTGGATTTCACTTCAGCGATCAAAGCTCCATTTCTTCAGCAGTCGCCGGATCAGGACAACGTACGGCTGTGTCTTCCGCCTTGTTAAGGTCGTAATCCGTATACGAGCCGTTTAATTTGATGTTTCCGACCTGAGAGGTAAATGCCTGTATCCGGATACCTTTTTGGCGGAGAGCCAGTTTGGCTATTGCTCCGGCTACGCAACGGGCGATCGTTTCACGTGCAGACGAACGTCCACCTCCACGCGGGTCGCGGATTCCGTATTTGGTCTGGTAGGTGTAGTCTGCATGGGAAGGACGATAGACACTCTTCATATTGTCGTAGTCCGCCGAGTGTTGGTTTTTGTTCCAGATGATGAAACCGATCGGAGTACCTGTCGTTTTCCCTTCGTAAATGCCGGAAAGGAACTGTACTTCATCCTCCTCTTTGCGTGGGGTTGTGATTTTGGATTGTCCCGGTTTGCGGCGATTCAGTTCACTTTGGATAAATGCCGTATCCAATTCGATACCGGCAGGGCATCCGTCTATTACGCCTCCGATCCCGGGGCCATGCGACTCTCCGAAAGAGGTCAGCCTGTATATGTTTCCGAATGTATTCACCCTTACTAAAATTGACAATTAACATTACCGGACGCGGATGACGCAGAATACGCAGACAGACGCAGATTTATTTTGTTGATAATTAATATATCTGCGTCTGTCTGCGCTCGTCTGCGTTGTCAGCGTCCCATGAATACCGATATTTTTTAGTGGCATCCGCCACATCCGCATCCACTCGTGGTCATGGTCGCCACAACCGCTTCCGCAGTCGTCACATCCGCAACCGCATCCACCTGCCGGAGCTGTGAGGGCTGCGATTTCTTCAGCTGTCGGTTCGTGTACATCAATAACTTCACCGCTGAAATGCAATGTTTCACCGGCCAGAGGATGGTTGAAGTCCATAACGACTACATCTTCTTTTACTTCCAAGACAGAGCCGTTCATGCGGTTGCCATTTGAATCCATCATCGGGACCGTGTTACCTTCTTTGATCATTTCCGAGTCGAACTTGCCGTCTACTTCGAAAATATTCTTCGGAAGATCTAGTACGTGTTCTTCCACATACTCGCCGTATGCATCAGCCGGAGCTATAGAGAAGTTAAATTTGTCGCCAACTTCGAGTCCTTTCAGAGCGTCTTCAAAAGCGGGGAGCATAGCGCCTGTTCCAAAGACGAATTTCAGAGGAACTTCGGATGTTGCTCTTTCCATCAATTCGCGTTCTTCGCCTTCGCCTACGTTCAGGTCGTAAGTAACTGCAACGAACTTATTTGCTGTAATTTTCATTTGTAATTGTATTTGTGATAAATAAAACGATGACAAATTTACGCATAATTTCCGACTTGTCTGCTTAATCTCGATATTTAAATAGGCAAACGTTTTTATTTCTTATCTATAGCTTTCTTCAAAGCGTCCAGTGCGGAAGACAGGACGGAACGCGGACAACCGATGTTCAAACGCATATATCCTTCACCTCCGGGACCGAACATGCTTCCGTCATTCAGTAATAAACCGGCTTTATCCTGGAACAAGCTTACCAGCTCAGTCTGGTTGAGTTTCAGGTCACGGCAATCCAGCCATACAAGGAAAGAAGCCTGTGGTGGATAGACTTGATCTTCGGGAGTTTGGATTTGCAATATTCATCTACGAAGCGGACATTTTCCGTGATATACATCCGCATTTGTTGCAACCATTCGGCTCCGTATGTGTAAGCAGCTTCTGTCGCCGTATAGGCAAAGACCGTTCCGGCATTGAATTCTCCCGCTTCCATGAAGGAATAGAATTTTTCGCGTATTTCCGCATTGGGGATGATCGAGTAGGAGGTGACGATTCCGGCAATGTTGAAAGTCTTGCTCGGAGCCATGAACGTTATACCGCAGTTGGCCGCTGTTTCTGAAACAGTCGCAAACGGATGATGCGTATATTGCGGATAGGCCATCTCTGCATGTATTTCATCAGAGATAACGAGTATGTTGTGCTGGGCACAAACCTCTGCCAACTTAGCCAGCGTGTCTTTTTTCCAGACGACACCGCCCGGATTATGAGGGTTACAAAGAATCAGAACTTTACAATGTTCATCGATAACCGATTCAAGTTGCTCGAAATCCATTTCGTAAACGCCGTCTACCATTTTAAGCGGATTGTAAACAACCTTACGGTTCATATTTTCGGGGACGATGCGGAAAGGATGGTAAACCGGTGGCTGGATAATCACTTTGTCGCCCGGCTGGGTGAAGCATTGCAAAACGAAACCGATTCCCTTTACAATGCCTGGGATATAACTGATCCATTCACGTTGGATTTTCCAGTTATGCTTATAATGTACCCATTCGATGATACTGTTATAATAAGAATCCGAATCGAATGTGTACCCGAAAATCTCATGTTCACAACGTTTCCTGATTGCATTCACAATAAAATCCGGTGTCCGGAAATCCATGTCGGCTACCCAAAGAGGGGTCAGGTGCTCATTTCCGAAGCGTTCTTTCAGGTTGTCGAACTTGACACAGTTCGTACCCTTGCGCTCGATGATCTCGTCAAAGTTGTATTGTTTCATTATCTATAAGTTCTGTCTGTTGATAGGGGCCAAAGATACGAATTATATTTAGAAACTGTTTCGATTTCCTCTGGGTAGCACAGGTAGAGTCAACCGCAGCAAGTCCAGCCACATATTGATCGGTGTCAAGAGGCTGTATCCGGGCGGATGTTCAATGGGGATAATCCATATCCGGATATATGCGAAATTGTTGCTTTTGGATAGGGGTGCAAAGTTGTAGCGGTTTACAATAACCCCCTCTAAAAAAGCAAATATTTATATATTGCTTGTATTCAGTATTTTGTCTAAAATCATGTTTCTTAAAAAATATTACCCCTGCAGGAAAATTTTGTTTCATGGGTATGAAAATCGATTTTCATGAGCATGAGTTTCGATTTGGACCAGCGGGCATTTGGAGGAATTATACAATAAGTGGAGAATCTGACAGTAAGGTGTGGGATTATTACCAAACAAATATGCTTATTGTCGAAGTCGGGCAGTTCGTCTATCCGAACTTTCTTTTTGAAACCCCTGTTGAAGTATTAAACTGCAATCCTATCTCCTTTCTTTGCTTGAGAAATGTAAGATAAATTGATATTTTTCTTTTAATTTCTTTGGCGATATGAATTATTGTTCTACATTTGCAGCGTCAAACAATAATAAAGACGTAAGAAAAGATGATGAACAATGTATTGCATATTATTCTCGTGGTGGTCCTTCTAGTCATTAGCAGGTAAGGAGAAAGGTGTGCAAGAAGTTGTGAAGTCGTATAAAGATATTTCTTAAGCCTTTCTCCATACAGAGAAGGGCTTTTTTAATATATAATAGGATAAGAAAATAGGGGCGGTTCGTGAGCCGTTCGAAAATAACAAATAATATGATGAAGAATCCGTTAAGAAGTTCATACAGCACAGAGGGCAGACGCATGGCCGGAGCCCGTGCGTTGTGGCGCGCCAACGGCCTGAAAGAAGAGCAGTTCGGCAAACCGATCATAGCCATTGTGAATTCGTTTACCCAGTTTGTACCCGGTCATGTCCATCTGCATGAGATCGGGCAGCAGGTAAAAGCGGAGATCGAAAAGCTGGGTTGCTTTGCAGCCGAGTTCAATACGATCGCTATCGACGACGGCATCGCGATGGGACACGACGGAATGCTCTATTCGCTTCCTTCGCGCGATATTATTGCGGACAGCGTCGAGTATATGGTGAATGCCCACAAAGCCGATGCAATGGTTTGCATCAGCAATTGCGACAAGATCACTCCGGGTATGCTGATGGCATCCATGCGGCTCAATATCCCGACTATCTTTGTATCCGGTGGCCCGATGGAAGCCGGTGAGTTGGATAACCGCCATCTGGATTTGATCGATGCTATGATCGAATCGGCTGACACTTCGGTCAGCGATGAACGGATCGCACAGGTGGAACGGAATGCCTGTCCGGGATGCGGTTGTTGTTCCGGTATGTTTACGGCCAACTCGATGAACTGTCTGAACGAAGCGATCGGTCTGGCACTTCCGGGCAACGGGACGATTGTCGCCACGCATGTGGGCCGTACGCAGTTGTTCCGCGATGCAGCTAAACAGATTGTAGAAAATGCCTATAAATACTATCGTGACGGCGATGAATCGGTTCTTCCCCGCAGTATCGCTACCCGTCAGGCTTTCCTGAATGCCATGTCATTGGATATTGCAATGGGTGGTTCCACCAATACGGTTCTCCACCTGCTCGCAGTTGCGCAGGAAGCGGAAGCGGACTTCACGATGGACGATATCGATATGCTCTCCCGCAAGACCCCCTGCCTTTGCAAGGTAGCTCCCAACACACATACCTATCATGTCCAGGATGTAAACCGCGCTGGTGGCATCATGGGGATCATGAACGAACTGCTGAAAGGCGGCCTGGTGGACGGAAATGTGAAACGTGTGGACGGCATGACACTTGCCGAAGCTGTAGATAAATTTGCTATCACCTCCCCGAATGTAACGGATGAGGCGGTTAAGAAATATAAGAGTGCCCCCGCCCATCGTTTCAGTATTCAGATGGGATCGCAGGAAACCTATTATAAAGAGCTGGATGCCGACCGTGCCGCCGGATGTATCCGTGACATCGAACATGCCTATTCCAAAGACGGCGGCCTGGCCGTCCTGAAAGGAAATATCGCACTGGATGGCTGCGTGGTCAAGACTGCCGGTGTGGATGAAAGCATCTGGAAGTTTGCCGGCCCTGCAAAAGTATTCGATTCACAGGATGCGGCTTGCGAAGGCATTCTCGGTGGAAAAGTCGTCTCAGGCGATGTGGTGGTGATCACACACGAAGGGCCGAAGGGTGGTCCGGGTATGCAGGAAATGCTTTATCCTACTTCTTATATAAAAAGCCGCCATTTAGGAAGGAGTGTGCGCTGATCACAGACGGCCGTTTCAGTGGCGGTACTTCCGGCCTTTCCATCGGCCATATCTCTCCTGAAGCAGCGGCAGGCGGAGCAATCGGTCTGGTGAAAGACGGAGATATAATCGAAATCGATATCCCCGAACGTACGATTAACGTGAAGGTCAGCGATGAAGAATTGGCAGAGCGTCGTAAAGAGGAAGAGGCTCGCGGCACAAAAGCCTTTACGCCTCCTCATCGCCAGCGTGTCGTCTCGAAAGCTTTGAGACCTACGGCAAGATGGTAAGTTCGGCTGATAAGGGGGGAGTGAGAATTGTAGAAGATTAAACACAAGACTAAAATAAAGAGAGATATGGAGAAACATAAGATAACCGGTTCGGAGGCTTTACTGAAGTCACTGATTGCTGAAGGAGTAGATACGATTTTCGGTTATCCCGGCGGACAGGCGATCCCTATTTACGATAGTTTGTACGATTACAGGGATAAATTGAAACATGTTTTGGTGCGTCATGAACAGGGGGCGACGCATGCTGCACAGGGGTATGCCCGCGTATCCGGTAAAGTAGGAGTGACGTTGGTTACTTCAGGGCCCGGTGCGACGAATACCATCACCGGCATTGCTGATGCGCTGATGGACAGCACACCTATGGTGGTCATCGCCGGACAGGTTCCTTCTCCATTGCTCGGAACCGATGCTTTCCAGGAAGTCGATGTGATCGGCATTACGCAGCCGATCACCAAATGGGCCTACCAAATCCGTAAACCGGAAGAGATTGCATGGGCTGTTTCACGTGCTTTCTATATTGCTTCTACCGGACGTCCGGGACCTGTCGTGCTCGATTTGGCAAAGGATGCCAGGTAGGATTGGTGGAGTATGAATATAAGAAAGTGGATTATGTCCGCAGCTATCAGCCGGAACCGGATATCAACCAGGATCGGATCAAGGCAGCTGCTGCATTGATCAATAAAGCGGAGAAACCTTTCTGCCTGGTCGGACAAGGTGTCCTGTTGGGAGGTGCCGAAGAAGAGCTGAAAGCATTTCTGGTGAAGAATGATATTCCCGCCGGTTCGACCGTTCTTGGTTTGTCGGCGTTGCCTTCCGATTTTCCTTTGAATAAGGGGATGCTCGGTATGCATGGTAATGTCGGACCGAACAGGAAGACCAACGAATGCGATGTGCTGATCGCTATCGGTATGCGTTTCGACGATCGTGTCACAGGTGATTTGAAGACATACGCCAAACAGGCGAAAGTGATTCATTTGGATATCGACAACTCGGAGATCGGGAAGAATGTACCGGTTGATGTGAAGGTGCTCGGAAATGCTAAACATACCATCCCGATGATAACAGCCTTGTTGGAAGAACGGAAACGTCCGGAGTGGAATGCCGAGTTTGAGCCGGATGCACAGGAAGAGTATGAAAAGGTGATCGAAAAGGAACTGTGTCCGGCAAGCGGTCAGCTGAGAATGGGCGAAGTCGTCCGAAAAGTGTCCGAGGCAACCGGCAACGATGCTATCTTAGTGACGGATGTCGGACAGAACCAGATGATGGGGGTTCGCTATTTCAAATATAAACGTTCCCGTAGTGTGGTTACTTCAGGTGGCTTAGGACGATGGGGTTCGGTCTTCCTGCCGCTATGGGGGCCAAGTTCGGTGCGCCTGACCGTACTGTCTGCTTCTTTACCGGCGACGGTGGGATGCAGATGACGATCCAGGAGTTGGGAACCATCATGCAGGAAAAGCTGGATGTGAAAATCATTATCCTCAATAATAATTTTTTAGGGATGGTACGCCAGTGGCAGGAGTTGTTCTTTCACGAACGTTATTCGAATACGATCATGGAAAATCCGGATTTCGTTGCGATCGCGAAAGCATACGGCATTGCCAGCCGTGCTGTGGAAAAACGGGAGGAACTGGATGAGGCGATCACCGAGATGTTGAACCATGACGGGGCGTATGTGTTGGTTGCCAACGTGGAAACCTGCGGTATGGTATATCCGATGGTTCCTGCCGGAGGAAGCGTGACAAATATGATATTAGGAGATAAGTAAGGAGGTGAAGCTATGACAACAAAAAAATTATATACCGTTATTATCTTTTCAGAGAATACAGTAGGTCTTCTGAACCAGATTACGATTATCTTTACGCGCCGGCAGTTGAACATCGAGACGCTTTCCGTTTCACCTTCTGCCATACAGGGCATACACAAGTTTACGATCACGACATTTGCCGATGAAGATATGATCGATAAGGTCGTGAAGCAGATCGACAAGCGGGTGGATATACTGAAAGCTTATTACAATACGGATGAAGACCTGGTTTTCCAGGAGATCGCTCTTTATAAACTGAGCACCGAACTGTTTATCAAAATGGGGACGGTCGAGGATCTGATCCGCAAGTATAACGCCCGTATTCTGGAAATGAACGAAACGTGTGTCGTGCTCGAAAAGAGCGGGCATTACGATGAGACGCAGGCTCTCTTCAAAGAGTTGAGCGAAACGATCGGTGTCCTCCAGTTTATCCGTTCCGGGCGCGTTGCGATCACCAAAAGCCGTGTCGAACGGTTGAGTGATATGCTGGCCGATATGGAACGCAAGTTACAGGAAAAACAAAACAAGCAACAATAACGTAGGAGGCGGGGTCTGCCCGCCCTATAAACAATAAAATCATGGACAAAAACAAAGTAGGAGAATTTCATTTCGTCACAGAACCGTACCTGTTGGATTTCCGTGGACGTGTCACGATCCCGATGATCGGGAACTACCTGATCCATGTCGCTTCCAGCCATGCTGCCGAGCGTGGATTCGGCTTCAACGATATGTCGGAACGGCATACGGCCTGGGTACTTTCCCGTCTGGCAATCGAAATGATCGAATATCCTGCCATGTCCGAACCCATAACACTGTATACCTGGGTGGACGAAGTCGGCCGCCTCTTTACCAGCCGTTGTTTCGAGTTGGTGGATGCTGGTGGTAAGACATTCGGCTATGCCCGCTCTATTTGGGCGGCTATCGATGTAGAAACACGCCGGCCGACCTTATTGGACGTTGCCGGGCTGAGTGCTTATGTCACAGACCGTCCCTGCCCGATCGAGAAGCCGGGAAAGATTGCGGCTGTGGAGCAAGATACGGAAGGATTCCCATATATCATTAAGTACAGTGACCTCGACATCAACGGGCACTTGAATAGCATTAAGTATATGGAACATCTTTTGGACCTGTTCGACCTGGATTTGTTCAAGACAAAAGATATCAAACGTTTCGAAATCGCCTACCAGTCTGAAGGCAAGTATGGGATGGAACTCATGTTGCATAAGAAGGAGGCTGATTCCGGAAAATACGATATGGCAATCTGTAACGAAGGCAAAGCGATCTGTCGCGCTGCCGTTACATGGAAATAGAAACAATTATATTAAATACATTTTAAAATAAAAAGAAAATGGCAGTAATGAATTTTGGCGGTGTTGACGAAAACGTAGTAACCCGCGAAGAATTTCCGTTGGAAAAAGCAAGAGAAGTGTTGAAAGATGAAGTAATCGCAGTGATCGGTTACGGTGTTCAGGGCCCTGGACAGAGCTTGAACTTGCGTGACAACGGTTTCAATGTGATCGTAGGACAACGTCCGGGTAAGACGTACGACAAGGCGGTTGCTGACGGTTGGGTGCCGGGCGAAACATTGTTCGGTATCGAAGAAGCTTGCGAAAAAGCAACCATCATACAGGTCCTGCTTTCCGACGCCGCTCAGATCGAATGCTGGCCGCGCATCAAGAAATACCTGACTCCGGGCAAGGCGTTGTATTTCTCTCACGGTTTCGCTATCACTTACAAGGAACGTACCAACATCATCCCTCCTGCTGATGTAGACGTGATCCTGATCGCTCCGAAAGGTTCGGGTACTTCATTGCGCCGTATGTTCCTGCAGGGACGTGGCTTGAACTCCAGCTACGCAATCTTCCAGGATGCAACGGGCAAAGCATGGGATCGGGTAATCGCACTGGGTATCGGTGTCGGTTCCGGTTATCTGTTCGAAACGACATTCAAAAAGGAAGTGTATTCCGACTTGACCGGCGAACGCGGTACTTTGATGGGTGCTATCCAGGGTTTGTTGTTAGCTCAATATGAGACATTGCGTGAAAACGGCCACGAACCTTCCGAAGCATTCAACGAAACAGTGGAAGAACTGACACAGTCTTTGATGCCGCTGTTCGCAGAAAACGGCATGGACTGGATGTATGCAAACTGTTCGACAACTGCACAGCGCGGCGCTTTGGATTGGATGGGCCCGTTCCACGATGCTGTCAAGCCTGTATTTGAGAAATTATATCGGGAAGTCGCCTGTGGCAACGAAGCACAGCGTTCTATCGATACGAACAGCAAACCTGATTATCGCGAAGGTTTGGAAAAAGAACTGGCGGCATTGCGCGAAAGCGAAATGTGGCGTGCAGGTGCAGTCGTTCGCAAATTGCGCCCGGAAAACAATTAAAACTCCTGTGTGGCTCACTGCCAATATAAATCACAATGAGTTACTATCTTTTGTGAAAGGGATGCTTGTCGCTGGTGGCAGTGACAGGCGTCCTTTTGCTTTTGTAACATATAAATACTACCTGATTATATCATGAAGAAGTTTCAAATTTTAATAGCGTTCCTCTGGCTGTCGGTTTGCCTTGCAGGAGCGGTCGAGTCAAAGATCCAGTTAGTGCATGGTCCTATTTGCAGAATTTGGGGCCTGATGAAGTGACGATCGTATGGTTGTCGGATAAGCCATCTGTCGGTTGGGTGGAGTTAGCGCCGGATGATGATACGAACTTTTATGCTACTGAACGTCCTAAATATTATGATGCCCGTAATGGAGTAAAGAATACTTCTACGATCCATACCGTGAAGCTTAAAGGGCTTAAACCGGGGACGAACTATCGTTATCGCGTCTTCGTACAGGAAGTATTGAGCCATATCGGACATAAGATCATCTATGGAAACTATGCCTCGACTGATGTCTACTCTAAAAAACCGCTGATGTTCAAGACAAGTGATCCAGAGGATAATTCTGTTTCATTTGCAATGGTAAATGATATACATGGCAAGAATGACGTACTGACGAACCTGGTTTCCAAATGTGATCTGAAAAAGACGGATTTTTTCCTTTTCAACGGCGATATGGTGTCAGTCTTCAATGAGGAAAATCATATCTTCGATGGTTTTATGGATACGGCAACCAAGTTGTTTGCCTCTGAAATTCCGATGTATTATACAAGAGGTAACCACGAAACACGCGGTGCTTTTGCAACTGAGTTCCAGCGCTATTTTTCTCCGAAAGAAGAAAATATCTACTACACGTTCCGGCAAGGTCCGATCTGTTTCGTGATCCTCGATACGGGAGAGGATAAACCGGATTCCGATATCGAATATGCCGGCATAACGGTTTACGACGAATACCGGACGGAACAGGCCGAATGGTTGCGCCAGGTATTGAATAGCAAAGAATATAAAGAAGCGCCGTTTAAGATCGTCGTAGCCCATATTCCTCCGATTGGCGGATGGCATGGAAACTTGGAAGTGGAGCAGAAATTCATGCCTTTGCTGCGTGATGCCAAGCCGGATGTGATGCTGTGCGGCCATCTCCATCGTTTCATTCATCAGGATGCAACGGTTCAGACGCCGTTCCCGATTATCGTCAATTCCAATACGGCTGTCCTGAAAGCAACTGCCGATCCGAAAGAACTGAAAATAGACGTCGTGGATGTGGACGGGAAGGTGCTGGATCAATTCTCCATAAAGAAATAAGACCATGAGAAGTTTGTTATTATTCCTGTTGCTGTCTTTGCCTCTGGCAAGTGCGCAGGAGCATAAGACCGAGATTAGCGGAACGGTGAAGGATTCGAAGGGAATACCTGTCGCTTTTGTGAATATAGGCGTGATGGGGAAAGGTTTCGGAGGAATGACTGACGATGCCGGAAGGTTCCGTTTGCTTGTGCCGGACTCTCTGCTGGACGAACAGTTGACCGTATCGCACATTGCCTATAAAAAGTATGCCTGCGGGATCCGCAAAGTTGCATCTTCCCCTCTGAACATCGTATTGGAAGATAGTTTGTTGACGTTCCCGGAAGTGAATATCTCTCCTATGAAAGGGAAATGGATCAGTAATAAGGGAATGCGTGTGCCCGGTGGTGTCATGACTACCGATAAGGCCGGCAGTCTGGGGGAAGAAATAGGCATTTCTGTTAAGCTCGGAAAAGACGGGTTGCTGGAACAAATACGGCTACCCATTTCCCAATGCACGTATGACAGCGTTCTGGTACGCGTGAATCTGTATCTCCTTTCTGATGAGTTGAATCCGGAGCGATTGCCCGTACAACCCCTTTACCGGACTATCCGGAAAACGGATAAGAAAGAGAAAATACTGTTAACCTACGATACACCTCCCCTGATACCGGCGGGAAACATCCGGGTAGGTTTTGAAATTGTTCGCGTCGACGGAGACGGGAAACTTATCTTCCCGCTCTACTCCACCAGCAGTCTGCACCGGTCGGTATCGTTGGATGACTATAAAAAAACGTCGTTTGGCATTAAGGCTTCCGTCTATGTACGGCAGTGATTTGGAAATGCCTTAAAGAATAGCGAGTGCGGCTCGATAAGTTGATTTTAGGTTATGAATTGAAGTTGCCTACATGTATTCATCTTACGTTTTATAAGAAAATACCGATAAAAAACTTCGAATTATATTTGGTGGTTTGAAAAAAGGCTGTATCTTTGCAGCGTTCAAACAAAAACAAGTTAAAAGGACAACATGAAACAGGCAATGCTAAATAGTCTCATTATTTCTCTAAACATTATTCTACTCTGGGAACGGGATAGGAAGTGAGACTGTGTATGCTTTGCTGGGCATTAAGATATGAAAAAGCCTTTCTCACTTCCTTGTGAGAGAGGCTTTTTTTATTCAATCAACTTACGAAAAGGTATTAACAAATTTAAGACGATAAGAACTATGTCAGACAGATTATTTATTTTCGACACGACGTTGCGTGATGGCGAACAGGTGCCGGGTTGCCAGTTAAACAGTGTTGAAAAGATTCAGGTAGCCAAAGCACTGGAAGAACTGGGAGTAGACGTGATAGAAGCTGGTTTCCCCGTATCGAGTCCGGGCGATTTCAATAGTGTTGTTGAAATATCGAAAGCCGTAACATGGCCTACAATCTGTGCGCTTACCCGTGCGGTGGAAAAAGATATTGATGTGGCAGCCGATGCATTGAAATATGCGAAGCATGGACGTATTCATACGGGTATCGGAACGTCTGATTATCATATCAAGTATAAGTTCAACTCGAACCAGGAAGAGATTTTGGAACGAGCTATTGCCGCAACTAAGTATGCCAAAAGATACGTGGAAGACATCGAGTTCTATTGTGAAGATGCCGGACGTACGGACAACGAATATCTGGCACGTGTGGTAGAAGCGGTCATCAAAGCCGGTGCGACTGTTGTCAATATCCCAGATACGACCGGTTATTGCCTGCCGGACGAATATGGGGCAAAAATCAAATATTTGATGGAACATGTGGATGGCATCGAGAAGGCTATCCTCTCTACCCACTGTCATAACGATTTGGGGATGGCTACTGCCAACACTGTACAGGGTGTCTTGAATGGTGCACGCCAGGTGGAAGTCACTATGAACGGTATTGGCGAACGGGCCGGTAATACCTCCCTGGAAGAGGTCGCTATGATTTTCAAGAGTCATAAGGAACGTGAGATTATTACCAATATTAACACAACCCGGATATACGGGGTCAGCCGTATGGTTTCAAGCCTGATGAATATGCCGATCCAGCCGAACAAGGCGATCGTCGGACGTAACGCGTTTGCTCATTCTTCGGGTATCCACCAAGACGGCGTTCTGAAGAATCGTGAGAGTTATGAGATTATCGACCCGAAAGAGGTGGGTATCGACGATAATGCAATCGTGCTGACTGCCCGTAGCGGACGGGCTGCATTGAAACACCGTTTGCAGGTGCTGGGTGTCGAACTGTCTCAGGAAAAGTTGGATAAGGTCTATGATGAATTCTTGAAATTGGCCGACCGCAAGAAAGATATCAACGACGACGATGTCCTGATGCTTGCCGGTAAGGATCGTACAGCTATGCACCGCATCAAGCTGGAATATCTACAGGTAACCTCCGGCGTCGGTTTGCAGTCTGTGGCCAGTGTTTGTCTGAATATCGCAGGCGAGAAGTTCGAAGCAGCCGCTTCCGGTAACGGTCCTGTCGATGCGGCCATCAAGGCTGTGAAATCCATTATCCACCGTACGATGACGATCCAGGAATTCCTGATCCAGGCGATCAACAAAGGTAGCGACGACATGGGTAAAGTACATATGCAGGTCGAATACGAAGGAAACCGTTATTACGGTTTTGCAGCCAATACCGATATTATAGCGGCTTCTGTAGAGGCATTTATCGATGCAATTAATAAATTTGTGAAGTAAATTGACAATTATGAATACATTATTTGACAAGATTTGGGATTCCCACGTGGTGACGATGATCGAAGAGGGACCCACACAGCTTTATATAGACAGGTTGTACTGTCATGAAGTAACCAGTCCGCAGGCCTTTGCCGGTATGCGTGCACGTGGTTTGAAACCGTTCCGTCCGGAACGTATCTATTGTATGCCGGACCATAACACGCCGACACATGATCAGGATAAACCGATTGAAGATCCTGTTTCGAAGAACCAGGTCGATACGTTGGCAAAAAACGCTGCCGAATTCGGTTTGACTCATTATGGAATGATGGATGAACGGAATGGTATTATTCATGTGGTAGGCCCGGAACGCGGACTGACCTTGCCGGGGATGACAATTGTCTGTGGCGACTCTCATACCTCTACCCATGGGGCAGTCGGTGCTGTCGCTTTCGGTATCGGAACCAGTGAAGTGGAAATGGTGATGGCTTCCCAGTGTATCTTGCAGGCAAAGCCGAAAACCATGCGTATCCGTGTGGAAGGCAATCTTGGAAAAGGGGTAACGGCGAAGGATGTCGCCTCTATCTCATGTCGAAAGTGACGACCAGTGGTGCGACCGGTTATTTCATTGAATATGGAGGATCGGCGATTCGCAGTCTGACGATGGAAGGTCGTTTGACTTTGTGCAATTTGTCTATCGAAATGGGGGCCCGTGGTGGTATGATCGCTCCTGACGAAACAACATTTGCTTATCTCAAAGGACGTGAAAATGCTCCTCGCGGCGAAGATTGGGACAAGGCGGTTGCCTATTGGAAGACGTTGAAGAGCGGTGATGATGCCGTGTTTGACAAAGAGATCCTGTTTGATGCTGCCGATATCGAACCGATGGTAACATATGGAACTAATCCGGGTATGGGAATGGGGATCACTGGACATATCCCGACTGTCGGAGGTATGGGCGAAGTGGAGAAAGCTTCTTTTATGAAATCCCTGGAATATATGGGTTTCGAACCGGGTGAATCATTGTTGGGCAAGAAGATCGACTATGTATTCTTAGGCTCTTGTACCAATGGCCGTATCGAAGACTTCCGCGCTTTTGCTTCCATTGTAAAGGGACGGAAGAAAGCGGATCATGTGATCGCCTGGCTGGTTCCCGGTTCTTGGATGGTAGATGCACAGATTCGTGAAGAAGGACTGGACAAAATATTTGAAGAAGCCGGTTTTCAATTGCGTCAACCGGGATGTTCAGCTTGTCTGGCAATGAATGACGATAAGATCCCAGCAGGGAAATATGCCGTTTCGACAAGTAACCGTAACTTCGAAGGACGTCAGGGACCGGGTGCCCGTACGATTCTGGCCGGTCCGTTAGTGGCAGCAGCAGCAGCATGACGGGGAAAATTACCGATCCGAGAGGTTTTTAGCCTTTATCTTTGGCTCTTTTGATATCTACAGAGAATATAAATCTAAAAGGAAAGAATAATGAAACAGAAATTCAACATCATAACATCGACTTGCGTCCCCCTTCCTCTTGAGAATGTGGATACGGACCAGATCATTCCTGCCCGCTTCTTGAAAGCAACCGACAAAAAGGGGTTCGGTGAAAACCTCTTCCGCGATTGGCGGTACGATAAGCAGGGCAACAAAATAGAATCGTTTGTTCTGAACGATCCGACTTATAGTGGACAGATATTGGTGGCAGGGAAGAACTTCGGTTCGGGTTCCAGTCGCGAGCACGCTGCTTGGGCGATTGCAGATTACGGGTTTCGCGTAGTCGTATCCAGTTTCTTTGCGGATATCCACAAAAACAATGAACTGAATAACTTTGTTCTTCCTGTGGTGGTTAGTGAACCTTTTTTGGCCGAACTTTTCGACTCGATTTTTGCCGATCCGAAAACGGAAGTCGAAGTCAACCTGCCTGCCCAAACCATTACCAACAAGGCCACGGGCAAGAGCGAGCATTTCGACATTAATGCTTACAAAAAAGACTGTCTGGTAAACGGTCTCGATGACATCGACTACTTGTTATCCAATAAGGAAAAGATCGAAGCATTCGAAAGGGGACGCAGAATAATAATAATATGATGAATGAATGATTATGGGTGTGAA
>ENA-OQJX01000510-OQJX01000510.1-human-gut-metagenome-genome-assembly--contig:-NODE-510-length-19316-cov-2.787013_pt1 | contig 19316 bp, 25 predicted proteins | sample MGYA00242615_ERZ504782 | MGnify/ENA primary metagenome ERZ504782 (study PRJEB26092, sample SAMD00036354) | human gut metagenome | host: Homo sapiens | study: EMG produced TPA metagenomics assembly of... | reverse complement strand
CGCTTGTTTTCGGTTGCTTTGCTTCCTTACCGTGATCATTGAGCATTGCCAGGGTTCTCCTGACCGTCTGGCAACGCCGGTCTTCAGGCCATATACAGGTCGGAGTACGGATGGTAGTGGTGGTAGCACCCATTGCCTGAAAGGTCATGTCAATGGTCTTCATGCCGTTGGTGCGCATCTTCAGGCCCTTCAGGTCTGCGGGAGCTTGATGGGGTGCTTGGAGTTGGAGAACTGGCGGTAGCGCCTGCATCGCACAGGTTGATGATGACGGTGCCCGTCTCGCCTTCGGCCTCAGCGCACACCTTCTGTGCCAGATCGCTCTGCAGCAGAGCCGTGACCTGCGCACGGGTGTTGGTCAGGAAGGGCAGGGTGAACATCAGCAGACGGGGGCTGAAGTCGAACTGACCGCCGCGCATGCCCTGCACGGTGCCGGCCACGACCTGCTCCAGCATCTCCTTCTCGGTGCCCAGCTGGCCGTTGCCGTAAACCTCGATTTTCACATGGCCGTTGGTGGCCTCTGCCACATCGGCGGCAAACTGCTCCATGGAAACAAAGCGGGGGTTGCCTTCGGGCTGTGCATGACCCACGGTCATGGTGAAATCGCCCAGAGATGCAAACTTGTCCTCACCGGCTGCTGCGGCACTTGCTGCAGTGCTGGTGGATGCTGCGCCGGAAGCAGCCGGGGTGGATGCACCGGAACCGCCGCAGGCTGCCAGAGCACCTGCAGCTGCCATTGCACCAGACACCTTCAGGAAATTGCGACGAGAGATCTTTTTCATAATCTTCTTCCTCCTTGTTTCAGGGGTACCTTTTTACCTTATACGCTAGCAAAGTTTTTGGCGGCCCCTGTATACAGCATTTTCATTGCACGCTAATCGTAACAGAAAATTCACATCCGCACAAAAGCCAAACTTCACCAACTTCGTAAAGTTTCTTTGTGCATAACTAACAATCTTATCCGTTTCTCGTGGAAACTGTTACAATCCGGCGACACTATTTGGTTCATTTTCATCTGATATATCAATTTTTGTCAGATATGATAAATTTCGGAGCTTTTCCTATACTTGTATACAGGCTATTGTATACTTCATTCTCATACGTTGACAATCTCTTTTTAGCAGGCTAAAATAGAAATGTCTTATCATCAACTATGTAAATGGAGTGTGAGCACATGGCTGAACAGCTGCATCCAGAGGACATCTACCAGACGCTGGAATATGAGATCGTTACGCTGAAGATCAAGCCCGGAGAGACCATCAGCGAAAATCAGCTGTGCAAACGGTTCGGCATTTCGCGCACACCAGTGCGCGCTGCCCTGCAGCGGCTGGAACAGAACGGCTTTGTGCAGATCATTCCCTGCAAGCACCATCGTCACCCCCATTCGATCTGGATATCGTGGATCAGATCGTATACCAGCGCACAGCCGTTGAAAGCACGGTGCTGCGCGATTTCATTCAGGTCTGTTCGCCCAAAGAGTACATTGAGATCAAGCACAAATATGACCTACTGGAAGAGATGGCCCAGACCATGACCGACCCGGACAATGTGGATATCAATGCCTTCCTGACGCTGGATCTGGAAATGCACGCCATCTGGTTTTGCAGCATGAACAAATGGTACATCTGGCAGAACCTGACAAAGCCGCAGCCAGATTATTCCCGCTTTACCCGTCTGGATGTGGTGCGGGCCAACAATGTGCCGGATGTGCTGAGCGAGCACCGGGAAATTTTGCGGGTGATCCGGGAAAAAGACCTGGATGCCATTGAACCGCTGATCCGGCGGCACCTGTACGGCGGCCTGCGCCGCATGGGCACCCAGCTGTACGCAGAAAAGTACAGACCTTATTTTACCGGCATCTGAACCAATGAAAAACAGGCGCATCCGCCAGCCTTTCGGCCTTTGGATGCGCCTGTTTTGTTTTTTGTATAATTTACTGCTTGTGGTACTTGCGGTCCTCTTCCTCGTAAACAGGGTCACAGGTCAGGTACATTCCCAGCCGGTTCAGGGTGCTGGTATCCACACCCGAAAGCAGCACGGTGGAGTGCACATCGCAGCCCTTGAGGTTGGGCAGCTGATGCATGGCCGCTGCAGCCTGCTCGTTGGAAGCAGCCGAGCTGGAAAGCGCGATCAGGATCTCGTCGGTGTGCAGGCGGGGATTCTTGCCGCCCAGATAGTTGGTCTTGAGGGTCTGGATGGGCTCAATGGAAGCCGCACTCACAAGGTCGGTCTCCTGCGGGATACCGGCCAGCACCTTGAGAGCATTCATCAGAGCAGATGCTGCTGCACCCAGCAGCGGACCGGTCTTGCCGGTAACAACGGTGCCGTCCGGCAGCTCAATGGCGGCAGCAGGGGCCCCGCCGGTGCTCTCGCTGCGGGCATGAGCCTGCTTTTCCACTTCGCGCTGGCCCACGGTCAGGTCGGCCTGATTCATCAGCAGTTCCAGCTTGTAGCGCTCGGTCTCCTTGACCGTGCCGGTGATCTTCTGCTCACACAGGCACTTGAAGTAGCGGCGCAGGATCTCCTTGCGGGAGGCTTCGCGGCAGACCGCATCGTCCACGATGCAGTTGCCTGCCATGTTCACGCCCATGTCCGTGGGGGACTTATACGGCTTTTGCCAGCGATCAGCTCAAACATGGCGTTCACCACCGGGAAGATCTCAATATCGCGGTTGTAGTTGACGGTGGTCACGCCGTAGGCTTCCAGATGGAACGGGTCGATCATGTTCACATCGTTCAGGTCGGCTGTAGCAGCCTCGTAGGCCAGATTCACCGGGTGCTTGAGGGGAATGTTCCAGATGGGGAAGGTCTCGAACTTGGCGTAACCGGCCTTCACGCCGCGCTTGTACTCATGGTACAGCTGGGAAAGGCAGGTGGCCATTTTGCCGCTTCCGGGGCCGGGGGCCGTGATGACCACCAGCGGGCGCTGGGTCTCGATGTAATCGTTCTTGCCGTAGCCCTCGTCGCTGACGATGCGGGCCACATCGTTGGGATAGCCGGGAATTTTGTAGTGGCGGAAGGTGCGGATGCCCAGACTGTTCAGCCGCTTTTCAAAGGCCTCCACCTCCGGTGCAGCGGCGTACTTAGTCACGCACACGCTGCCCACATACAGGCCTACTTCCTGGAAGGCATCGATCAGGCGCAGCACATCCAGATCGTAGGTGATGCCGTAGTCGCCGCGGATCTTGTTGCTGATGATGTCCTCGGCGCTGATAACGATGACCACCTCGGCCTGATCCTTCAGCTGCAGCAGCATCTGCAGCTTGGAATCGGGCTGGAAGCCCGGCAGTACGCGGGACGCGTGGTAATCATCGAACAGCTTGCCGCCGAATTCCAGATAGAGCTTGTTGTCAAATTTCTTGATGCGCTCGCGGATATGTTCTGACTGCATCGAGAGATATTTGTCGTTGTCAAATCCAATTTTCATCGTTCGTTTCCTTTTTCCTCTTTGCTGTGCCCGGCACACCGCACCGGAACTTTTCCATAACAGAAACAGTATACCACACTCAAAAACCGGGTGCAATCCAAAAGGGCGGCTGCAAAGCTTTTTCCAGCAAATGCGGTGTTTCGCGCTGTTCTTTGCTGCATTTTTTGTGAAAATGGTTCTTGCCGCGTTTTTGACAGCGGGTGTATCATGTTATATCCGATTGGATTGGAAGTCGTGGGCGGTTACTTTTTCTTTTTATCCTTCTGATCCTTCGCGCGATCCTGCGTAATACAGCAAGCCCCCGGGTCTCCCCGGGGGCTTGCTGCAGCTTTATGAAGTATCTCGAATATGGAGGAAATGGCGTTTATTCTGCGTCGGTACGGTTTTTCTTGAGCAGGCTCAGGATCACAGCACCCAGCACGCTGCCCACAGCCAGCGCCACACAGTACAGAGCGGTATGGTCCACGACTGGGAACACGAAGATGCCGCCGTGCGGTGCACGCAGAGCGCAGCCGAAGGTCATGGAGAGCGCACCGGCACCGCTGCACCGGCCACGCAGCTGGGCAGGACGCGCAGCGGATCTGCTGCTGCATAAGGGATCGCGCCCTCGGTGACGAAGCACAGGCCCATGACGTAGTTCACGATGCCGTTGCGGCGCTCGTCGCAGTCCACTTCTTGGGGCAGAAGGTGGTGGACAGGGCGATGGCGATGGGAAGAACCATGCCGCCCACCATGACAGCGGCCATCACCTCATAGTTGCCGGAGGCAAGGGCTGCCGTGCCAAAGACGTAAGCTGCTTTGTTGAAGGGGCCGCCCATATCAATGCTCATCATACCGGCCACGATGGCACCCAGCAGCACCTTGGAGGTGCCGCCCATGGCGTTCAGGCAATCGGTCATGGCAGTGTTGATCATACCCATGACCGGGTTGATGCCGCACATCACCGCGCCGAGGATGAGCATACCGCCCAGCGGGTAGATGAGCATGGGACGGATGCCATTCAGGCTGGCAGGCAGCTTTTCGGTGATCTTTTTCAGCAGCTCGACGATGTACTGCAGCAAAACCGGCCAGCAGTGCAGCAAGGAAGCCGCCGGAAACACCGGTGGTCTCACCCGCTGCAATGCCTGCAAAGTTGGTGCCGTTCATGGCCAGCACACCGCCCACAAAACCGACCGCCAGACCCGGACGGTCCGCGATGGACATGGCGATGAAGGCAGACAGGATGGGCAGCATGTAACCGAAGGCTGCGCTGCCCACCGTCTTAAAGAAGGCAGCGACCGGGGTGTTCATGCCAAAGTTGGAGGGATCGATGGTGTAATCGTCCAGCAGGAACGCCAGTGCGATCATGATGCCGCCGCCCACCACGAAGGGCAGCATGTGGGAGACACCGTTCATCAGGTTCTTGTACAGAGTGCGGCCAAAGCTGTCCTTGCCGGAAGCATCCTCGGCGGCCTGTGCGCCGCCCTCGGCGTGGTAAACAGGCACCTCGCCGTGCACGATCTTCTTGATGAGCTCCTCCGGCTTGTGGATGCCATCGTCCACCCGGGTGAACAGCACCGGCTTGCCGTCGAAGCGGGCGGTCTCCACCTTCTTTTCTGCTGCCACGATGATGCCATCGCAGTTTGCGATTTCTTCTCTGGTGAGGATGTTCTTGGCACCGTCCGAGCCATTGGTCTCCACCTTGGTGGGCAGGCCCAGCTTGTCACCGGCCTTGGTCAGGGCTTCCGCTGCCATATAGGTGTGGGCGATGCCGTTGACGCAGGCGGTCACGGCCAGAATGCGGTAGCCGCTCTGGGGGATCTCCTGCTGGGTGAAGCTCTCCGCGCCGAACTGAGCCTCCTCCTGTGCATCGATGCAGTCAAGGAACTCTGCAGGGGTCTTTGCGGCCTTCAGCTTTTCTACAAAGTCCTCGTTCATCAGCATCTGCATCATACGGGCCAGCATGTCCACATGCAGGCTGCCGTTTTCCGGAGCCGCAATGGCAAACAGCAGGTCGGTGGTACCGTCGTCCTCGGCATTGTACTGCACAGGGCTGCTCAGCCGCAGCGCCGCCAGACTGGGCCGGGTGACTACATTGGTCTTGGCGTGGGGCACCGTGATGCCGTTGTCCACATAGGTGGAGCCCTCCGCCTCACGGGCATAAAGGGCCTTTTTGTAGGCATCCTTGTCCGTGATGTTGCCATGGGTGGCCTGCAGCTCCACCAGACGGCTGATGATCTGCTCCTGATCGGTCAGAGCCTCATCCAGTGCGATGGACTGCGCGGTGAATAATTCCGTAATACGCATGATTTTTCTCCCTTCCTGTATAACTGCAACCCTCTCCGTCACAGAGGGTCAGATTTCCTTCATCAGTTCGTCGATTTTTTCTTTGGTGGCAAGGCCAAGGCTGAACGCCGTTGCACTGCCGCAGGCTGTGCCCAGACGCAGTGCAAAGGAATAGCTCCGGGTCTGCATCCAGCCAGCCACAAAGCCGGCCACCATGCTGTCGCCTGCGCCCACGCTGTTTACGACCTTGCCCTTGGGGCAGCCGATGCGGTGCACCTCGCCATTTTCGTCCACCAGCAGGGCACCGTCGCCCGCCATGCTTACCAGCACGTTGCGAGCGCCCTTTTGCTGTAGGGTGCGGGCCGCAGCAATGATCTCTTCGTCCATAGTCAGCACCCTGCCCACGATCTCGCCCAGCTCGTGGTTATTGGGCTTGATGAGGAAGGGGTGGTACTGCAGCACGTTCACCAGCAGGTCGCGGGTGGCATCCACCACAGCACGCACGCCCCTGCCTGCAGCCGGGCCAGCAGCCGCTCGTAGGTATCCTGCGAAAGGCTTGCCGGGATGCTGCCCGCCAGAATGAGGATATCATCCTCGTTCAGGCTGTCCAGCTTCTTTTCCAGCTCCTGCATGGCGCTCTCCGGAATGTCGGGGCCCGCGCCGTTCAGCTCGGTCTCCTGCCCTGCCTTGATCTTGACATTGATGCGGGTCATGCCCTGTTCCAGATGCACAAAATCGGTCTTTAAACCCTGTGCAGCAAGACCGCGTTCCAGCCATGCGCCGGTCTCACCGGCCACAAAGCCCAGCGCCACGCTCTCGCAGCCCAGCTGTGCCAGCACACCGGACACATTGATGCCCTTGCCGCCCAGCACGCAGTCCTCGCCTTTGGCGCGGTTCACCTCGCCTACTTCCAGCGGTGCATCCAAACGCACCACATAGTCAATGGCCGGGTTGAATGTTACGGTATAAATCATACTTCCGTCTCCTTTACCAGCGTGAATTGTTTGTATTTGGGGTTGGGGCAGCGGTTGGTGAGAATGGCACCGCCCTGCAGGTCGGCAATGACTGCCGGGTAGATGCGGGAAAACTTGGCATCATCCACAAGGAACCAGGCTTCCCGTGCACGGTGCACTGCCGCTGCTTTCACGGCAGCTTCCTCGGGGTCCGGCGTGGTAAAACCGGCATCCAGCGCCACACCGTTGGCACCCATGAACGCCTTGGTAAAATTGTAGCGCTGCAGGCTGGTGACTGTGGGTGCACCTACAATGGCTTCGGTCTCGGGCCGCAGCAGTCCCCCGGGCAGATACACCCGGCAGCCCTTTCGGGCCAGTGCCCGGGCATGGGCCACGCCGTTGGTCACATAGCTGGCTTTGAGGGCATCCCCCGCCAGTGCACGCACCAGCTCCAGCGTGGTGGAGCCTGCATCGATGAACACAAAATCATCGGCGTTGATGAGCTTTGCCGCCGCCTGCGCGATGCTGCGCTTCTGCTCCACAGCCAGCGTTTCCTTTGCTTCCATGGTGGGTTCGTCTGCCAGAAAACGGCTGTCCGGCAGGGTGGCACCGCCGTGCACCTTGTTCAGCTTGCCCAGCCGGTCCAGTTCGGTCAGGTCGCGCCGGATGGTGGATTCGCTGGTGTTCAGCGCCTCGCACAGTTCCTGCACCGTCACAGTGCGCTTGCGGTTCAGCTGTTCCATGATCAGGCTGAAGCGTTCTTCTGCCAGCATCGGCATCCTCTCCTTTGGTTTGATCTTATCTTTGACGGTTTATGACCGTTTGTGCGTTGTTTTGGTTGATTTCATCTTTATTATAGCAAATGCAGCGCCAAAATCAATCGCTTTCAGTCAATTCCATTCATTTTCGTTCACAAAAAATTGTCTTTAAATTTGTGCAGGGAGCACAAAAGCTGGGATACAAGCATTTTGTGCAAACAAAAAAGCCGCCGTGCGTACCAATCGCACAGCGGCCGGAGAGATGGCTTATTGAGAAATCACTCGGCAGTCCAGTAGAAATCGTCGCCGGGCATTGCGCCGCCCACTGCCTTGGGGTCGGCATCAAACAGCACCTGCAGATAAGCGGATGCGTTGGTCTTGAGCTCGTCGCCGGTCAGGCAGACGATGTTGCAGTTGGGCAGGGCCTTCTTGGCAATGGCAGCCTTGGCCACAACACCCTGCTCCTCGCACAGAGCGGCAGTGCCGTCCAAATCGGCGTTGGCAGCTTCCACGCTCTTGGCGTAGTCGGTAAGGAATGCGGCCACAACATCCGGGTGTTCCTCGGCATACTCCTTGCGCACCACGGTCACGCCGGTGATGAGCTGCGTATCCGCGACCTTGTTCCATTCCTCGGTCAGGTCGAGGGCCACACGCAGGGTGTCGTCCTGCAGGCCGGCTGCAGTCACATAGGGCTGGGGCAGAACTGCAATGGCATCCTCGGTATTGGCCATCTGGGCCGTGACCTCGGTGGCCTCGCTGTAGTATTCAATGGTCACGTCCTTGTCCGGGTCGATGCCGTTGGCGTTCAGAAGATAGCGCAGCACGTACTCCGGCGTGGTGCCCTTGCCGGTGGACAGGATGGTACGGCCTGCAAGGTCTGCCATGGACTGGATCGTATCGCCGCCTTTTTCCACTACGTACAGCACGCCCAGCGTGTTGACGGCCACAGCCTGAATGCCGCCCTCCGTCTTCTGATACAGGGTGGCGGCCAGATTTGCCGGGATGGCAGCCATGTCCAGCTCGCCCTTCATCAGCAGCGGCACGATCTCATCGGCAGCACCGTAAAGCTGCAGGTCGTAATCCATGGAAGCGGTGCCATCCTCTTCCATGCTCAGCAGGTTGACAAGGCCCATGGTGGTGGGGCCTTTCAGGCCGGCAATGCGCAGAGCATCGGTGGTGGACAGTTCCTTTGCTTCCTCACTGGAAGCGGCTTCCGAAGCAGCCTCGGGGACAGCTTCGCTGGAAGCTGCACTGGATGCAACAGAGCTGGATGCCGCACCGCCGCAGGCGGCAAGGCTCAGCACAAGGGCCAGAGCCAGCAGCATGGATGTCAGTTTTTTCATGCGGGGTTCCCTCTTTCCTCACAAGACCGCGCCATTTTGTGCCTGAAAATTTTGCACAGAACCATGGGTCGGTCTTTTCATATTTTTTACAAGGCAAATTTGCAAAATCATTTGCTTTGCGGGTCTAAGTTTACTATAATAGAGTCAAAAATACCGTTGCGTGTGCAACGGAATTGCAGGAGGGCTGTGGGAAGCCGGATCTTTCCCACGGAATTGTGATGAAAAACTTTCTTCCGCTGTTATGCTCCACCTCTTTATTCAATGGTCTGACCCTGAAGAGCTGCAGACCCTGCTGGCCCAGCTGGGTGCCGTTATGCGCAGCTACGGCAAAGGCGAAGCGCTTGTTCTGGCAGGCGAACCCAACCGCAGGGTGGGCATCGTACTGTCCGGTGAGCTGGAAGCTACCGTCCCGGGCCGCAGGGTGCGCGCATTCCCATCACCCACATGGAACCGGGCGGCGTGTTCGGCGATGTGCTGAGCGGTTCCAGTCTGGCAAGCCCGGTCACGGTGATGGCTTCGGTGCCCTGCGAGGTGCTGCTGATTCCCTACGAGCGGCTGCTGCTTTCGGATGGCAGTCCGGCGCACCAGCAGACATTGCGCAATCTGGTGCGCACCATCAGCGATAAATATTTTTCCCTCTCCCGCCGCATCGACCTGCTGGTGCTCAAAAGCCTGCGGGCCAAAGTGTGCGCCTATCTGCTCAGTGAAGCCGAGCGGGCTGGCAGCCTGACCTTCAGCATCCCGTTCTCCCGCATCCAGCTGGCAGATTACCTGAACTGCGACCGCAGCGCCCTCAGCCGCGAGCTGAGCCAGATGCAGCGGGACGGCCTGCTGGACACCTACAAGAGCAGCTTCAAGCTGCTGGAGCCTGAGGTACTGAAGCAAATGGTGCAGTGACCATTTGAATAGCCGCCGCGTGCGCTTTGGCTGTATTCAGCTGAAATTTTATTTTTATATTTGAGTTTTAGAAAAATCTACGGATTTTTCTAAAACTCTTTTCACTGGAAGGCCGTAACCGTCAGCGGCATCATCTTGTTATTTTTAATATAGGAGTATTTTTAAATATGTCAAAACCGATTTTATGGATCGTGATCCCCTGCTACAACGAGGAGCAGGTGCTGCCCATTACAGCTCCCATGTTTCTGGAAAAGATCAGCGGCCTTGCCGCACAGGGCCTTGTGAGCGAGAAGAGTCGGGTGCTGTTCGTGAACGACGGCTCCAAAGACAAGACATGGGAACTGATCCAGAGTTTTGCCGCACAGGACGAACACTACATCGGCATTTCCCAGAGCCGCAACCGCGGCCACCAGAACGCCGTGCTGGCAGGCTTGATGGAGGCACTGCACAGCGGCACCTGCGATGTTACCATTTCCATCGACTGCGATGGTCAGGACGACATCAACGCCATGGACGAGATGGTTAAAAAGTATCTGGACGGTGCCGAGGTGGTCTACGGCGTGCGCAGCCGCCGCGATACAGACACCTTCTTCAAGCGCTTCACCGCCGAGGGCTTTTACCATGTGATGAACGCTCTGGGCGCAGACATCGTGTTCAACCACGCAGACTACCGCCTCATCAGCACCCGTGTGCTGGAAAGCTTTGCCGACTACAGGGAAGTGAACATTTTCCTGCGCGGCATGGTGCCGCTGGTTGGCTTCAAGAGCGAGGTAGTCACCTACGAGCGCCACGAACGCCTTGCCGGTGAGAGCCACTATCCGCTGAGCAAGATGCTGGCCCTTGCCTTTGACGGCATCACCAGTCTTTCCAACAAGCCCATCCGCCTTATTACCGGATCTGGCATCTTTGTGAGCCTGATCAGCTTTATCGGAGTCATCTGGCCATCGTGTGCGCCGCCATGGGCAGCAGCGTGGCCGGCTGGGCCTCCATCGTGTGCATCGTCTGCTTCATGAGCGGCGTGCAGCTGGTGTGCTTAGGCGTGATCGGCGAGTATATCGGTAAGATCTATATGGAGACGAAAGCCCGCCCGCGCTACATCATCAGCGAGCGCACCTGGGCACCCTACGAAAGGAAGTATCACGGATGAGCAAACAGAGCTGGCGGGGCAGCACCCTGCTGAACCCGGAACCGCCGGTATTGGTGTCCTGCGGCGGGCTGGAAAAGCCCAATCTCATCACCATCGGCTGGACGGGCACCATCTGCACCCAGCCCAGCATGGTGTCCATCAGCGTTCGGCCGGAGCGCTACAGCCACCACCTCATTCAGGAAAGCGGACAGTTTGCCATCAATCTGCCCACCGAAGCGCTGGTGCGTTCGGTGGACTGGTGCGGCGTGAAAAGCGGCCGTGATGTGGATAAATTTGCCGCCTGCGGCCTGCATTCTGCCCCTGGCAGCGTGCTGACCGACTGCCCCATTCTGGAAGAAAGCCCGGTCAATCTGGAATGCAAGGTAACTCAGGTGATCCCGCTGGGCAGCCACGACCTGTTCCTTGCCGAAGTGGCAGCCTGCGATGTGGACGAAAGCCTGCTGGACGAAAGCGGCAAGCTGTGTCTCGAAAAGGCAAAGCTCATCGTCTACAGCCACGGCGACTATCTGGCACTGGGCAAAAAGCTGGGCACCTTTGGCTACAGCGTGCGCAAGAAAAAGCCGGTAAGGCGTAAAAAATAATTTACATTTCATCGCTTGACTTTTGCCCAAAACTGCATATACTAAAGATAGGCAATGTAGAGAGATTGAATCCATCGGGTTCATGCCGAAACACGAAGCCCCCGGTAGTGTCAGTACCGGGGGCTTCTTTTAGTGTTTGCTGCCCTTGCCGATCTTACCGTCGATCCATGTGCACAGATAGTAGGCAACTACCTGCGCGGCAACGGTTTGGATAAATGTAGAGAGAGTTTCCAAGGGGTTCACCTCCTTTCCGCGGTTAGGGGAATGGAGAAGGGCCGCAGGAACAGTATAGCATAAAAACCGGTATCGCGCAATTTTGACGCAATACCGGTTTTTGTGCATTTATTCGTGCTTTACGCGCTGGATCTCGCCCAGATCGTAGGGGGTGTTCTGGTAGACATAGTAGTTCAGCCAGTTCTCATACAGCAGGTGGGCGTGGGCACGCCAGCGGAACAACGGCGGCTTTGTGGGATCATCGTCCGGGTAGTAATTCACCGGCACATGGATGGGCAGGCCCTTGTCCACATCGCGGCGGTACTCTGAATCCAGCGTGTACTTGTCGTACTCCGGGTGGCCGGTGACAAAGATCTGCCGTCCGTTCTCGGTGCTCATGAGGAAAGGCCCGGCCACATCGCTCTCGGCAAGGATGCGCAGAGCCTTGCAGTTGTCCACATCCTTGCAGCTGATGCCGGTATGGCGGCTGTGGGGCGCATAGAACACCTCGTCAAAGCCGCGCACCAGCGGGTTCGACGGGCGGACGACCCGGTGCTCGAACACGCCGAACATCTTTTCCGGCAGCAGCTGCTTGTGCACGCCGTAGTGGTAGTACAGGCCCGCCTGCGCGCCCCAGCACACATGCAGGGTGGAGTAGACATTCGTCTCACTGAAGTCCATGATCTCGCACAGTTCCTGCCAGTAATCCACCTGCTCAAAGTCCATGGTCTCCACCGGTGCACCGGTGATGATCATGCCATCGTAGCGGTTGTTCTTTACCTCGTCAAAGTTCTTATAGAACGATTCGAGGTGTGCCGCCGAAACGTGGGTCGCCGCATGGCTGGCCGTCTGCAGCAGGGTCATGTGCACCTGCAGGGGGGTATTTGCCAGCAGACGGGCGATCTGGGTCTCGGTGGTGATCTTGGTGGGCATCAGGTTCAGGATCAGGATCTCCAGTGGGCGGATGTGCTGGGCAAGGGCGCGCTCACGATGCATGACGAAGATATTTTCGTTGTAGAGGGCATCGTAAGCAGGCAGGGTCTTGGGGATGATCAGCGGCATAGTTCGTACTCCTAACGATTTAGAATAGCCTCCGCTGACGCTCTGGCTATCTTCAGCGGAATTTATTTTTATATTTTGCGTTTGTCGCGCCCTGCGGGGCGCTCCAAACGCGTTTTTACGAGAAGGGCCGGAACCGATAGATGCTGCTGAACTCACCTTTTAGATCTTATCCAGCGCCTGTGCAATATCTGCGATGAGGTCTTCGCTGCTTTCCAGACCGCAGCTCATGCGCACCAGCTCTGCGGGCACACCGGCGGCTTTCAGCTGCTCATCGTTCATCTGGCGGTGGGTGCTGGATGCAGGGTTCAGGCAACAGGTGCGGGCATCGGCCACATGGGTCTCGATGGCTGCCAGCTTCAGGTTCTTCATAAAGATGCTTGCAGCCTCACGGCCGCCGGCCAGACCAAAGCTGACCACGCCGCAGCTGCCGTTCGGCAAGTATTTTTCAGCCAGTGCATGGTACGGGCTGGACTCCAAGCCGCAGTAGTTCACGTAGGCCACCTTGGGATGGCTTTCAAGGAACTCTGCCACGGCCATGCCGTTGGCGCAGTGGCGCTGCATCCGCACATGCAGGCTTTCCAGACCGAGGTTCAGCATGTAGGCGTTCATGGGCGACTGCATGGAGCCAAAGTCACGCATCAGCTGCGCGGTAGCTTGGTGATAAAGGCACCCTCTTTGCCGAAACGCTCGGCGTAGGTGATGCCGTGGTAGCTGTCGTCTGGGGTGCACAGGCCGGGGAACTTCTCGGCATGGGCCATCCAGTCGAACTTGCCGCCGTCCACGATGGCACCGCCCAGCACCGCGCCATGACCGTCCATGTACTTGGTGGTGGAGTGGGTCACGATATCCGCGCCCCACTCAAAGGGGCGGCAGTTGACCGGCGTGGGGAAGGTGTTGTCCACGATCAGCGGCACACCGTGGGCGTGAGCAGCCTTGGCAAACTTCTCAATGTCCAGCACGGTCAGGGCCGGGTTTGCGATGGTCTCGCCGAACACCACCTTGGTGTTGGGCTGGAATGCGGCGTTCAATTCTTCCTCGGTGCACAGCGGATCCACAAAGGTGGCATCGATTCCCATCTTCTTCATGGTGACGGAGATCAGGTTGAAGGTGCCGCCGTAGATGGTACTGGATGCCACGATGTGGTCGCCTGCTTCGCAGAGATTGAACAGGGCAAAGAAGTTTGCAGCCTGACCGCTGCTGGTCAGCATTGCAGCCGTGCCGCCTTCCAGCTCGCAGATCTTCTTAGCCACAAGGTCGCAGGTGGGGTTCTGCAGACGAGAATAGAAGTAGCCGTCAGCTTCCAGATCAAACAGCTTGCCCATATCCTCGCTGGTGGCATACTTAAAGGTGGTGGACTGGATAATGGGGATCTGGCGGGGTTCGCCGTTGCCGGGGGTGTAACCGCCCTGCACACAGATGGTATCGCGATTCATACTACATACTCCTTTACTGGGTTTGTCCATATAGCACAATTCCCCGCAGGAGTGCTGCAGCCTCCGGCGGGGAATTGAAACGTTAAATTTTAGTTCCCGTTCGGGGGCAAAATGAGGAGAGGACTCCTTCCGTCAAAGCCTTTCGGCTTTGGCAATACCGGAAAGTTTTCCTCTTCGCCAGAGACTCCCTCTCCGAGGGAGCTGGCGCACGAAGTGCGACTGAAGGAGTTACTTCCGCAGCCGCTTATCGCTTCTGGTGGCCCAAGCAGTGCCCAAAGTCTGGAACACCTGAACCATCAGCACCAGCAGCACGACGCAGACGATCATGATGTTGGTCTGATAGCGGTAATAGCCGTAGGACAAAGCGATCTTGCCCAGACCGCCGCCGCCGATGACACCGGACATAGCCGAGTAGCCCAGAATGGTGGTCAGGGCGGTGGTCATGCTGGAGATCAAGCCCGGCAGGCACTCCGATCATCACCTTGGTAATGATCTGGAAGGGGGTCGCGCCCATGCTCTGGGCGGCTTCCACCACGCCCTCGTCCAACTCACGCAGGCTGGTCTCCACCAGACGCGCCACGAACGGGAAGGCTGCCACCACCAGCGGAACGATGGTGGCCGTGGTGCCCACCGTGGTGCCCACAATGGCACGGGTGAGCGGGAACACGCAGATCATCAGGATCAGGAACGGCACACTGCGCAGGATGTTGATGATGATGTTCAGGGTATGCATCAGCCAGCCGGGCAGCGGCAGGACGCCGTCCTTATCACCCGCTACCAGCAGCACACCCAGCGGCAGGCCCAGCACCAGCGCAAACGCGGTGGAAAGGACCGTCACATAAAAGGTCTCCCAGATGGCAAAGCGTAATCTGCAATACTCATTCGCCGGTCACCTCCTCTACCGTAATGCCGGGCTGGGCGCGCATATAGGCCGCAGCCTGCTTTGCCTGCTCCACATCAGCGGGCAGCTTGAGCAGCATGGAGCCATAGCACTGACCGCTCAGGTCGCGGGTATCGGCGCTGAGCACCGACACCAGAATGCCTTTCTCTGCAGCAAGGCTTGCCACCAGCGGCTTTGCCGTGGACGAACCGTTGAAGGTGACACGCACCACATGGTCGTCCGGGGCAAAGCTGGAAAGATCCCGCGCAGCGCTGCCGCCGTTGGGGGCCACCAGACGCCTTGCTGCGGGCGTCTTGGGGTTCGAGAAGATCTCCTGCACGGAGCCCTCCTCCACCACGACGCCGCCATCCAGAATGGCAACGTGATCGCAGATCTCTTCCACAACGCTCATCTGATGGGTGATGACCACCACCGTGATGCCCAGCTTCTTGTTGATGTCCTTGATCAGGGTCAGGATGGCATGGGTGGTGTTGGGGTCCAGCGCACTGGTGGCCTCGTCGCACAGCAGGACCTTGGGGTCCGTTGCCAGTGCGCGGGCAATGGCGATGCGCTGCTTCTGACCGCCAGACAGCTGTGCCGGGTAGGCGTTGGCCTTATCGGGCAGGCCCACCACCTCCAGCAGCTCTCTGGCGCGCTTTTCGGCATCTGCCTTCTTCACACCGGCCAGCTCCATGGGGAAGCAGATGTTCTTCAGACAGCTGCGCTGCATCAGCAGATTGAACTGCTGGAAGATCATGGTGATATCGCGGCGGCGCTCACGCAGCTGGGCTGCGTTTAAAGTCTCCATAGCGGTGCCGTCGATCACAACGCTGCCTCGGTGGGGCGTTCCAGCAGGTTGATGCAGCGCACCAGCGTGGATTTGCCCGCACCGGACATGCCGATGATGCCATAAATGGAACCATCCGGATGGTGAGGTTGATGTCCTTCAGCGCATTCACCGCGCCGTCCTTCATCTGGAAGGTCTTGGAAAGATGTTTGATCTCGATCACAGAAATTGCTCCTTGCTGTTGAATAAACTCCTTCAGTCAAACCCTTGCGGGTTTGCCAGCTCCCTCATGGAGGGAGCCTGAAACAGAACGGTCAGGCAAAGGCCCCCTCCCGAGGGGGCTGTCACCGCAAGGTGACTGGGGGAGTTTGCTTAACCCTCGATCGGTGCCAGACTGTCCTGCTTGCCGCCGTAGATGCCCATAGCTCCACGTGGATGCCGGCAACCGTCACCAGATGGGTGCCGTGCTCTGCATTGAAGTCGTCCAGATACGGCTGATGCTGGAAATAGTTGGTATCGCACTGGCCGTCCTCAACGATGTTGTTGGGAATGATGTAGTCGTCGTACTCCTGAATATCCAGCGTGATGCCCTTTTCGGCCAGAATGTCCTTGCAGATCTCCAGAACCTCGCAGTGAGGAGCCGGAGTAGCAGCGCAGCTGACGGTCTCGCCGTTCAGTGCATCGTAGTCGATGGAGGAGTCATAGCCGTCGGTGGGGTTCTCCACAACGGACACCACAGCGCCCTTGTAGTTTTCATCCATGAAGTCCTTCACCTTCTGGCTCTGCAGAGCAGCGGCCAGAGCCTTGATCTTCGGCTCTTCCTGATTGCCGTCCTTGCAGACCAGAATGTTGACGTAAGCAGAGGTGCCGTCCTCCATTGCCAGAGCATCGGTCATGGGGTCCAGACCAGCGGAGATGGCGTAGTTGGAGTTGATGACGGCGTAGTCCTCGTCCTGCAGGACGTTGGGCACCTGAGCAGCCTCGACCTCATCCACGGAAACATTCAGAGGGTTCTCCTCGATGTCCTTTGCGGTTGCGGTCAGGCCTGCATCAGCCTTCAGCTTAAAGAAGCCGTTCTTCTCCAGCAGGGTCAGGGCGCGTGCCTCGTTGGTGGTGTCGTTGGGCACAGCCACCTTCACCTTGTCCAGCTTAGCCACAGCAGAAGAAGCTGCGGAAGAAGCAGTGCCGGAAGCAGCAGAAGATGCGGTGGAAGAAGAACCGCCGCATGCGGTCAGGGCAGCTGCAGCAGCTGCAGCTCCGGTAACTTTCAGAAAATCACGACGAGTAATCATAGTTTTGTTCCCTCTCTATTTGCTTATTATAATGTACAGCGGCCCGCACGGCACAGTTCCGTGCTAAGGGCCTTTGACGGATGCATGAAAAAAGCTCCCGTCCTTGACCTTGAGCCAACGCTCAGACAAGGACGGGAGCATAACATACTTCCGTGGTACCACCTTGGTTTACCGCACCCTTGCGGGCACAGCCTCAATGCTGCGGCAGCCTTGCTGCTTACAGCCGGACGCTGTAACGGGCGCTCCCGTTGCAGACTTAGCACTCATGCGCCTCGCCCACACGGCTCCGAGACCATTTTCAGCTTCCTGTTTCCTGCCCTTTTCCATCGCCCGGGCTTTCTGGTAAGGATCAATGCGAAGGCCTACTCTTCTCTTCACAGCCATTTTTGTGATATTGCATTTATAATAATCCAATCGACCGGATTTGTCAACACCTACAACGAAGTTTTTTAGTAGGAAATTGCGTTTTTTTATCTTGTGCGCCAGCCGCGGACATGGTAGAATAAGACAGCATTATTTATAAAGGAGGTGCGGCAATGAACAGCCGCGAGGTTTTCCCGGATGAAGAACTGCGCCGCCGCATCATGGATTTTATCATGCAGCGGGCCAGACATTGCTGGAAAACGGTGCCGAGGTGTTCCGGGTGGAGCAGACCATGGAGATCATGGCCCGGTCATTCCACCTGCGGGAGTTCCATGTTTACGTGCTGACCAACGGCATCTTTGCCAGTGCGGGCACCGCCGAGATCAGCGAGGTGCGCAATGTGCCTACCCGCACCACTCATCTGGGCCGAGTGGCGGCAGTGAACGCCCTCTCCCGCGAGATCGCAGAGGGCAGCATGTCGCTGAACGAAGCGAGAGCCGTCTGGTGCTGGCGCGGCGCATCCCTTTTCCCAAGAACTGGGTGCAGCTGGTCAGCGGCATGTGCGGTGCATTCTGCTTTGCGCTGATCTTCGGCGGCACACTGCGCAGTGCACTAGCGGCGGCACTGGCAGGCTTTCTTGCCAGCGGCTATTTGCTGCTGTGTGAGCAGCACGAGCTGCCCGGCGGCTTCTGTAAGATCAGCTGTGCCGCACTTATCACGCTGGTGTGCATTCTGGCCTGCCGAGTGCTGGGCACACCGGCCAGTCACTCTATTATCGGCTCGCTGATGATCCTGACCCCCGGCATCGCCTTTACCATGGGCATCCGCGACTTTGTGCACGGAGATTACCTCTCCGGCACCATCCGCATGATTGATGCGCTGCTCATTGCAGCCAGCATTGCCATTGGCACCGGCCTTGTGCTGAGCCTTTATACATTCTTTACGGGGGTGGTCGTGGCATGATGTTGACCAGTACACAAATCGGGGAGCTGGCCGCGCAGTTCTTTATTGCCGGCGCAGGCACCCTGAGTTTTGCCGTCCTGTTTGCGTGCCCCCGCAAAAGCCTGCCCTTCTGCGGGCTGGTGGGGGCCGTGGGCTGGTTCGTCTACGAGCTGGCCGTAATGCTGGGGGCAGACAGTGCTGCGGCCTCCCTGCTGGCGGTGATCCCCCTCACCCTGCTCACCCGGGTGTTCGCCATCACCCTCAAAATGCCGGTGACGGTGTTCCTGCTGTCCGGCATCTTCCCGCTGGTGCCCGGCGCGGGCATCTACTACACCGCCTACTATTTTATACAGGGCAACAATGCGCTGGCCCTTTCCAACGGCATCAGCACCTTTAAAGTAGCCGTTGCGCTGGCCATCGGCATCACGCTGGTGCTGTGTGTGCCGCTGCCGAAGCGGAAGTAAGACCCTCTCCGTCATCTCGCTTTGCTCGATGCCAGCTCCCCCGAAAGGGGGGGGAGCTTTTTTGCTCCTAACCGGCAGATGCTTAAAATTCCCCCTTCGGGGGAGCTGGCGAACGCAGTGAGCCTGAGAGGGTTCATCCGTTCCCTTGGGGAAGCTGGCAAAGCCGCAGGCTTTGACGGAAGGGGTTGCCCGCTGCCGAAAAAACGGTGGAACTGACTATAAACGTAAAAGAGCGGCAGTCGCACGACTGTCGCTCTTTTTGTACTTAAAAACAGGACGGTAGCCGTGTTGACTACCGCCCTGTTGGTGCTATTTGAGTTTTTTCAAAAAACTTCTGTGCCAGGAAATCAGAGCTTGGTCACAATGAAGACAGTATCGAAGGGACGAACCTTCAACAGCTCTTCCTCCGTGCCGTAGTCGGTGCTCAGCTTGTAGCCGTCCGGCAGCTGAATATCAGCAGCGCTGACGCCAGTTGCATCGACTCGCAACCTCAGCCTTAGCCTTAATGTAGTT